>Ga0255761_10003434_pt1 | contig 14348 bp, 6 predicted proteins | sample 071ome_29_FD_179961 | JGI IMG/M metagenome (GOLD analysis project Ga0255761, IMG submission 179961) | Coastal salt marsh microbial communities from the Groves Creek Marsh, Skidaway Island, Georgia - 071407BT metaG (version 2) | ecosystem: Environmental > Aquatic > Marine > Intertidal zone > Salt... | reverse complement strand
TGCTCATTGTTGACAACAACCCTATGAGCATCAACCGACTCAAGAACCTGTTTCGTGTCAAAAATTTCAACATCGAAATTTGTGAAGATGGTGACCAAGCGGTCGACGAATACATTCGAATCGACCCCGAACTCGTGGTTATGGCTCTAGATTTACCCTCACTCGATGGGCACATCGCCGCACTTGAGATGAGAGAACATGGTGGCGACCAACGAATCATTTTCGTTGCTCCTAAGCGAATGCTATCGATTGCAAGAGATGCAGCATTTTCCGCTGGTGCAGTTGGCCTCTTGGAGAAACCAGTCACAACACAAGCACTCGACGATATTTGGGATGTCGTTCTCGGTGACGTACCCGAGGCACCTGGCCTTGAGGACCTTGACGAATTATATCCGGGCGACCGTATCAAGATTGAAGAGGATTCAGGACCAATTCTCCCCCAATTACCTCCGCTCCCACTCCCCCTGCCTATACCAGAACTCGACGAACTTCCAGTCCTTCTCCCACCGACGACAGCCGCCCAACCTAAGAAGAAAAAAGGCAAAGGTAAACTTCTCCTTGGCCTCTTTATTATCATTGCAGGAGCATTGGGTGTGGCCTATCAACAAGGCATGCTTCCTGTGTAAAATGTCAAAGCATTTTACCAAGCCTATGATAATTGATACCACTATCCGTGAGACATGCGGGGGATTTGGCTCACACGATTTCTCTTGCTTGCGTTCCTCTCCGCTACACTCTATGGAGCCTTCACCTCATTGGGAGAAGATGCACTTGAGGGTGACCAACAAGAAGATGGGCCATTCGACGACCCTTTGCAAAATGATGAAGCAGCAGACGAATCTGCTGACGCCAACAGTGCAGAATTCGCACCGCTTGAAGAAGATGGGGTAGAGCAGAATCCAGAATCTTCAAGCGACGATACTTCAACAAACTCAACCTCGACGTATCTTCTTTCAGGTGGGATTGGAGGACTTTCACTCATTGCTTTGTCAAGCCTGTTGTTTGAATTTATGCGGGTGGTGGTCCTCATTGCTCTTGTTGCTCCTATGCTCGCCGCCCGGAAAACACATCGAGAAGACGAATTGACCAAAGGACGAATTCTTGGGTACATTGAAGCGAATGCAGGCATTCATTTCTCAGCCTTACGAGATGGGCTTCATCTTGCCAACGGTGTAACGGCATACCATACCAGCAATCTCGAAAAAGAAGGTAAAATATTCTCATGGAAGGACGGAAAAAATCGTAGGTATGCATCAACATTTATTCCTAAAGCAGAACGAAAAGCAATCCAAAACCCGCTTTCGGGAACTCGCCTCGCCATTCTTGAGGTCCTTGCAGAGAAGGGCCAGTTAGGAGTTGATACCAAAGAAATACGAGAACGCCTCGCCATTTCTCGACAGTTGCTTAGCTATCACATCAACGAACTCAAGGCAAGCGAGTTAATTGAACGAAACGGAGAGAAGAAGAGACTTTGGATTCCTTCCGACCGCGGTCTCCAACAACTTCAGATGAGCAGAACACTGCAAGAAACCGTCTAAAGTGTAAAATCAATTTACCAACTCCTTAATATGAAGTTGACCCGCAAGACTGTTCATGGTACAAAGCAAACTTGTTGCTCTCGCCCTCTGTTTGACGATGCTCCTGTCTGGATGCATTTCAAATGAAATTATTGACAATCCCGATGATGCACCAGTCGAGTTACCGGGTGATTGGGACAACACACCATCGTATTCCGCCACTTCACCAGCCTTGGTCTCTTACCCAGATTGCGATACCCTCGAGGCTTCTCTTAAGCAATCTCTTCGGGAAGAAGCACGAACACAGTTGCTTCAAGCCGTTGAAGAACAATACTACTACTCTTGGGGCGACGACATGATGCTCGAAGATGCAGAAATGGCTGCAGATGGCGACACAACCGGCTCTGCCAACAATGCGAAGAGTTCAACCACGCGAACCGAAGGCGAAGACTTCTCAGGAACCAACAACCAGGAAGAAGGTGTTGACGAGGCAGATTTTGTCAAGACCGACGGATATCACATTTACCTCCTTCAAGGGCGTACATTGCATATTCTTGATGTCCCAGAATTTGGCCAGATTGAGAACGCTTCAGAAATGGACATCGAAGGAACACCTCAAGCCATGATGCTCGATGACGACCGAATCGTGGTCATCTCTTCGGTCAACCCATGGTCGATTCCATCAACAAGTCCGCTGTACGAAGCGATGGCGTGGGATGATGGCTACCGCGGATGGCGAACATCAACCCTCACGAAACTTACCGTGATCGATATTACCGACCGAAACGCACCTGAAACATCACAGGAATTGTTCATCGAAGGATGGTACTTGACAGCCCGAGAAGTGAGTGGAACTGTTCGTATGGTTTCACATGCTTGGATGGACGTCCCCGGCCTGCAAACATGGCTTGACCTTCCAAATGGTTACTGGGAACTTGATTATGACAACCCAATTCGAAAAGCCATTCGTCAACAAGTGGCATACAACACCATGCAAGCAAACGAAGCCATTCTTGCTAACCTCACCCTCGAAGACCTCACCTCAAAAGTGTATGAAATGCAAGGAACGACACTTGTTGAACGTTCGATGCTGGAAGCAGAAGATTGTGCTAATTTCGCAGCACCGTCCGACGGTTTGAACCGTGGAATTTCCAGTATTTTCTCAATTGACCTCGCATCCGACAATATTGGCTTTGAGGTTGACCACATCATCGGCAATTATCCTCAAGTGTATGCATCGAGTGACGTGCTCGTCCTTACTGAGAATTCGTTTGACTGGTGGCGGTTCTGGATGAATGAGAACCTCACAGAGATGACCAATATTCACACCTTTGACATCAGCGAACCCGGTGAAACAGTGTACACTGGCTCTGGACGGGTTGATGGAACCATCCTCAATCAATTCTCCATCTCTGAATATGAAGGTATTCTGCGAGTTGCGACCACCACAGGTCAATGGGGCCGCTGGTGGCTTGACAACCCTGAACCAATGTCCTCTCAAGTCGTGACCCTCACACGCTCTATCGATGTTGAGACCAACCAACAAGTGCTTGTTGAAGTGGGTAAGGTCAGCGGTATTGCAGAAGGCGAACGCATCTGGAGTGCACGATTTGTTGGCGATACGGCCTACATCGTCACCTTCGAACAAATCGACCCACTATGGGTGATTGACCTTTCAGATGAGACCCAGCCTCAAATTTTAGGCGAACTCGAGGTCCCAGGGGTGTCGACATATATTCATCCACTCGAAGAAGGGCACCTTTTGACCATTGGACTTGGCCCTGCAAACCAAGACGGTACGGGTCTCGATTGGTCTTCAACCCAGATCTCATTGTTTGATGTGAACGACCCAACCAATCCAACAAGAGACGACGTTCTACGAGTTTCCCCAGTTCAAGACCCGAATGAAGAAGGTTGGGCGTGGTCATGGTCTGAAGCAACATACGAACACAAAGCATTCCAGTTTTGGGGGCCAAAGAATCTCCTCAGTATTCCTTTGTCGACCTACAGGTACTCGTCAGGGTATGATGATGCAGGTCAGTATTATTGGAATTATGAATGGGTGTCGAAATTGGTCCTCGTTGAAGTCAACGAAACCTCAGGTGCCCTCAGTTTGTACGGCGAAATCAACAACTCTGACCTATATGACCGTGGCGACAACCGATATTGGTGGAACGACTTTAGTATCCGTCGCTCAATATTCATGGGCGATTATATCTATGCCATCTCATCTGGTGGTGTGACCGTAACCAACCTAACTTCACTTGAAGAATCCGACCGGGTGTTGTTTGACGTAGAAAATCCGTACTATTACTACGATGAAGTCTATGCTGAAGAAGATGGCAAAGAAGACACATCTGAAGACTCGACCTCATCAGCAGGAGAGGGCACAAGTTCGGATTCTTCAGACGGAGAGGTCGATGAAGGTGAGCGAGAAGCACCGGACACACAATGATTTGTTCTGATTCGTTGCTTTGCGAGGCATGGGATGTAGACGACTCCAACCATGAGGAGTCGAGACGATTTATTGAAGCGGGTCATTGATGCCTTCCTGGCCAAGAACCCACTCGAGTGTTTTAACAACACCCTCAAGAGCTTTGTAATTTCGAGCGGCTTCTTTCATCCCCTCTTTATCGCCATCTTTCTTGCAAACGTCGTACCATGAGCGCCATTCTCGTCGCTTTTTTTCTGCACGCTCAAGCATGACCTCAATCTCTTCCCACGTTCTGTCGTATGTACGAGGGGGGGCCAAATTTGTCTTCTTGTGTATCATATCCACTACCTTGTCGGCTCCTCACCCTACTTAAACAACGGTTTTTGCTGTTTAGTCTATGGTGGAGTATATTGAGTATTGAGTGAGAATACTGAAAAGAAAACATTGGATTCAAATGTCCAAACCATTAGCACAAAATATCGCGGGATTCGTTTTCGTTAAGTGGCAGTGGACGCATGATTGAAACCGAAGCCCTAACCGCCGTTTTCTTTCTTCTCATTTTAGGGTTGGTAACGCCTGGCCCAAACAACATCACGTGCATTGTTCATAGTTCAATTCACGGTCCTCGGTCGAACATCAAACTCATTACAGGCATGGCGACTGGCTTTCTTATTGTTCACATCGTGGCGGGGTTGCTCGTTTCATCGATTGAAGAAGACAGTACGATTCAACAGGTGTTGGAAATCATCGGCGTGCTCTTTTTTATGGCCATTGCCATCAAGGTGTATACATTGAATCCTTCTCAATTCCTCGGTGCTATTGATGAGCATAAACTCAGAACCGCATTTTCTTATCAATCACGAACGATTCCAAAACTTGGTTTTACATCCGGAATGTTGATGCAATTCGTGAACGGGAAGGAGTGGACAATGGTCTCAGCAATCATGGCTCTTTCACTTGAGGGCTTTGGCGGAGGGTTATCGGGCATTCTTCTCATAGCAGCCATCACAATACCTGGAGGGGTTGTAGCGATGACACTCTGGACGTATGCTGGTGCGAAAATAATGAGATATATCGAAGACGAGACGACATCGAAAAGAATCTTTCGAACATTAGGTGTGTTGTTAATGATGTTCGCCTTTGTTCTTGTGATGTTGTAATTGATCACAACGATTTGGTTTGTTCAGACCAAGATTGAATAATCGCACCTTCGGCAGACTGGAGGTGCTCAGCCACAGTGCCTTGACGGAGATTGAGTGCCGTTGCAATATCTCGCTGAGTGCATTTTCGTGGTGTATGATAGTACCCCATATCCACTGCGAGTTCAATGACCTCCTTTCTTCGCTCAGGTAATTGAGGCGTGGCCACCCACTCCGCCTTGATATCAGAAGTGATTCTCATTTTCAATTCACCAGGAACGCTCGATACAAATTTTCGCCTAATGTCCGACAACCCCTTTTTTGTTCCAATAATGGTCATAAGCATTCCATTTTCGCGCAACAATGAACTCGGCGTTTGAAGCCAAACCCCTTCTGTTTGATGAACCATCATCGGTAGTATACCAATCAAATGACACGTAGCAATCAGCATTGTTTCGGTGTGTTCATGGACATGAAGAATTCGATGTGCCTTTGAGGAAAGATACTGCTCATATCCATTCGAAAAATCACCGTTGAATTGTAAAATATACGTCGGTAAATTATCTTCTAAAACATCAGGGCATATCAACGTGACCTGATTAAACATGGATATGAGTGGGTAACCGGGTAAGCCCTTCCCTTGTTCAACAGGAATGTGAATTTGCAAGTATCTCATTCCCGAATTCGCCATCTTACCACCGTTCATAATAGGCTTTGGCTAATATATCAATGTATTTTCTCGATGCGATGAAAGCCTTAATGCACCACAAAAAACCTATCATCATTGGGTCATATATTAAATTCCACTGTTTAATTCATTATCCCATGACCAGCGGACGCTTTGCCGAAGTACGAACTCCCCTCATCCTTTCCATCCTGATGGTGCTGATGACGCAGGTTGGTTATCTTGACCTAATGAACACCTGGTCGGGCGACGAAGAATCACTTGACGCCACCACCACCGTGTTCGAGTCTGGCAGCGGTTCATCCCAGAGCAACTTCACCGCCAGCGTCGAAGGTGCAGATCTCATCATTGATGGGGCCATGACCAACATCACCTTCCAGTACAACGCCAGTGCGGCAAATGGCTCAGGCAGCGGTTCAAATCAATCGAGTTTCGTTAACAACATCGGACTGAGAACTACATCGGGTTCAGCCATTCAAACGACCAGTGGGTCAGCCATCACACCGATTGAATTCTCTCTTGAATGGGACAATTTCTCCCTGCCAAGTAGTCTGAGTTCCAGTGAAACGGCGACGTTCTCGTTCGACCATTCGCTCAACGACACATCGTCCACGCCTTTGGAAAACTCAACCGTGCCTGCTTCGAACCTCACCTACGACCGACACGGCCGAGAAATGCACGCCTTGGATGAGCGGGTCGATTACGAACAGAACCGGAGTAAAGTGGCCATCAATTCAAACCGCATTTCGCTCTCACTTTGGATCAAACCAACCAATGTCGGAACAGAACAGTCCATCATTGACAACCACCCTCAATACCACTTCAGAATGAACGCAGACGGGTCGCTCAACTTCAGAATTCGTCAGGATGGTAACGGAATGTGGAATGACCATTATTCGAGCATACAACTCGAGAATGATGTGTGGTATCACATTGGCGTATCCGCAACATACAGCAGCAGTTACGTGGTGAATTTCTACGTGAATGGATCGTCTGATGTCACGCGAACATCATCAGGTACTCAATTTACTTCATCAACCGGTTCTTGGTTTGACCTCATGGGTCCGTCCGGTAGCATCATCAGTTTCGAAGGCATTCTGGATGACCTTTATCTGTACGATGCAGTCCTCTCCGCATCGAATTTCTCCACGCTGAAGGATGTCGGTGAAATCACGTGGGATATTTCGCCCGCTCTTCCTAGTGGATTGTCGTTGGATACCTTCACAGGAACAATCACTGGAACGTCTTCTGGCTCTCAAGTCGCGGGACAATACACGGTGTATGCCAACTCCTCCACGACTTCCTATTCGCGAACGTTCAACCTGAATCTGAATTCAGGTAGCGGCATGACCAACGTCACGGGAGCAACCTGCACCGTTTCACCTTCGCTTCCAGCCGGCCTCTCCATCGACAGCAGCACGTGCACCATCAGCGGTACGCCAACGGCTGAGACGAGCAACACGACCTACACGGTCACCGCCAACATCAGCAACGTGACCTACCAGGGCAGCGTGTGGTTGTCCACCTCGACATTCGGCACCATCACCTCAGCGGTGGAAGGTGCGCATCTCAACTTGGGCGAAGCGATGACGCCGATCACGCTCAATTACACGGTGAACGCCAACGCTTCATCCGGTTCTTCGAGCTCCTCTGCCTTTGCCTATGTCAACAACAAGGTGGTTGTTGGAAATTCCTATCACACCTGCGCCATTCTTGACAACGGCGACCTGAAGTGTTGGGGAAGTGACAGTCACGGACAGTTGGGCGATGGTGGAAGCAACGCGAACCTCTACGCACCTTCATCCACCGCCATCAACCTCGGCACGGGCCGAACGGCCGTTGCGGTGTCTGCTGGAAACTACCACACCTGCGCCATCCTTGACAACGGCGACCTGAAGTGTTGGGGGAGTGACAATTACGGACAGTTGGGCGATGGTGGAACAAGCCATCACAGTGGTACATACACGAACGCACCTTCATCCACCGCCATCAACCTCGGCACGGGCCGAACGGCCGTTGCGGTCTCTGCTGGAAAAGACCACACCTGCGCCATCCTTGACAACGGCGACCTGAAGTGTTGGGGATATGCCAATTACGGAATGTTGGGTATTTATATTGGAAGCAACACGTACCTCAAAGCACCTTCATCCACCGCCATCGACCTCGGCACGGGCCGAACGGCCGTTGCGGTGTCTGCTGGACAAGACCACACCTGCGCCATCCTTGACAACGGCGACCTGAAGTGCTGGGGGCGGGACAATTACGGACAGTTGGGCGATGGAGGAACCAACTCGTACCTCACCGCACCTTCATCCACCGCCATCAACCTCGGCACGGGCCGCACGGCCGTTGCGGTGTCTGCTGCCCGAGAACACACCTGTGCCATCCTTGACAACGGCGACCTGAAGTGCTGGGGAATGGACTACTACGGAGGGTTGGGCGATGGAGGAACCAACACGGACACCAACGCACCTTCATCCACCGCCATCAACCTCGGCAGTGGCCGAACGGCCGTTGCGGTGGCTGGTGGAGCTTACCACACCTGCGCCATCCTTGACAACGGCGACCTGAAGTGTTGGGGAAGGGACGGCAACGGACAGTTGGGCGACGGTGGAAACGGCTTCGATCAGGATCATGGTTCACCGGTGGCTGTTTCTGGCAACAACACCTGGGATGCCACGGCCACCATCGTCACATGGGAAACACACCCTGCTTTGCCAGCCGGCATGAGCATCTCGGGTGGTACGATTAGCGGCACACCTTCGGTCTATGCGACCAATCAAACCTACACGATTTACGCCAATCAGAGCGGTTATTCGACCACGCACGAGTTGTACTTCAGCGTGGATACGGACAATGCGCACACGGTCGTTGAGAACCAGACGATTGATCCAATTGGCTTCCATCCCCCGTTCTGGAACGGCTCCACCGCGTGGACAGTTTCGCCTGCTTTGCCTGGCAACCTCTCCATCGACGGAAGCACCGGCGAAATCACCGGCTCGGTCAACGGAACGCTGGCCAACACGACCTACACAGTGACGGCCACGCACAACGGCAGTGCCATTGAGACCTTCTCGTTCAACCTGCAGAGTCTTGCTGATTACGACGGCGATGGTCTTGCCAACGACCTGCCAGGCGATTACGACGCAGCCGAAGGACCAACATCTGGTCTTGTCGCTGATACCGATGACGACGCTGATGGCCTCAATGACAGCGTGGAAACGGATACTGGAACCTACGTTGATGCGAGCGATACAGGGACCGATCCACTCAATCCAGACACCGATGGTGATGGAATCTGTGACGGTCCAAACGCTGTTGCCGGTGTGTGTATTGCAGGTCCAGATATCAACACTGGTCCTCCAGTCATTGCCACGCCGATCGTTCTGGTCAACAACACTGCAGTTGCAGAAATCGACCCGTTCTTCGTCGTGTCAGGAGCGACCTATTCGCTCTCACCAGCACTCCCGACTTCGCTGCAATTCGATGCGAGCAACGGCTCGATTTGGGGAACACCAGACATGACCATGGCCAACACATCTTACACCATGTGGGCTAACTTGAGCAACGGCGTAAGCCTTGAATGGATATTCTATCTCTCTGTTCTCGACGACTTTGACGGCGACGGATTACCCGATGTCTTGCCTGGTGATTACAACGGTTCAGAAGACCCAATTCGCTCGGCACCTGGTCTTGAAGAGGACTTGGACGATGACGGTGATGGTTACAACGATACAGCTGAAACCGATACAGGACTGTACCTCGATGGTAACAACACAGGTACCGATCCACTCAATCCAGACACCGATGGTGATGGAATCTGTGACGGTCCAAACGCTGTTGCCGGTGTGTGTATTGCAGGTCCAGATATCAACACTGGTCCTCCAGTCATTGCCACGCCGATCGTTCTGGTCAACAACACTGCAGTTGCAGAAATCGACCCGTTCTTCGTCGTGTCAGGAGCGACCTATTCGCTCTCACCAGCACTCCCGACTTCGCTGCAATTCGATGCGAGCAACGGCTCGATTTGGGGAACACCAGACATGACCATGGCCAACACATCTTACACCATGTGGGCTAACTTGAGCAACGGCGTAAGCCTTGAATGGATATTCTATCTCTCTGTTCTCGACGACTTTGACGGCGACGGATTACCCGATGTCTTGCCTGGTGATTACAACGGTTCAGAAGACCCAATTCGCTCGGCACCTGGTCTTGAAGAGGACTTGGACGATGACGGTGATGGTTACAACGATACAGCTGAAACCGATACAGGACTGTACCTCGATGGTAACAACACAGGTACCGATCCACTCAATCCAGACACCGATGGTGATGGAATCTGTGACGGTCCAAACGCTGTGCTCGGCATATGTGCCGCTGGACCAGACATGGCTCCCTTCGGTCCAACACCAACCGTTGTCGCAGTCAACAACACTGCGATACCTAATGTTCAACCCTATTATGTTGGAAGCGGACTCTCCTACCAAATTATGCCAAGCCTCCCAGCCGGTTTGTCGATTGACCCTGCTACCGGTGTGATTTCAGGAACGCCGACCGAGACCATTGGTAACACCACATTCACAGTCTTTGCAAACCACACAGGCGGAAATTCGTATTCGTGGGAGCTCACCATTGAAGTGCTCGAAGATACGGATGGCGACGGTGACCCCGATACCCTACCAATCGATTACGACGGTAACGAGGATTCAATTCGAGGCCCACCTGGTCTTACCGAAGACCTCGACGACGATAACGACGGCTTGCCCGACCTGAACGAAACCGATACGGGCATTTGGAATGGTGAGGGAGATACGGGAACAGACCCCCTCAACCCAGATACTGATGGCGATGGATTCTGCGACGGCCCAGCCTCCGAAGTCTATGACCAACTTGGCAACCTCGTTTGCCGAGGCCCAGACCCGAACCCACACGACTCAACCGACCCACTCGACACGGACGGCGACATGTATCCAGACGATGACCCAGATGGTGAAGGTGGACTTGAGGCCGATGATGACGACGATAACGACGGCTACCCAGATATTTCTGAGGAGGCTTGTAACTCCGATTCGAAGAATGCAACCTCCATTCCTAATGATATGGATGGCGACACAATTTGTGACGGCGACGACCTCGACATGGACGGCGACGGTATCGACAACCTCAACGAAACAGGCCTCCCAATTGGTACAGACCCAGACAACCCAGATACCGACGGCGATGGCACCTGTGATGGACCTGAATCTCCAGTAACGAGCAACTGTACGGCAGGACCTGACGCTTTCCCACTCGACCCGTCGGCTTCCAAAGATACTGACGGCGACGGTAAGCCAGACGACTTGGTTCCAGGCGTGAATTCAACGAGCGACCCTGTCCTCGAAGAAGACTTTGATGACGACAACGATGGCTGGGATGACCTTGACGAATTAGCATGCGGTACTGACTCGCTCAACGCCACAGACATTCCTATCGACCTCAACGGCGATGGTCTTTGTGATGTCCTTGATGATGACTGGGACGATGATGGAATTCCTAATGCGAATGAAACCAACACGAGCATCTATGTCAATGAAACAGATACTGGAACTGACCCATGGAACCCAGATACTGATGGAGACGGATATTGTGATGGACCAGCTGGCGTCATGAACGGTAGCGAAGTCGTTTGTGTTGCTGGACCCGACCCCTATCCAAATGACCCGACTCAACCAGTCGATACTGATGGCGATGGTCTGCCGGACGAACTTCCTGATGATTACGACGGCGAACTTATCGAAGATGCGGACGATGATGGCGACGGTGTCGAAGATGTCGATGATTTGTACCCACTCAATCCAGGTGCAGATACCGATACAGACAGAGACGGCCGACCTGACGAAGTTCGGCAAGACGTGAACACTGACCCTACACTCATCGAAGATTTGTTTGATGATGATGCAGAAGATGATGGTTGGAGTGACCTCGATGAGATTGCTTGTGGTACCGACCCACAAGACGACACAGATGAACCGGGTGACATTGATGAAGACGGTATTTGCGACGCACTTGATACAGAAGATAACCGAGACGACCTCGATGGTGACGGTTGGTCAAACGTTGACGAATTCCTCTGTGGAACCGACGAAGATGATGCAGATAGCGTTCCAAAAGATTCCGACCTCGATGAAATTTGCAATGCCCTTGACCCACCAATTTTGATCTATACCAATCCGAATGCAACACGCCAGCACAACATGTCGGACATGTGGATTCTTGTGAACGAGAGCATCGTTTTGACACCATTCTTGAATGGTATACTCGCAGATACATGGGAAATCAATGGAACATTGCCTGCGGGTCTCATTTTTACTGGAACTGCTCGCAGTTCAGATGGTTCCATCTATGGTACGCCAACAGAAATGATGGATATGGTGACGTACTTCATAACGGCATCAAATTCTGTCACAGGAGAGTCGATTTCATTCATGCTCAACCTTTCAGTTGTTGAAGATACAGACCTCGATGGCTTACCCGATAACGACCCAGACGGTCCAGAAGGTATCTTTGAAGGCGACCTTGACGATGATAACGATGGGTGGCCTGATGCTATTGAAGAAGCATGTGAGACAAATTCGAGCGACCAAGCGGACACGCCAGCAGAACTTGTTGATGAAAACAATCAGTGTCTAGAGAACTTTGTTGGAACTGGCGACCCAAGCGATGAGCCATTTGGTTTCGGCTTATGTTTCCTACCAATCCTTCTATTGCTTCTTCTGCTCCTGCTCGTCTTGCTGTATCGAGAGCGAGAAGTTCTTGTTGGACCGGAACCAAATTTCACTGATGCTGAACCGAAGTTCGCAAGCGGTCAAGGAACATCGAGCGACCCATTCGTGCTCAAGTCACCAAAACCAATCAAGCATGGCGAATCGGTGGTGTCCAAGGAGGTCATCACCTTTACCAACATGAGTCCTAATGTCAAATTCCCGATCAGCGACCTTGGAAATGAATCGAATAAAACCAGATTCAAGATGATCGACGAACGCGGTTCTGATGAGGGCGTGTTTGAAGCCATTGGCGATGAAGAAGGTACATCTTCGATTCGAATCATGTTTGATGACTCCTTCGAGAATACCCGAGAAGGCGGTACATTCCAAGGCTTACTCAAAATTGGTTTGAATTCGGTCTATGTGATGTGGGAAGTCGAAGTCAAACCCGATAAAGCGTATCTCAAAGAACTCAAGAAGCAAGAAAAAGAAGCCGAAAAACAACGTAAGATGGAAGAGGCAGAAAAGGAAGAAAAGGCAAAAGCAGATGCTGAGGCCAAAGCCAAGGCCGAAGAGGAAGCGACCGCCGCCGCCCTCCTTTTAGCAAAGAAAGAAGAAGAGGCTGAGAAGAAGGCCGAGAAGGAAGCCAAGGCTGCAGAAAAGAAGGCCAAGGCCGAAGAATCAAAGGCTAAGGAAGAGGCAGAAAAGGAAGCAAAGGCAAAAGCAGATGCTGAGGCCAAAGCCAAGGCTGAAGAAGAAGCCGAGAAGAAGGCTAAGGAAGAGGCAGAAAAGGAAGCAAAGGCAAAAGCAGATGCTGAGGCCAAAGCCAAGGCTGAAGAAGAAACCGAGAAGAAGGCTAAGGAAGAGGCAGAAGCCAAAGCCAAGGCTGCCGCTGTCAAACCGGCCACTAAGGAAGCCAAGAAGGAAGAAGAGATTGAGCGAGTCAAAGAACGAGCCAAATCGATTGATTTCAAGGTCCTCGGAAAAGCAACGACTTCAGAGGTCAAAGAAGAGGTCAAGAAGGGTGCTGAAACCCTCAATGTTGGCGACGCATCTTCGTTTGAAGACCAAGGTGAAGCGACCATTTCTGACGAACAAGGAACTATGGTCATCTCATGGCAAGGCAAGGACGGCAACACCCTCACCGGTGTGAAAGGTGTGACAAGAGTCATCAAGACCAAAGCGGTGCTCATCGCTCGAAATGACTTGCAATCCATCAAAGGTGTAGGGCCATTCATCGAAGAGAAATTGAATGCTCTCGGTATCTACACATGGCGACAAGTTGCGAATATGAATGCTAAACTTGAGGAACAAGTCAATCAAGCCATCGAGTTCTTCCCAGGCCGTGTCAAGCGCGACCAGTGGGTTGCACAAGCGAAGATATTGCTCGGCGAGAACGTCAAGTTGGATGAGAAGGCACTCAAACAAGCCGAGGAATTGGCTCGTGTTGAAGCAAAAGCGGAAACCATCGACTTCGGTGTTCTCGGTGTTGCATCTGCAGCCGATAAGGACGACCTCAAATCCATCAAAGGCATTGGACCATTCATCGAAGAGAAACTCAACGCTCTAGGGATTTTCACCTTTGAACAGGTGAGCAAGATGACAGCGAAGATCGAAGAAGAGGTCAATGTCGCTATCGAGTTCTTCCCTGGTCGTGTCAAACGTGATGAGTGGGCCAAACAAGCCAAGCAGTTACACAAGGACAAAAAGTGAGAAAATCAAAATCGGGCGATACGGCAGACTTCAAGAGGGGCGAGCAAGTCGGCGGCACATGGAAGGATTGGACAAAGGTGAAAACTACACCGTTCGAGATATGGGACTGGCAGA
>Ga0255761_10003433_pt1 | contig 14348 bp, 12 predicted proteins | sample 071ome_29_FD_179961 | JGI IMG/M metagenome (GOLD analysis project Ga0255761, IMG submission 179961) | Coastal salt marsh microbial communities from the Groves Creek Marsh, Skidaway Island, Georgia - 071407BT metaG (version 2) | ecosystem: Environmental > Aquatic > Marine > Intertidal zone >... | reverse complement strand
GGTATAGATAAGCAGTATTATACTGGTATATACGAGGTAAATTGGAATCCTTCCATATTATCAAAAATAAATTTTAAACTTTTAGATTTTGAATATGTCAATAATCAAAATATTTCTAATTACTTCAATGTATATAGGAATTCATATGATAAGCTAAATTATATTTCTTCACTATATAATATTGACCAGTCCTTGATTAATGATAATGGAGATTTGACAATTCCAGAAGGATCTGATTTATTTATTAATCAAGTTTTAAATAATCAAACTTCTTTGAGTTACAGTAATGACTTTTATAAAGATGTTAATTCTATTTTAGAAAGAAAGGAGCGATTAACTGAGAATAATTTAATAGTTGGTTCCTCAATAAGCATTAATAGAAATACGCAAGAAAACTTTTTAGATGAAGACTTCTCCCAACTTAGAATCAAATTAGAAATGGTTGGAAATATTTTTAATGAGGTACTAAGAGGTAATAACCTAAACTCTAATGGTAAAGTTGAAATATCTAATATTCTGCCCTCACAATATACAAAAGCAGAGATAAGCTATATTAAGCACTTACTTTTAAACAAAGGTGATATAATTGCATTCAGAGCATTTTCAGGGGTAGCTATTCCATATGGAAATTCTGATTACATACCATTTACAAGATCTTATTACGCAGGAGGATCAAATGACAACAGGGCTTGGAAAGCATATAAGTTAGGTCCTGGAAGCAGTAATAATATAAATGAGTTTAATGAAGCTAATTTTAAAATTGCATTTAACCTAGAATATAGGAGTAAGATCAGTGGTAAGTTGAATGGTGCCTTCTTTATTGATGTTGGAAATATTTGGAACTTAAATGATAATGTAAATGATAGCTCAATGACATTCGATAGTTTTTCAGATTTAGGAGAGCTTGCAATTGGTTCAGGAATTGGACTTAGATATGATTTGAATTTCTTTGTTTTAAGACTTGATACTGGCTTTAAAACATACAATCCTGCAAGAGAAAAAAGTGAAAGATGGTTTAATGATTTCACTTTAAGAAAAGCAGTATTTAATATTGGTATTAATTACCCATTTTAGGAATAAGTTTAATACTTTTGACAAAAATTAACAAAAAAAAATATTTTGAAAAATAACTTTATCTACGGAAAAGAAAACCAAAAATTATTTAATCTCGCTAAAGAAAAAAAGTTTGCATTACCGGCGATTAACGTATCAGGAAATAATACGATAAATTCTGTCCTAGAAACCTCTTCAGAGTTAAATAGCCCAGTAATTATTCAGTTTTCTAATGGTGGCTCTCAATTTATAGCTGGTAAAGGTATGTCAAACGAAAATTTTAAAGCTTCTATTGCTGGTTCAGTTGCTGGTGCATATCATATTCACAAAGTAATTGATAATTATAATTCTAAGGTTATAATTCATACCGATCACTGTTCCAGGAGTATATTACCATGGATAGATGGACTGCTTGATTATGGTAAAGAATTTTACAAAAAAAATGGGTATCCCCTATTTTCATCTCATATGATTGATTTATCGGAAGAATCATTAGAGGATAACATAGGCACATGTAAAGAATATCTAAAGAAGCTAACTGATTTGGAGATGACACTAGAGATAGAATTAGGTGTAACAGGAGGAGAAGAAGATGGTGTTGATAATACTGATATTGACTCATCTAAACTTTATACTCAACCAGAAGAAGTTGCCTATGCATATTCTGAGCTTAGCTCAATTAGCAATAATTTTATGATTGCTGCAGCATTTGGTAATGTTCATGGTGTATATAAACCAGGAAACGTAAAATTAACTCCTAAAATTTTAAAAAATTCACAGGAGTTTGTTTCAAAAAAATTCAATTTACCATCTAATTCACTTGATTTTGTATTCCACGGTGGTTCTGGTTCTTCAGTTGAAGAAATAAGGGAAGCTATAGGTTATGGTGTCATAAAAATGAATATAGATACAGACCTTCAATTTGCATTTACCGAAGGTATTAGAGATTATATGATTGGAGAGTCTGAATATTTAATGAAACAAATAGGTAATCCAGAAGGTGATGACATACCTAACAAAAAATATTATGACCCTAGAGTATGGCTTAGAAAAGGAGAAGAAACTTTTAAAACAAGACTTATAAAAGCCTTTGAGGATTTAAATAATATCAATACCTTAGATTAAAACCTAATAGTATGAGTTGGTTCAAAAGAACAAACAAAAATATTATTACAAAAACCGAAGAAAAAAAAAATATACCTGCTGGTCTTTGGTACAAAACTCCTAGTGGTAAAATAATTGAAACAAAGGAACTAGCTGAAAATATGTATGTTAGTCCTGAAGATGACTATCATGTTCATATTGGAAGCAGGGAATACTTTGAAATACTTTTTGATAATAAATTTAAAGAATTCAATGCTAAAATGACTTCTGTTGATTTTTTAAAATTTGAAGATCAAAAAAAATATTCCGATAGATTAAAAGATGCTCAAAGCAAGACTAAACTTAACGAAGCCATTAGAATTGGTTATGGTAAATCTTATGGAAAAAATCTTGTAATTGCCTGTATGGACTTTAAATTTATTGGAGGGTCAATGGGATCAGTTGTTGGAGAAAAAATATCTCTTGCAATAAGTTATGCAATTAAATATAAATGTCCTCTTCTTGTTATTTCAAAATCTGGTGGAGCTAGAATGATGGAATCTGCTACTTCACTAATGCAGATGGCTAAAACATCTGCAAAACTTAATGATTTATCCGAGGCAAAATTACCATACATTTCTTTGTGTACTGATCCAACTACCGGGGGAACAACTGCTTCTTTTGCAATGCTAGGAGACATCAATATAGCGGAACCAAATGCACTTATTGCTTTTGCAGGGCCAAGAGTTGTTAAAGATACTACTGGTCAGGATTTACCTGATGGATTTCAAAAAAGTGAGTTTTTATTAGAAAAGGGATTTTTAGATTTTATTTCTCATAGGAAAGATCTAAAGAAGAAAGTTAATCTTTACATTGATTTAATCCAGAATTCTCCCCTTCGCAAATATGAATAAATAATTTAATTATTTAAATATAAACTACTATATTTGCGGCTCAAAAATAATTGAATGACAGTACTTAAGAAAGAAGATATTTTTAAAGAATTTGGTAAAAGTAAAAAAGATACCGGTTCTGCTGAAAGTCAAGTTGCACTTTTCTCAAAGAGAATTGATCATCTTTCTAATCATCTTAAAACTAATGCAAAGGACTTCAATACAGAAAAATCCTTGGTTAAGATGGTTGGTAAAAGAAGAAACTTACTCGAGTACTTAAAGAAAACAGATATTGAAAGATACCGTGATATAATTAAAAAACTTGGTATCAGAAAATAAAATTTAGTTTGGTTGTCTAAATATTCACACAACAATTAATTTAAACCAAAACTAGATTATGAATCCAAAACCTTTAACAAAGACAATTGTTTTAAATGATGGCCGTGAGATTGTCATTGAAACAGGTAAATTAGCAAAACAAGCACACGGTTCAGTTGTAATAAAAATGGGAAACTGTATGCTATTATCTACTGTAGTTTCCAATTATGGAGAATCAACATTAGATTTTCTTCCTTTAACAGTTGATTATAGAGAGAAATTTGCCTCTGCTGGTAGATTTCCGGGTGGTTTTTTCAAAAGAGAAGCAAGACCAAGTAATGAAGAGATTTTAACAATGAGAATTGTTGACAGAGTTCTAAGACCTTTATTTCCAAAGGATTATTATAATGAAACTCAGGTTATGATACAATTAATGTCTCACGATGAAAACGTAATGCCAGATGCATTAGTTGGCCTGGCTGCTTCTGCAGCACTATCATTGTCTGATATTCCATTTGATGGTCCTATTTCTGAAGTTAGAGTGGCAAGAATTGATGGAAATTTCTTAATAAATCCATCAAAAGCTCAGCTTGAAGAATCTGATATAGATATGATGGTTGGTGCTAGTGAAGACTCAGTTGTTATGGTTGAAGGGGAATTTAATGAGATTTCTGAGGAGGAAATGACAGAGGCAATAAGATATGCCCACGAAGAGATTAAAGCTCAAATTAAGGCTCAAAAAGAGCTTATCGAGCTTGTTGGAGTAAGTTCTGAAAAAAGAGAATATGATTCCGCTGAGGAAGATACAGAATTAGAAAATCAAATTATTGAAAAAACTTATCAAAAATGTTATGATATAGCAAAAAAAGGTCTTTCAAAAAATGAAAGAAGTGAACTTTTTTCAAATGTAAAGCAAGAATTAGTCGAATCGTTCGATGAAGAAACGTATGAAGAAAAGAAAGATCTTATTCTAAATTACTTTAGTAAATCACAGAAAAAGGCAGTTAGGGATTTAGTTCTTAATGAAGGTATAAGACTTGATGGAAGGAAACCTGATAACATTAGAAATATTTGGACTGAAATCGATTACTTACCATCTACTCATGGATCTGCAGTCTTTACAAGAGGTGAGACGCAAGCTCTAGCTTCAGTTACTCTTGGAACAAGCAGAGAAGCCAACGTAATTGATATGCCAACTGATCAATCTGAAGAGACTTTTTATTTACATTATAATTTTCCACCATTTTCAACTGGAGAGGCAAGACCATTGAGAGGAACTTCAAGAAGAGAAGTTGGTCATGGAAATCTTGCTCAAAGAGCTCTAAAAAAAGTTATGCCATCTGACTGTCCATATACAGTTAGAATTGTTTCTGAAATTTTAGAATCTAATGGATCGTCCTCTATGGCTTCAGTCTGTGCGGGATCTCTTGCATTGATGGACGCTGGAATTAATATTAAGAGTAATGTTTCTGGTATAGCAATGGGTTTAATAACTGAGGGTGATAAATATGCTGTATTATCTGATATTTTAGGTGATGAAGATCATCTTGGAGATATGGACTTTAAAGTTACAGGTACAAAAGATGGAATCACTGCATGTCAAATGGATATCAAAATTAAAGGATTAAAATACGAGATTTTAATTGAAGCACTTGGTCAAGCTAAAAATGGAAGATTGGATATATTGAATAAACTAGATGAAACAATAAATAATCCAAACGATTCTGTTAAAGCTCATGCACCTAAAATGGTTAATCTTGAAATCAGTAAGGACTTTATTGGACTGGTAATAGGGCCAGGAGGTAAAAATATTCAAGAACTTCAAAAGGACACTGAAACTACAATTGTAATAAATGAGAAAGATGAAATCGGTGTTATTGAAATCTTAGGGGTTGATCAAGAAAAGATTAACTATGCTATCGACAGAATTAAAAACCTAGTTTTTGAGCCTGTAATCGATGAAGTATATAATGTCAAAGTAATCAAGATTCTTGATTTTGGGGCAGTAGTTGAATTTGTTCCTGGCAAAGAAGCTCTATTACATGTATCTGAAATTGCATGGGAGAGAGTTAATAATGTAACTGATTATTTAAACATTGGTGATCAAATCGAAATAAAATATCTGGGAATTGATCCTAGAACAAAAAAGTCTAAAATTTCCAGAAAAGTTTTACTTGAAAAAAAATCTTAAATTTTTTCAATTTGGAACAATTTTTGTGGCATTAATTAGTCTATGAGACAATTAAAAATAACAAAGCAGGTAACCAATAGAGAAACTGCTTCTCTAGATAAATATCTTCAAGAGATTGGAAAGGTAGACCTTATTACTGCGGAGGAGGAAGTTGAATTAGCTCAAAGGATTAAAGCCGGAGATCAATTTGCACTAGAAAAACTGACTAAAGCCAATTTAAGGTTTGTGGTATCTGTAGCTAAGCAATACCAAAATCAAGGATTAACACTTCCTGACCTTATTAATGAAGGTAATCTTGGTCTAATTAAGGCTGCCCAAAGATTTGATGAAACTAGAGGTTTTAAATTTATCTCATATGCCGTATGGTGGATTAGGCAATCAATCCTGCAAGCTTTAGCTGAACAATCAAGAATTGTTAGATTACCATTAAATAAGATTGGTTCTATTAATAAAATAAATAAAACTTATGCGTTTCTTGAGCAAGCTCATGAGAGAGCACCTTCAGCAGAAGAAATTGCTAAAGAACTTGATATGACTGTTAATGATGTAAAAGAATCTCTAAAAAATTCTGGTAGACATGTATCAATGGACGCGCCTTTGGTTGAAGGTGAAGACTCTAACTTATATGATGTTTTAAATAGTGGAGAATCACCAAATCCTGACAGACAACTTCTACATGAATCACTAAGAACTGAAATTGAGAGAGCTCTTGATACTTTAACCCCTAGAGAAGCTGATGTTGTAAGATTGTATTTTGGTCTAGGTAATCAACATGCTATGACTTTAGAAGAAATAGGTGAAACATTTGATTTAACTAGGGAAAGAGTTAGACAAATCAAAGAAAAAGCCATTAGAAGGTTAAAGCATACCTCTAGGAGCAAAATTCTGAAAACTTATCTTGGATAGTTAGGCTTGTCTGTTTATATCTTTTTCTAATTGATTTTCTGTATTATTATTTAAAACTATATATTGGCAAATATGTCAGTAAAAGTTTCTCCCTCTATTCTTGCAGCAGATTTTGCTAATTTATCTTTAGAGTGTTCTAAAATAGATAAAAGCAATGCTGATTGGTTTCATCTAGATGTTATGGATGGACTGTTTGTTCCTAATATATCTTTTGGTATGCCAGTTGTGAAGACAATAAGACAACTAACTAAAAAACCTTTAGATGTTCATCTTATGATTGTTGAGCCTGAAAAGTATATAACTGAATTTATAAATCTTGGATCTGATATAATTACAGTTCACATAGAGGCAACAAATAATTTAAATCAAATCATTAATAAGATTCACGAATCTTCACTAAAGGCTGGAATTGCTATAAATCCTGAAACTCCAATATCTGAATTAAAAGAATACATCAAAAAGGTTGATTTAATTTGTTTAATGGGAGTTAATCCTGGGTTTGCTGGTCAAAAATTTATTGAATCTACAAAAGAGAGACTCAAAGAATTAAAACAATTAATTATTACGTCTGAATCAAATGCATTAATAGAAGTAGATGGAGGAGTAAATAAAGATAACTTTCAAGATCTTAAATCTAATGGAGCAGATGTTCTAGTTGCTGGAAGTTACATATTTAATTCACCCGATTATAATATTGCAATTGATGCTCTTAAATAAGATAATTACTAAATTTATATTCAGTAAAATTATAAATGCACATATTCATAAGAAGTATATTAGTTTCTATTTTTTTATTGTCATTATCCTGTAATCCTCAAAATACTTCAGAAAACGACATAAACTATAGTAATATTGAAAATGAAAATTTTGAATCAAATGAAATTGATTTAATTAACTCAAGTATCTCAAAATTTAGTTTTCTAGCCTTAGGTGATAGCTACACAATTGGAGAAGGAGTAAACGAAAATGAAAGATGGCCAAATCAATTTGTCGAAGTTGCATATGAAAATGGTCTAGACTTTGAAAAACCTGACATCATAGCTGAAACTGGTTGGAAGACTTATGATCTTTTGAATGCAATAAGTCAAACTAATTTTACTCAAAAGTATGACTATGTTTCTCTTTTAATTGGAGTAAACAATCAATTTAATTCAAGATCTATTGATGAATTTGAGGAAGATCTTAACAAACTAATGGATAAGATGAATAGTCTTAAAAAAAGTAATGGAAATATCATTATTGTTTCTATACCAGATTGGGGATATACTCCTTTTGGAAATTCATATAATAGAGAAGTAATTTCATCTGAAATAAATTTATTTAACAATAGCTTAATAAATTTCGCAAATAGTAATGGGCTAAAGTATGTTGATGTTACTGAGATTTCCAGAAGGGCACTAAATGAAAGTAATTTATTAGCATCTGATAATCTTCATCCAAGTGGATTGATGTATTTGGAATGGGCAAAAAAAATTTATGAAACTTGGATAGACTAGAGAAATTAGCAAAAGAATTAGATTCAAAAGATAAACTAAATAAATTCAAAAGTGAATTCATCTATCCAGATGATAAATTATATTTTGATGGTAATTCTCTAGGTCTACTTTCAAAAAAAACTAAAGAGGCCATTAATAAAGTTATAAATAATGAATGGGGGCAGAATCTTATCTCAAGCTGGAATAATTCATGGATAAACCTGCCTAATAAAGTTTCTAAGAAAATTTCAACAATCTTAAATTCAAATGAAACTGAAATATATGTTGGTGGATCTACTTCTTTAAATCTCTATAAGTTACTATTAAGTCTTATAAAAAGCAACGACAGTATTACAAATATCTCTACTGACAATCTTAATTTTCCTTCAGATAAATATATATGCGAGGGCATTTGTAATGATTACAATTTAAAATTTAATCTTCTAGAGTATGATAATTATTTACCAGATATTGATGAGCTTGAGCAATTTATTAAGAATAATAACGGTATTATTGTTCTATCACTAGTTACTTACAAATCTTCATACAGATATCCTGTAAATAAAATTAATAGAATTTGTCAAGAAAACGATAGCATTGTTATTTGGGATTTAAGTCATGCAATTGGAGCTATAGATATTGATATGAAAGTCAATGATGTTGATTATGCAATAGGTTGTACCTATAAATATTTAAATGGAGGTCCAGGGTCACCAGCTTTTATATATGCTAGAAATGAAAAACAGATAGGGCTTAAGTCCCCAATAAAAGGATGGTTTAGTCATTCAGATCCATTTAATTTCTCAAACACATATATTCAGTCAGAATCAATGAGTAAATTCTCTAGTGGAACACCACATATAATTTCAATGTCTACTTTAGATTCTTCTCTAGACATAACTATAAATGCAACAACAAAAAAACTAGAGAATAAGGCTATAGATTTATATAACTTTTTTACTGAAATTTTTAATTATAGGTTAATGAATTTAGGATTTAAAATTATTACTCCTAAAAATAAAGATGATAGAGGTTCTCATATATCAATAATCCATGAAGAATCTTGGAGAATAACAAAGTGCCTTACAGATCCAGAAAATCATGGAGAAAAAAAGATTATTGTAGATTTTAGACCCCCTAATATAATTCGAATTGCATTAACACCCCTTTATATCTCATTTATCGATATATATATAATTTGTATTAGACTTATTAATATAATTGAGTCTAAAGAATATGAAAGCAAAGATGATTCTAAAAATATAGTTACTTAGAGTTTCTACAACTTATTAATTTGATAATTTATTTTTAACTATCTCTGCTATTATTCTTCCCTCGGCTCTCCCTGATACTTTTTTATTAACTTGAGAAATCACAGTTCCCATATCTTTCATTGAGGAAGCATTTAACTCTGTTATTGTAGATTTGATTATTTCCGTTAATTCTGTTTCATTTAGTTGTTCTGGAAGAAACTCTGAAATAATTTTTGATTGGGCAACTTCAATATTTGCTAGATCTTCTCTATTTTGTTCGTTATAGATTTTTGCACTATCATTTCTTTGCTTAACAAGTCTTTGAAGAATTTTTATAATTTCATTCTCATCTAAAGTCTTATCTGAAGAAAACTTAGTCTTCTCTAGTAGAATTGCAGATTTAATTGATCTTAAAGATTCTAGTCTAAGACTATCTTTTTTTTTCATTGAGTCTTTAATAGACTCATTTATTTGATTTTCTATATTCATTTTAATTAATCTACGTTATCATGTAAATATGTGTTAACATCTGGAAATTCTAATTTATTCTCTTCATTTAGAATAGTCTTAGAAAATATTTCATCACCCTCAGACTTTGAATTATTTATTTCAATACCCATTCTTTTATATGCTGGTATTTTTTCTAAATCTTCAATTGAAGAGTTATTACTTTTAAAAACATGGTTATATTTTTTTAAATTTTCCCTCCTGATTATATTTTCATTATCAGAATCCACCTCTAGTGGTTTTTCAAATAAATAATTATCCTCTTGGTAATCTATGGTTTCATTATTGGATTCTTCTTCACCTGTTTTAATTTCTTCAATTTGATTTACATTATCATTAAGATCTAATTTTATAAACTCTATACCTTCTTCATCTTCATCATCCAAGAAAGAATTTATTTCATCAAATTGCGAAGCTTGTTCATCAACATTATTTTTTTCAAAGTCATTATTATTAATTACTTCTTTCTCCAGATTATCTGAAAATAGACCAAAGGATATTTCATCATAATTTTCTTGATTATCAATAATATCTTCATCCTCTGGTAAAACATGTTCAAAATCTATTATTTCAATTTCATTTATATCTATAAGTTGTTCATCTGCCTCAACTACTTCATAACTAATTTCTATGTTTCTTAAAATTTCATTTATTTCACTCTCAATCTTCTTTTGTTGAAAATCGTATGGGCTTTCATCATTTGATTTATCTTCTATTATTTCAGTTTCCTCATCTAGATCTTCTTCAATTAATTTCTTTTCAAATGGATGATCTTCATCAAGTGTATAAATAACTTTCTTTGTCTCTGAGCTAACTAAACTCTTTTGTTTTTCATCACCAAATCCAGTAGCTATAACTGTAACAGATATATTGTTTCCAAGATCAAGATCTTCTCCAACTCCCATTATTATATTTGCATTGTTTCCTGTCTCATTCTGAATATGCTCATTAATCTCTCCTATTTCATCTATAGTAATCTCATCAGATCCAGAAATAATCAACAGAAGAACATTTTTACTACCTTCTATTTTGTTATCATTAAGCAATGGAGAGTCCAAAGCTTTTATAACCGCTTCATTTGCTCTATTGGATCCACTTGCAGTTGAAGAGCCCATTATAGCAGTACCACTATTTGAAAGTACTGTTTTGGCGTCCTTTAAATCAATATTTTGAGTATAATGATGTGTTATAACTTGAGCTACTCCCTTGGCAGCTGTAGCAAGTACCTCATCAGCTTTTGAGAATCCTTCTTTAAATCCAAGGTTACCATATACTTCTCTTAATTTATTGTTATTTATTATAATTAAAGAGTCTACAGATCTTTTTAATTTCTCTAAACCTTTAATAGCTTGTAGCTCTCTATTTTTTCCTTCAAAATTGAATGGTATAGTAACTATTCCTACAGTAAGGATATCAAATTCCTTTGCCATTTCAGCTATTATTGGAGCAGCACCAGTTCCTGTACCTCCACCCATTCCAGCAGTTATAAACAACATTTTAGTTTGTGTTTCTAGCAAATTTTTTAACTCCTCATAGCTTTCTAAAGCAGCTAATTTTCCTATTTCTGGATTTGCTCCAGCTCCTAAACCTTCAGTAAGATTAACTCCTAGCTGAATTTTATTAGGTACAGGGCTCTCTTCAAGAGCTTGAGAGTCAGTATTACAAACAATGAAATCAACACCTTTGATTCCTTGTTTATACATGTAATTAACTGCATTACTTCCTCCACCTCCTACTCCCATTACTTTCATAACATTACTTTTATTTTTTGGTAAATCGAAACTAAAATTTGTATCCATATCTATTTTATTTTTTTAATTTTTGTTAATTATCGTATGTATTGTCTACATTATCTATAAATTTTTTAAAACCTTCTCCCCACTTAGCTAGAATTGTCTTTCTTTCTTGATTCACTAGATCATTTCCAGTAGAATTAGAAATATCATTAGTTAAGTTTTCAGAATTATTCTCTATTGCTTTCATTAATAGTCCAACAGCTGTAGAATAAATTGGATTGAACTCATTTGAGTCTCCAGAGAGGTGTTCTCCTGGATAACCTATTCTTGTATCCATACCGGTTATATATTCAACCAGTTGTTTAAGGTGTCTTAACTGACTACCTCCTCCAGTTAAAACAATTCCTGCAATAAGTTTCTTTTTTGAATCTTCATGACCATAATTCTTAATCTCTAAATAAGCCTGCTCAATTATCTCTACAACTCTTGCATTGATAATTTTAGATAATGTTTTAAGTGATATTTCTTTTGGATCTCTCCCCCTAATTCCAGGAATTGATACTATATCTGAATCTTTATTTTCTCCAGGCCATGCAGATCCAAACTTTATTTTTAATTGTTCTGCTTGATTGCCAATTATTGAGCATCCTTCCTTGATATCCTCAGTAATTACATTTCCACCAAAAGGTATAACTGCAGTATGTCTTATAATACCATCTTTAAAAATTGCTACATCTGTAGTACCACCACCAATATCTATTAAAGCAACTCCTGCATCTTTTTCTTCAAAAGAAAGAACAGCATCAGAAGAGGCTAATGGTTCTAAGGTTATATCTCCCATCTCTAACCCTGAACTTTTAATACACTTACCAATATTTCTAATTGATGATACTTGTCCAACTACAATATGGAAATTAGCCTCTAGCCTACTTCCATACATACCTATAGGCTCTTTAATATCAGATTGACCATCAACCTTAAAATCCTGAGGAAGAACATGAATAATTTCTTCACCAGGCAACATAACTAATTTATATACTTGATCAATTAATTTATCTATATCGTCATTATTAATTACCTCATCCGGATTTTCTCTAGTTATATAATCACTATGTTGAAGACTTCTAATATGTTGACCTGCAATACCAACTGCAACATCTTTTATTTCTTTTCCTGATTTAGATTGAGCTTCATCTATTGCAATTTTTATTGATTGAATAGTTTGTGTAATATTATTAACAACTCCCCTGTGGACTCCCAGACTTTGAGATTTCCCAACACCAAGAACCTTAATTTTATTAAACTGATTTTTTTCTCCAACCATTGCTACAATTTTTGTTGTACCAATATCAAGACCTACTGAAAATTTATTATTCATGAATTTATTTTTTAATTGCTATTAATTGGTTATCATATACTAAATCGATCTGTTTATAAGTTTCATTTCCTTTATTCTCCATGTTATATATGCAGAATCCTTTTAACATTTCTAATTTTTTATTCATTTTGTTGTTATCTCCAAACCTTATATCAAATTGAAAGCTATTTAACTTCAAAAAAAGTTCATCTTCATTAAACCATATCCTCTCTAATTCTTTATTTAAGAAAACATCTTCATTAAAGGTCTTGATAACATCTACTACCATTTTAATATTATTTTTTGAGATTTCTCCTGATAATATTGGCAATCTATTATTTAATTCTTTATTTCTTTTTATAATTTTTCCTGATAAATCTATATATGAATCATTTTTTTCATAATAAGCTAAGGGCTCTCTTTCTACGATATTTATTGAGAGATTGAAATTAAAATCTCTGAATATATTAGCTTCATGTATAGATTCTATTTCATATAATTTTGACTCGATCTCGTTTAATTTGTTTGCCTTTATTAGTTCAATATTTGATTTATTCGTCATGATACTATCGATTATTGGCTTGTTGTTATATAGGTTATCAAAAGCATAATAAACTTTGTATTCTGTATTTGATTCATGATTATCATATTCAATAAATGAGCTTAATAATATCATAAATGATATTAGTGATAGCATGAAAATTGTAGTTAAAAATCTATTCATTAGTAAATATTTTTTTATTTAGATTTACCGTCAGGTCACCTGCTCCAAGAATTGCAATTATTTTGCAATTAGTATTATTTATTACGTCATTGATTTCAACCTTTTTAATAATTTCTTTTTTTGATGCATCTATTTTATTCAGTAAAACTTCTGAAGTTATGCCATTAATTGGCTTCTCTCTTGCAGGATAGATATCTAAAAGATATACTTCATGAAAATAAGATAAAACTCTAGCAAAATCATCCATTAAATCCCTTGTTCTGGTATATAAGTGAGGTTGAAAAATAACTGCTTTAGGCTTATCTTGGTAATTAGAATCTATTGTATCAAAAATTGATTTTATTTCGGTAGGATGATGAGCATAGTCATCTACAATTACCTTATCTTCATATTTATAAATATCCATTCTTCTTTCAATACCCTTAAATTCAGATAGATATGGTATGAATTCTTCTAAATTGAAATCTTCAATTTGATCAATTAATGATAAAGCTGAAACAACATTTTTTAAATTATGTTTTCCTATTACTCTTGCATAAATGTTTGAAATTAAATTATTTGGAGTTTTAAAATCAAAGTGAATTCCATTAATGTCGTTTTTTATGATATCAGCAGAGTAATCTGCATCTTCATCTATTGAGAACGAGAAATCTTTTTTAATATTAATATCTTTTTCTGCTATCACAGATTTTTTTGTTTTATCACAAAAAATCTCAAAGCTTGAAAGAATTGATTTCAAGTCATCATAAACATCAAGATGGTCTTTTTCAATAGAAGTTATTAGAGAGTAGTCTGGATCTAGAGCAAGAAAAGATCTGTCATACTCATCTGCTTCAATAATAACATATTCAT
>Ga0255761_10003431_pt1 | contig 14351 bp, 11 predicted proteins | sample 071ome_29_FD_179961 | JGI IMG/M metagenome (GOLD analysis project Ga0255761, IMG submission 179961) | Coastal salt marsh microbial communities from the Groves Creek Marsh, Skidaway Island, Georgia - 071407BT metaG (version 2) | ecosystem: Environmental > Aquatic > Marine > Intertidal zone >... | reverse complement strand
GATAATCTGGGGCGATCTCTTCCATAGGTGCAAGTACAAAATTTCGCAAATGCCATCGAGGATGTGGAATTTCTAGCCCGGGACTTTGGTGCACCTCTTCTGCATAACACAAGACATCTAGATCTACAGGTCGTGATTGGTACCCACCCGTGTTTTGTCGGATACGCCCCAGCTGCTTTTCTATTGCTAAAAGTGCCGTAAGCACTTCTTGCGGGTTTTTTTGGGTTTCAACAGCCACACAAGCATTTACAAAAGGTGGTGCCTCAAAACCCCAAGCGGCCGTTTCGTAGAGTGATGAACAGTGGGTGATTTTGCCAATCTGCAAGATAATTTCGACTAAGGCGTGCTCCATCAAACGGTGACGTTCGCCCTGATTGCTCCCCAAACCAATAAAGACCTTTTTGCCCATAAAAGACAAAACTACAAAACCCTATCTTTGCAACAGAACAGATCTGCTTATGAATTTTATTAGAAGTTTTTTTGCTGCCACCCTTGGAAGTCTTTTTGCCCTTTGCCTCTTCTTGATTTTTGTGTTACTCTTTATCAGTGGTATCGCAGCGTTAGGGAGCAGTGCATCGACACCGGTTTATGTAAGTGAAGGTTCTGTCTTGCGATTGGATCTCGATCGACCGCTGGTCGATCGAGCACCTGCCTTTGACAACCTCAACGCGGCCTTGGGCCTTGAGCCAGAAGCCGTTGGGCTTGATGTGCTGTTGACAAGCATCGAAAAAGCCCGAACCGACGATCGAATCCTCGGAATCAGTATAAACGCTGGATTTCCTCAAGCAGGCTGGGCACAACTCCATGAGTTGCGCGAGTCTCTGATACGCTTTAAAAACCAAGGAAAATGGATCAATGCGCACAGTGATTTTTGGTCCCAAAAAGGATACTATTTGGCTTCGTTAGCCGATCGCATTTATGTGCATCCTATGGGAACTATTGACCTCAAAGGGCTCGCTGCTGAAGTGCTCTATTTTAAAGATTTTCAAGACCGTTTTGGCGCAAAAATGGAAGTGGTGCGATTGGGGAAATACAAAAGTGCTGTTGAGCCCTATTTGGACAATACGATGAGTGAAGAAAATCGATCTCAAATCAAAGCATTGTTAGATTCCTTTTGGGAAAATATTCAAAACGACATCCGTGCCAGTAGGGCCCTTGACGAAAAAACACTAGAACGCATTGTTAACAATCTGGAAGCCACACAGCCCTCGGATGCTCTGACATTGGGTATCGTAGATAAGCTCAGTGATGCTTCAGACTACGAGGAAGAATTGAAAGCGTACCTTGGAACCTCAAAAATAAATTGGGTAGATGCAGCCGATTATGGCCGTGCAACCGACACCGAGCAAACCACCGATCGCATTGCGGTTCTCTACGCCAGCGGTCCAATTTTGTATGGAGAAGGTAGCGAGGCCTATATTGGACAAGACGCCCTCATTGAGGCCATTGATGATATAGTAGAACATCCCCTCATCAAAGGAGTTGTATTACGAATTGACTCCCCTGGGGGTGCCGCTTTGACTGCTGAGATCATTTGGAAGCATTTGCAAAAAATAAAAAATAAAAAACCATTTGTCGTGTCCTTGGGCAATGTAGCAGCATCAGGAGGGTACTATATGGCCATGACCGAAGCCCCAATAATGGCTTCTCCGTTAAGTGTCACGGGCTCCATAGGCGTTTTTGCAACACTACCAAATTTCAAAAAGCTCAGTGAAGACTTGGGTATTAATGCAGAACATGTAACGACCCATCAAAACGCTTTAGGGTATAGTCTATTTGAGACTTTAAGCCCCGGGCAAGAATCACAAATCCAAAAAGGAATCGGACACACCTACCAAACGTTTAAAACGCGTGTCGCCGATGCCCGAAAAATGTCCGAAGAAGAAGTAGAACGTCTTGCTCAAGGAAGAGTTTGGTCTGGAAAAGAAGCTTTAGAAAAAGGACTTGTTGACCAATTTGGCGGTTGGCAAGCAGCTCTAGAATATGTTGCAAAAGAGGCCCAATTAGAATCTTATTCAGTAGTGAGCTACCCCAAATGGGAGCCAAGTTTGGAGCGACTGATGTCCGGTCTATTTCCTGCAGGTCAAACCCATGCGTGGATGGAGTTTTTGGCACCCAAACTCAACCAGTACATTGGTCTATCCGCCAAAAAACACCCCCAACATTTGCTGCAAATGGAGTTACCCTATACCATAAAGATTGACTAGATGATTGAAAAAGACCGCCTTTTAGCCGAAAAAATATATTTGTTTTTAGCCGCATTATTCATCACCTCTTTGGTGGTTTCTAATCTAATTTTTCAAAAAATATTTTATTGGCATCCGTTTGATGTTCGTGTTTTTGACAACCGCCTTTTCGAGTTGTCTGTGGGCATCTTGCCCTACCCCATCACCTTTTTGATTACCGATTTAATCTCTGAAATTTATGGTCAGAAAAGAGCCAATATGGTCGTTGTTTCTGGAATCTTTGCTTCTTTTTTTTCGATAGGAATAATCCTATTGGCCGATGCGCTTCCGGCAATCGCTATTTCGCCTATTGATGATCAAACGTTCAAAAAGGTGTTCTCATTGACGCCCTTAGCGGTACTTGCTTCGATGCTGGCCTATTTGTTTGCCCAGTTTATTGACATCCGTTTATATCATTTTTGGAAAAAATTGACCGCCGGAAAACACCTGTGGCTTCGCAATAACCTCTCTACCTTCAGTTCTCAATTTGTAGACACCTTTACGGTGATTGGTTTGTTGTGTTTGTTTGACATCATTCCATGGTCTGCATTTTTGGGCTTGTTGATTTCAGGATTTGTATTTAAGGTGTTGGTTGCAGCCTTTGATACACCCTTTTTATATTTTTTCGTAGGATTGTTTCGCAAACGATTTAATTTAGCCGCTGGAGAAGAATTGAATCTATAGACCATGACCGCCAACTCAGGAACCCGCATCAATAAATACCTCAGCGAAATCGGATATTGTTCGCGTCGTGCAGCCGACAAGCTCATCGAAGCTGGACGGATTACCTGCAATGGAGAAAAGGTAGTGATGGGAACCAAAGTTGCCCCAGGAGACCTGATCAAGGTTGATGGCCAAACCATCGAAAATCCCGGTGAAAAACCGGTTTATATCGCCTTTTATAAACCCATCGGCATTGTCTGTACAACGGATACTCGAGTAGAAAAGGACAATATCATTGACTACATCAATTATCCAACAAGAATTTTTCCGATTGGTCGTTTGGATAAGATGAGTGAAGGGCTGATTTTATTGACTAATGATGGTGATATTGTCAATAAAATTTTACGAGCACGAAACAACCACGAGAAAGAATATATCGTTACTGTCAATAAACCCGTTACGGCAAATTTTATTCAAAAAATGGCGGAAGGTGTTCCAATTTTGGATACGATTACCAAAAAATGTGAAGTGCAGCAAATCCATAAAAATTCGTTTCGGATTGTACTAACGCAAGGGCTCAATCGTCAAATTAGAAGAATGTGTGAATACCTAGGGTATCGCGTTACTAAACTCAAACGAATCCGTATTATGAACATTCCTTTGGATGTCAAAGTAGGAACGTATCGCAACCTCACCTCCAATGAATTAAAAGCCTTAAATAGGCTCGTGGCGTCTTCTAGCAAAACGGCTTATTGAAGTGTCAATCGAACCCGATACCCCTCATTGGACCGAACGTTAAATACGGTCTGGTCTCCAAAGATGAGGTACTGTCCTTTGATGCCTTTTAACACCCCTTCATAAGAGGGCGTTTTGCTCAGATTGAGACTGTTGACTTTCTGTGGATATTGATTTACAGGAAAATGAAGCACCGTAGGGTGGGTTTCGGACTGCACATAGGGCTTTAGTTCTTCGGGCAGGGCGTTAATTGCTTGTTGACGGGCAGTTGTCCAATCTATTTGATCGTGGTCATTTTGGAGCATTTTACGCCAGTTGGTTTTATCTGAAAAAAGATTTTTTAAAGCCACTTCCCCTACACCCGCCAAATACCGATTAGGAACTTCTAACAACGATAGGGCAAGATGTGCCCCTTGATCGATCCAACGGGTAGGCACTTGTGATTTTCTGGTGATGCCTACCTTTAGATGGCTGCTCATGGCCAAATATACGATGTGTGGTTGTAATTGAATTTTGCGCTCATATGCCAAATCACGGTCTTCGATATCCAAATGGGCTGTGCTTAGTTCGGGTCGCATGATCCACTCCCCAGCCTGGGGAGACTCAAAAAAACAACTTTGGCAGAATCCTTGTCTAAAAATTGGCTTATCAGCCTGGCAACTCAAACATTGGGTACCGATCAACTCTATAGAAAGCGTATGCTCTAGGCACTGATTCATGTCAACAAAATCGGTGTCCAAATCCAAAAAGTACCGAATTGGAGCTTGCATTTCGGTCAACATTTTTTTGAGTGTACCCTCAAACATACTGGGAAAGTTTTATATTTTTAAACATCCAAAGATAACAAATCTAATGCCCATCCCCCTCTTCAATTCAATTGCTTCTTGGTTTTTAAAAAAAAGGATTCACCAAATTGAACTTTTTATAAAATACCCCCATGAGGTCCAACAAGAGTTATTACATCATCTTCTAAGTAATGCGGCTGGCACGGTTGTGGGCAAAAAATATGGGTTTGATAGCATCCGCAATTATCATGACTTTACCCAACAGGTCCCTTTGGTTACCTATGAAGATATTGCAGATGATATCGAACGTTGCCGACAGGGAGAACAAAATATTTTTTGGCCCACTTCAATCAAATGGTTTGCCAAATCCAGTGGCACGACCAACGCGCAAAGCAAATTTATTCCGGTGAGTAGTGAGGCGTTAGAAAATTGTCATTTTAAAGCCGGCAAAGACATGCTGTCGCTCTATTTTAATAATAATGAAAATGCCCAACTACTGTCTGGAAAATGCTTGCGTTTGGGCGGTAGCTCTGAATTATATCAAAACAACACCAGTTATTTTGGCGATCTATCCGCCATCATTATCGACAACCTCCCTTTTTGGGCAGAGCTGAGTAGCACCCCCAGCCAGAAGGTTTCTCTAATGGCCGAATGGGAGCAGAAGATGGCAGCAATCATAAAAGAGTCTTTGGAAGAAAACGTGACCAGTCTAGCAGGGGTGCCCTCATGGATGTTGGTTTTATTAGAAAAGGTGCTCCAACAAGAAGGTAAAACTTCGATATTAGAAATCTGGCCAGAAGCGGAAGTCTATTTTCACGGGGGAGTCAATTTTGATCCCTATCGGGCACAGTTTCAAAAATTGTTTCCAAGCAATAAATTTCAATATTATGAAATCTATAATGCATCAGAAGGGTTCTTTGCAATTCAGGATCAGAACAACTCTCAAGATCTTTTGTTGATGTTAGATTATGGTATTTTTTATGAATTTATTCCTATCAACGCCAGCCAAAACCAAGAGCAACCGATCCCTCTCAATGCTGTGCAACTCCACCAAACCTATGCAGTTGTAATCACCACCAATGCAGGGCTGTGGCGTTATCAACTTGGAGATACTGTTCGATTTACGAGTCTCGATCCCTACCGCATTCGGGTGAGTGGACGGGTAAAACACCACATCAATGTATTTGGTGAAGAGCTTATGATAGAAAACGCTGACAGAGCATTGGCAATGGCTTGCGAAAAATTTGGATTAGAGGTTGTTGACTACACAGCCGGACCGATATTTATGGAAAAAAATAAAAAAGGAGGTCACGAGTGGTTGATTGAATTTAAATCTGCACCCCAAGATCTTGATACTTTTACGCACTATCTAGACCAACAATTGCAAGAGATCAACTCAGATTATCAAGCCAAAAGATATAAAAACATGACCCTTAACCTTCCAAAAGTACATGCTGCACCCAAAGGGTTATTTTATCAATGGTTGGCCTCTAAGAACAAATTGGGCGGACAACATAAAGTCCCTCGACTGTCCAATTCTCGGGAATTTTTGGAAGTGTTGTTGGCCCTCAACAATTAAGAAACGGCCTTGAGTTTGGGAAGCTCAATTTTACTCAATTGTGCTTCTGCATAGCTTTTGGTAACCTTAAGCTCGGTAGTTTCTGACTTGGGAAGTTCAAACATGGCTTCGTTGAGTATGGCTTCACATAACGAGCGTAAACCGCGGGCACCAAGCTTGTATTCAACCGCCTTGCTTACGATAAAATCTAAAGCCCCTGTGGTCATTGTTAGAGTAATGCCATCCATCTGAAAGAGGGCTTCATATTGTTTGATCAGTGCGTTTTTGGGCTCGGTTAAAATAGCGCGTAACGCCTCACTATCCAAGGGTTTGAGATGGGTCAGCACAGGGAGTCTTCCGATGATTTCGGGGATTAATCCAAATGATTTTACATCTGTGGGTGTAATGTATTGCAGTAGATCATTATCTTTTATCTGAGTACGCTCGGATTCAGCTTTATACCCTATGGCTTGGACGTTGAGTCGTTTGCTAATGTGGGCTTCAACGCCATCAAAAGCACCGCCAGCAATAAAGAGAATATTTGAAGTATCTACTTCAATAAATTTTTGATCGGGATGTTTTCGGCCTCCCTTAGGCGGTACGTTGACAATGGTCCCTTCGAGCAATTTAAGTAATGCTTGTTGCACACCTTCTCCAGACACATCTCGGGTTATGGAGGGGTTGTCGCTTTTGCGAGCAATTTTATCAATTTCATCAATAAAAACGATTCCTCTTTGTGTGCGCTCAACGTCATAATCTGCAGCTTGCAATAAACGGGTAAGAATACTTTCGACGTCTTCGCCGACATATCCAGCTTCGGTAAGTACAGTGGCGTCTACAATGGCCAGAGGCACCTTTAACAGTTTTGAAATGGTCTGTGCCAAAAGTGTTTTGCCAGTACCGGTTTGACCTACTATCAATATGTTGCTTTTTTGAATTTCTACCGCATCTGCTTCGGCAGGGTGTTGCAGAATTCTTTTATAGTGATTATAAACCGCGACAGAAAGTACCTTTTTTGCATCGTCTTGTCCAATCACATAGGTGTCCAAAAAGGTTTTTATTTCTTTGGGTGTTTTTAGCTCAATTTCTGGCTGTTGCTTTTCTTTGTCTTCGTGTCCTTCTTCTAGAACAATCCCATGAGCTTGCTCGATGCATTTGTCACAGATATGTGCATCTAGGCCGGCTATTAAAAGTTGGGTTTGCGGTTTTGTCCGACCACAAAAGGAACAACTCAATTCTTCTTTACTCATAGGATTGGGGTTTTAGGCTGTTTATTTTCGAGCGAGTACTTCGTCTACCATACCGTAAGCTTTGGCTTCTTCGGCACGCATCCAGTAATCACGATCACTGTCTTGATGTACTTTTTCTACTTTTTGATTGCTATGTTTTGCGATGATTTCATAAAGCTCGTCCTTAAGCTTAAGGATTTCACGAGCAGTGATTTCGATATCGGAAGCTTGGCCTTGTGCACCGCCTAGAGGTTGGTGAATCATGACCCTCGAGTGGGTGAGTGCAGAGCGTTTGCCCGCAGCGCCAGCACACAACAACACTGCACCCATTGATGCGGCCATACCGGTGCATATTGTGGCTACGTCTGGGGTGATAAATTGCATGGTGTCATAGATGCCTAAACCAGCATATACACCCCCTCCTGGTGAATTGATATACATTTGAATATCGCGCTTGCTATCGATACTTTGTAAAAACAAAAGTTGCGCTTGGATCACGTTGGCGACCTGATCATTGATTGCCGTACCAAGAAACATGATACGATCCATCATCAATCGCGAAAAAACATCCATCTGGGCCACGTTGAGTTGGCGCTCTTCAATGATGTATGGCGTCATACTACTGACAATTTTGTCATAGTACATGGCATTGATACCGTGGTGTTTGGTCGCGTATTTTTTAAATTCTTTTCCGTAGTCCATTTTATATTTTATTGTCTTAATAAAAGTAATGAAAATAAATTAGCCTTGACTGTACGCCTCTTTGACAAAATCGCCAAACGTTACTTTCTTAGGCTTAAGGGGTGCGTTTTCTTTATAAAATTCTAAGAGTTTGCTGCTTATCAATTGTTCGGACAAGCGGCGGGTTTCTTCTTGATTGGTCATTACACGTGCGACAATCTCATCGAGTTGTTTGTCCTCGGGGGGAAGTTGCCCATATTGCGCCATTTGTCTGACGATCATGCTTTTGGCAAAGGTTTTGAGCTCTTCAAATTGCAACTGGAGGTTGTGATCTGCAATTATTTTTCCTTCGATAAGTTGATAACGAATTCCCTTAACAGACTGGTCGTATTCGGCAGCAGCCTGTTCTTCTGTAAGGGGTTCTTTGGAGGTGGTTTGCAACCATTTTTTCAAGAAAACTTCGGGTAGATCAAATTGCGTGTTCTCGATCAGGTGGTCGGTGACGTCGTTAAGCAGTTTTTGATCGGATTGCTGTTCGAACTGCTTTTCGATATTTTCTCTAATTTTTTCTTTGAGCTGCTTTACAGCAGTGACGGTTCCGGGTTCGTAGAGTTTGTCAAACAATTCTTGGTCAAGTTTTGCCAAAACCCGTTCGTTAATTTCTTTAATACTGAGTGTGACCGGTCCTTTGAGGGCTTTTGCTTGGTCTGCACTAATGCCTAATTTTTGTTGCGCAACAGCGGCTTCTTGAAACAGGTTTTTGGTTTCGAGTTCTAGGGCTGCTCCGTTTTTGGCTACCTTGAGCGCATCGGTGTTTTTTTTGCCCTTTATTTGGTCAACCGTAAAGGTTGAAGTAGTGTCAATCTCTAGCGCTTCACTAAAAAAATGACCCGTGATTTCGTAGCCGTTTTTAATTTCTTTTTGTGCCACAAGTTTCCCATACTGCTTTTGAATCTGCTCAATTTGCTCGTCGATCATTTTATCTTCGGCAGTGATGATGTATTGCGTCACTTTTTTTCGTGATTTGAGATCGATTTCAAACTTTGGCGCCAACCCCAACTCGAACTCAAAATTGAGTTGGTCCGCCTTCCAGTCGAGCTGATCTTGGGCTTTGGGCAATGGATTTCCCAAAATATCAATGGCTTGTTCTTTGAGGTATTTGTCCAAATTTTCTTGCAAGAGTTTGTTGACTTCATCGGCAGTTACTGCAGTCTCATACTGTTTTTTGATCATGCCCATAGGCACATGTCCTTTTCGAAAACCAGGTATATTGGCTTTTTTACGATAGTCGCTTAGAATAGCCTCTACCTTTTCCGAAAAATCTTTACGGTCGATGGCTACAGTTAAAACAGCATTGAGGGCGTCGAGTTCTTGGTGCGAAATTTTCATAAAGAAATATAAAATTAGGGCGCAAAAATAAGGTTTTTTGTGGGGTTGAACAAACCATCGCTTAGGGAAGTGGCTTTTTGATCCATTGTAAAAAAAAACAGCTCGAATTGGGGCTGATCGCTGAGAACTAATTACATTTAAACGCTAAAGAAATTTGAATTATATAGATGGGACACCACCATGCGCATCAAATTGTAGATGAGGATACTCAAAACTTTAAGGTTGCGTTTTTCCTCAACCTGATTTTTACGCTCATAGAAATCATCGGAGGACTCTATACCAATAGCATTGCCATTTTGTCGGATGCCATCCATGACTTGGGTGATACCCTAACGATTGGTACGGCCTATTTTTTAGAGAAAAAATCTAAAAAACCCGCCAACAGAAATTACCCCTATGGCTTTAGAAGATTTTCGCTTTTAAGCGCCCTTATAAGCGCTATGGTATTATTGATCGGAAGTATCTTTATTTTTTTGGAGGGCGTCAAACGTTTGCTGCATCCAGAACCAACCGATGCCGAAGGCATGGTGGTTTTTGCCATACTGGGTGTAATCTTTAACGGCTTTGCCGCTTGGAAACTTCATAGTGGCCAAAGTATGAATCAGAAAATAATTTCGTTGCATTTGCTCGAAGATGTATTGGGATGGACCGCCATATTAATCGGATCTATTTTGCTTCTGTTTTTTGACTTGCCCTGGCTCGATCCGATGCTCTCATTGGGTATCATGGTTTATATTATGTGGAATGTGGTTCGGCGGCTTCGAGAAACTTTGCAGCTTTTTCTTCAAAGAACTCCGCTAAATATCAACCTTGAAGACATTGAAAAAAAGATTCTAGACTACTCTGAAGTTGTCGCTATTGAACATCTGAAGATCTGGTCTTTGGACGGAGCACAACATGTGGCTGATCTTAAACTGTTGGTCACATCAGACATAACTCCACAAAATTTGCCCGTATTTGAAGATAAAATTAAACAGTTGTTGAAACCTGATCAAATCATTGAATTTAATCTGGCCATAAATTGGAAATAAACCCTTTAGCACCTATTAAAAATTAAAAAAAATGAATAAATTTGACTCTAACCCCATGATTATGAAAAACCTACTGCTACTCATCCTCAATTTATTTATCGTTGTTAGTTGTCAGCAAAACACGATTACAACAATACAGCATACTGATGCCAACGGTTTCGATTATGAAACGGTCAGCAATGATCCAACCGGTCTTAGACTTTATACATTAGAAAACGGACTTAAAGTCTATCTGAGTCAAAATAAAGACGAGCCAAAAATCCAAACTTTTATCGGCGTACGAGCCGGATCTGTTTATGATCCTGCCGACAATACAGGGCTTGCACACTATCTAGAACACATGCTCTTTAAAGGAACCGATCAATTCGGTACACAAGACTGGGAAAAAGAAAAGGTGCTTCTTGATCAAATTTCTGGTCTCTACGAAAAACACAAGAAAACAGATGATCTAGAAGAAAAAAAGAAAATCTATCGCGAAATTGATCAAATCTCACTTGAGGCATCAAAATACTCAATCGCAAATGAATTTGACAAAATGATGACATCGATTGGTGCAGAAGGGGTCAATGCATGGACCTCTTTTGAAGAAACCGTATATCAAAGTAAAATTCAAAACACACAACTCAAAAAGTGGCTGACTCTTGAAAAGGAGCGAATGAGCAAACTGGTTCTCCGACTGTTTCATACAGAATTGGAAGCCGTTTATGAAGAATTCAATCGTGCTCAAGACAATGACCAAAGAAAATTATTCTATACCCTTATGGATGCCGTTTTTCCTAACCATCCTTATGGTCAACAAACCACAATAGGTAAATCTGAGCACCTCAAAAATCCTTCTTTAGTCGCGATCAATAATTATTTCGAAAAATATTATGTGCCCAACAATATGGCAATTGTGTTGGTCGGAGATTTGGAATTTGAAGAAACAATACAATTGGTAGACGCCGCATTTGGCAGCTCTAAAAAACAGCCCTTAACACACCCCCAACAGCCCAAAGAATCCGCAATAACAGCACCCATAGAAACAGCGGTTTTTGGTCCAGACCAAGAAGTTGTAAAGGTCGCTTTTAGAAGTAAAGGTGTTGGGTCTGAGGACGAAAAGTACCTCAGATTGATTGACATGATCCTAAACAACTCCACCGCAGGACTTATCGATTTAAACCTCAATCAAAAAAAGGCCCTTCAATCGGCCGGATCACGTGCTTCGTTTTTTAATGATTATGGTTATATTGAACTTACAGGAACGCCCAAAAAAGACCAAACACTAGAAGACGTTAGGGATTTGCTTTTGGGCCAACTAGAAGAACTCAAAAAAGGGAATTTTGAAGACTGGTTAACAGAAGCAGTCGTAAACGACCTCAAGCTTAGTGAGATCAGACAATATGAACAAGTAGGCAATGTTGCTTATTCCTATATCAAAGCCTTTACGCAGTTCCAAAAATGGGAAGACCGAGTTCGGTTTTTGGACGACATCAAAAACATTAGCAAACAAGACATTGTCAATTTTGCCAACACCTTTTTTCAAAACAACCATGTGGTTGCCTACAAAAGACAGGGAGAGGCTACGGGGCTTGTCAAAGTAGATAAACCTGAGATCACACCCATTGAGCTCAACCGCGATAAAAAATCAGATTTCTTAGTCCAATTTACCAACACTCCTAGCGAAGAGTTAAAGCCTGTTTTTGTAGACTATGACAACGCCATTTTAAAAAACAAAACGGCTTCGGATATAGAAATTGCATCCATAGAAAACCCTGTCAACTCACTCGCCTCACTGGATATGATTTTTGACATGGGGAGTGATAACATCAAATTATTACCCTATGCCTTGGGTTATATGGATTATTTGGGCACTACCAAATACGATCCAGAAGCACTCAAAAAAGAATTTTACAAATTGGGTATCGAATTTGATACACAATCCAGCAGCGATCAAGTGTTTTTTAGTCTTGCTGGACTTCAAGAAAATCTTGAAGAAGGCCTTACCCTTATGGAACACGTGATCAAAGACTTAAAAGTTGACCAAGAAGCCTACCAAAAGTATATTGAAAGTGTGGCCAAAAGTCGAGAAAATATAAAGAGCAGTAAAAGTAGTATTCTTTGGAATGGTTTTGCAAGTTATTTGCAATATGGTGAAAACTCACGATTACGAAACGTTATTAAAGTAGAAGAACTGGAACAAATTGACCCACAAACTTTAGTAGATTTGGTCAAATCCTTGCCAAACTATAAGCATCGTTTTTTCTATTATGGCAAAGATTTAGACTACATCTCCAAAAGTATTGACCGTGTACATAAGGTCGCCGATGTTCTAGAGGACTATCCAGAACCGGATACGTACATTGAAAAAGAAAATGAAGGGAAGGTTTATTTTGTGAATTATGACATGGTACAATCCGAAATCATCTTAATGCATAAAGGCGAAAAATATGATCCCTCCAAGACGGCTGCAGCTCAAATGTTTGGCACCTATTTTGGCCAAGGCTTATCCTCAATTGTTTTTCAAGAAATTAGAGAATCCCGTTCCTTAGCTTATTCAGCAGCTTCTGTGTATGCACAGAACTCAAAACAAGGAAAGCCCGACTTTCTATTCAACTATATCGGTACACAAGCCAACAAAATCCCTCTGGCTGTCGAGGCTTTAAACGAATTATTGTCTGATATTCCTTATGCCAAAGAACAATTCGAAGGGGCTAAAGCCGCTGAACTTAAAAAAATTGAAGCCGAAAGGATTACCAAAGACAAAATATTTTGGACCTATGAAGACCTAAAAAAAAGAGGCCTTGATTATGACATTAGAAAAGACACCTACCAACAACTTAAAGATTTTGAATTTGACGATCTAAAAGCCTTTTTTGATGAAAATGTAAAAGATGTTGTTTTTGACATGGCAATCATCGGAAACCGCAAAGACATTGATTTTAAAGAACTATCAAAAATCGGTGAAGTCAAAGAATTGGATGTCGATTATTTGTTTAACTACTAAAAAACACCTAACCCTACCCCCAAAAATTTACCTACTTATGAAAACCCACCTCTTAAACCATCAGGCGATACCGCCTGATGGTACCTTTACCACCTCCCCACAATCAGAAAGTGCCACGCAAGCTAACCAGCCCAAAATAACCATCGTATTGGTTCACTCAGCTTGGCTGGGTAAATGGCAATGGAATGCCGTAGTTCCTCATCTTGAAAAAGAAGGGCATCGTGTGATTACACCAGACCTACCAGGCCATGGTGAAGACCAAACAAGTCCTGGATCAATTACTATGGAAGATTATATCAAGCACCTGGTTGAAATCATTGATCAAGAAAGTATTATTCGTTTTCATCAAACAAGTTATACGCCCGACACAAAGCAAACCCTAATAACCCAAATCGAAAAACAATTACAATAAGATTTGTCGATTGTTGAAATAAGTTTACATTTGCAGCCTAATAATTAATAACCGGGGTCGTGTACCTCAAAATTTAATATACTATGCCAGTAAGAATTCGTCTTCAAAGACACGGAAAAAAAGGGAAACCTTTCTATTGGATCGTCGCCGCTGATAGCAGATCAAAACGTGATGGTCGTTACCTTGAAAAAATCGGAATCTACAATCCAACAACCAATCCCGCTACCGTCAACCTCGATGTTGATACTGCCGTGAAATGGTTAGAAAATGGAGCACAACCTTCAGATACTGCTCGTACATTACTCTCTTATAGAGGTGTGATGATGAAACACCACCTAAATGGAGGGGTTCGCAAAGGAGCACTTACTCAAGAAGAAGCAGACAAACGATTTGCTGCTTGGCTTGAGGAAAAAGAAGCTAAAATTCAAGCTAAAGTTGATGGTCTCTCAAAAGAAGAGGCCAATGCAAAAGCCAAAGCATTAGCTGCAGAAAAAGAAGCCAACGAAAAACGTATTGCTGCCCTGCAGGCAATTGAAACAGAAGCCGCTGCTGAAGAGGCACCTGCAACTGAAGAGGCGCCCGTTGCTGAAGAAGCACCCGTTGCTGAAGAAGCACCCGTTGCTGAAGAAGCACCCGTTGCTGAAGAAGCACCCGTTG
>Ga0255761_10003425_pt1 | contig 14370 bp, 10 predicted proteins | sample 071ome_29_FD_179961 | JGI IMG/M metagenome (GOLD analysis project Ga0255761, IMG submission 179961) | Coastal salt marsh microbial communities from the Groves Creek Marsh, Skidaway Island, Georgia - 071407BT metaG (version 2) | ecosystem: Environmental > Aquatic > Marine > Intertidal zone >... | reverse complement strand
GGCGTCAGCGGAAAGAACAAAAGAAGAAGGCGCAAAAGCAGCCGAAGACGTCATAAAGTGCCTTTTCCTCTTCTTTTTATCGCTCTCCGTCCCTTCTTGTCTTCTGTGCGCGTGCGCGCGTGTGTGTCACTGGCGTTTGCGTTGCGTTTGTACCCAAAAACAACAACTTTTTTTTCCCTCTGATTTCTAAACCCTAAACCCTATTTAGATCGCTTTTTTGATGATGAGCAAAATGCAAAACTACAGAAAAAGAAGTTTTGGCGGCGTTTTCGTCTCTTCTTGTGTGCGTGTGTGTTTATACTACGCATACGCGGACGTTTTTTTGAACAACCGAATCATCATCAAAAACAAAGGATGCCTCGATTACCGTCCAACTTTGCGGCGGCGGGAAGCAAAAAGAAGCCGACGGGCAAAGGAGATGCGATGAGGGACGGCGAAGGAAGCGAATCCGAGGAGGAGGATGAAGACGGCGGGTACACGGTGATTGGAGAAGACGTGACGGATTCCTCCGCCTCGGAAGGAGAAGAGAACGACGGTGGGGAGGAAGGGGATGCGATGATGGCACCACCGGGAACGAATGCGACGCGCGTTATTCAGAGACCGAAAGTGTGGCGTCCGGAGGAGAATGAATTTTTGGAAGGAGGAGAAGGACAACCACCGCCAGAGATGGAGTACGACTCCACGGCGTACGATTGCTTGCACGCGTTTTCGCACGAGTGGCCGAGCTTGTCGTTCGATATTTTGAAAGACGATATGGGTGACGAACGCGCGCAGTTTCCGCACGCGTTTTTTATGGTTTCTGGGACGCAAGCGGACCATGCGAGTAAGAACGCGTTGTCGATTTCGCGGGTGGGAAGGTTGAAGAAAACCGGAGGAGGGACCAAGACGAAGAAGAAAGATAGCAAGAACAATAGAAGTAGCAAAAATAAGAATAGCAACAATAGCGATTCAGATAGCGATTCAGACGAAGACTCGGACGATTCAGAATCGGATACGGACGATTTCGACGCGTCCAATCCCTCCAAGTCGGGGAAACCGACTTTACACGTCTCGTCGATTTCGCATCCGGGCGGGATTAATCGAGTTCGATTAATGCCTCAAAACACGGCGATTTGTGCTACTTGGTCGGACTCCGGCCACGTGTTAGCCTGGGACATTTCCACCGCGTTTCGTTCGTTACAAAATTCTGTGGAGGATCAGAAGAACCAAAACGTGGTGAACGAGAAGAAGCTGAAAATCGCGCCAAAGAAAGTGCACTCGAAACATAAGGAGGAAGGATACGCGTTAGATTGGAGTTCAGTGTCTGCTGGACGATTAGCGTCTGGTGATAATACCGGCTCAATTCACGTCTGGGAGCCGATGGACTCGAGCAACGTCACGGATTGGAACATAGATTGCGGATACACAGACGGTCACGACGGGAAATCCGTCGAGGATATTCAATGGAGTCCATCCGAAGCGACCGTGTTTGCCTCGTGCGGCGGAGACGGCGGCATCTCCGTCTGGGATACTCGACAGAAACCAAAACCCGCAATTCGCGTCAAAGCAGCGGAGAATTGCGACGTCAACGTCATGTCTTGGAACAGATTAGCGAATTGCATGATTGCCACCGGCTTGGACGACGGAGGATTAAAGATTTGGGATTTACGCCATTTCGACCCGAAAGGGAAAACGAACCCGAAACCAGTCGCGCAATTTACGTTCCACCGAGGACACGTCTCGTCGGTCGATTGGTCTCCGTTCGATAGTGCCATGCTCCTTTCTGCGGCGAGCGATAACACCGTCTGCGTGTGGGACTTAGCCGTCGAACGCGACGCCGAAGAGGAAGCGCAAGCCATGGCGGAAAACGAATCCAACGCGGAAATCCCGGACGATTTACCCCCCCAGCTCATGTTCGTCCATCAAGGCATCACGGACCCAAAAGAGGCAAAGTTTCATCCGCAAATCCCTGGTTTGATCGTCTCGACCGCTCTGGATGGTTTTCATTGCTTCAAACCGTTCAACGTCGGCCCGGAAACGTAAAACTTTTTAATACTATACATATAATAATAAATGACACTCTGGAAAATGTACACGTATACAATATACAAACTACTTCGTTACGCGCGCTATCAAAACTCTATTTTCTTTTCTCTCTATTTCTATCGAATACTACTACTACTACTACTATTGCTGCTACGATCGAGCGCATCAGAACATTCAAGAACGACTCAGACGACTTCGAAAAGTATCGTGTCGTTTCAACCGTACGCTTGCTGAGCGCTATAGTTTACCACCAACATTTGCTTCTTATTCTTTTGTTGTTGTTGAGAAATCTCCTCTCCATCTTCTCCCACAACGACATCCGACGAGGACGAGCCTCCCGTCGCGAACCAATCGAACAACCGTCCAACCTCTTCCTCGTACCGGGGGGTAAAAGCGTCGTTCAAGTAGACAAACACGTGCGCTCTTTTCACTTGTCTCGAAAGATGCGAGACGACGTCCACGAATTTCGCGGAGCGACTCACTTTGACTTTGGTTTGTTTCAAGAGAGGCGTATCACCACCGGTCGGTTTGAAGAGGACGACGACTTTGTTATCGTCGACGGCGACGGCGGAAGGCGCGGGTGCTGCTGGTGATGGTGGTGGTGGTGGATCAGCGCTCGCTTCTTTTTCGTCTTCTGGTACGACGGAGGACATTTTTTACTCGTAGAAAAAAATAATTTTTAACGACTTTTGGAGAAGTGAGAGAAGATTATTTACGAACTTACTACGGTCGCGCGCGTGGAATACTGTTTATATATTTGTTGATGTTTTGGAGTGAAATTCATCTCTCTCTTAAATTACACACTTATATTTTATCATTTTAAAATCTCTCTCTCTCTTTTACTGCGCGGCATTTAATACGATGAGTAATTTACTTGTCGTCCAACGCGGCGACACCCGGGAGCACCTTGCCTTCCAAGAGCTCCAAGGACGCACCACCACCAGTGGAGATGTGGGACATCTTGTCCGCCAAGCCAGCCTTTTCGACGGCGGCAACAGAGTCGCCACCACCGATGATAGTGATACCGTTCAAGTTGGCCAAAGTGTCCGCGATAGCGAAGGTACCCTTGGCGAAGGCGTCCATTTCGAACACGCCCATCGGACCGTTCCAGATGACAGACTTGCACTCGTTCAATTCCGCTTGGAAAGACTTGACGGAGTCCGGTCCGATGTCCAAACCCATCCAGCCTTCCGGGATCGCGTCAACGGAGACAACTTGCGTGTTGGCATCCGCGGCGAACTTGTCCGCGACGACGACGTCAGTCGGCAAGAGCAACTTGACGCCCTTCTTTTCAGCTTCCGCCATCAAAGTCTTGGCGAGTTCAACCTTGTCGTCTTCAACCAAAGAGGCACCGACGGATTTGCCCAACGCCTTGTAGAAGGTGAAGATCATACCACCGCCCAAGATGACCTTGTCAGACTTGGCCAAGAGGGACTCGATGACACCAATCTTGGAGGAGACCTTGGAGCCGCCGACGATGGCGCAGAACGGTCTTTCCGGGTTCTTGACGGCGCCGTCGAGGTAGTCCAACTCCTTTTGGAGCAAGAAACCGGCAACGTTCGTCTTGCAAGTGCCAGTGACACCAGCGGTGGAGGCGTGCGCTCTGTGCGCGGTACCGAACGCATCGTTGACGAAGATTTCGGCGGAGCCAGCCAACTTCTTGGCGAACTCGGCGTCGTTGGCTTCTTCTTCCTTGTAGAATCGAGTGTTTTCCAACAAGCACACGGAGCCGTTGGACATGCCGGCGACAGCCTTCTCAACCTCCGGGCCGATGCAGTCGTCAATCTTGGTGACCGGGCAGGAGAGCAATTCAGACAATCTCGCGCCAACCGGGGTCAAGCGGAACTTGTCTTCCGGGCCAGACTTCGGTCTGCCAAAGTGGGAGCACGTCAACACCTTGGCGCCGTTCTTGACCAAGTATTCGATGGTCGGGATGGCGGCGCGGATGCGGGTGTCGTCGGTGATGTTCATGTCGCCGTCGAGCGGGACGTTGAAATCGCATCTGACGAGGACAGTCTTGCCTGTTGATGATGACGGTGAAGAAAAAGAGAAAACGTGCGTTAATATAACAAATTTTTTTCAGAGAGAGAACCTTTTCCTTCTCTTTAAAGTTTTCGATCTCATCAACATCCAAAAAAACAACCACCTTCTCCCACCCACAAAAAAAGGAGAAGATTTCGTGTTGTTTTTTGGCCTTTTGCTGACACCTCATCACGAAAAAAAAAAACTTGGAAGAAGAAGAAAAAATGATCTAAACGCGCGCGAAGTTCGTTTTTATCCTTTCCTCCGTCCCTTTTACGCGTCGTCTCGTGCACAAACAACCCACATCGACGAAAACCCAAACGGTGAGCTTTCTATTCCGCGCGTTTTCGCGCGGGTGCGGTTTGATGGTGACTGGAGAGAAGAGCGATCGGATTTTTGGAATTCCGGATATGACCTTTTCTTCCCTTTCCCTCCTCTCGCTCTTTTATAACGAGAGCAGCCAGAGAACAAAAAATTGAAGGAGAAGATTACTATATAAAAGGCGAATTTGCGCGCGAAAAGGAAGACACCGCGATAAAACGCGAACGAGCATCGACGAAAAGAAACGCAAATTCGAGCGCATCTTTTTCCTCCCCATCCCTTGTAAAAAAAAGAACGCGCACCTTCCAAGTCACCCTTGGACAAGTCACCGACCGACTTCTTCGCGGCCTCGACTCTCAAAGAGCGCACGATTTTCTTCGATTGTCTCTTGGAAGAAGACACCGTCTTCGCGGAAACGTTCGCGCGGAACGCGATGGATTGTTGAGCGGCAAAAGCAGACATTGTTGTGTGCGTGATTTGTTTTGCGTGTGTTTGTGTTTGGTAACACTTTTCGGATGTGCGTATAAAGTGACGATATACGGATGATGAAATTGCGCGTAAAAATTCGTCATCATTTTTTCACAGCAGTTGAAAAATCTTCCCTTTTTTTTTTCGTGGCCTTCCTTGGTCGCTCGTGGCTCCCAAATCTCTTTTTTTTTTTTAGAGTCAACGGACTCGTGCACTTTGTGACCATAAAATTGCTCAAATTCACCAAGAACGCTAAAGTGAACGAGACAGTCTGTGAACAATGTACAACTCTATATATTATCTATATTAAATATATTATCTATATTAAATCATCATAAAGCGGGAACGCACGCACGAACGATCCTCCTCGCGATCTCATCCACGTCGTCTCTGCCCACCGTGGCATAGTGTCGAAGGACGTAAAAAAATGTGGCTGCTTTTTTGTACAGCGAAGGAGAGAGCGCGACTTTTCTCGTCGAGCGTGATGAGGATGAGGATGATGGCGGCGACGGCGACGACAGCCGCTCGCGCAGAGCAAAGTATAAGTGCGATTTTAACTCGGTCGGGTTGGACGCGTCTCGCGTGAAGCCGAGTTTGCCGTAGAACGCGGCGCCGGTCAGGATGACTTGCTTGCCCATGATTACAGATTCTAGTCCGGAAGAGCTCACGACAGTGACGACGACGTCCGCGGCGTCGACGAGTTTGTACGTGTTCAAACGGTTGGTACCGTCGACGCTTAGGAGCGTATTTCTTTTTGCGATTTGTATCGCGTGCCAACGAGGATCGTTTACAAGTTTCGTCTCCGTCGGAGATCTTCGTTTGAACACTCTCTTCTCCGCCGGGTGCATTTTGACGACAAAATCGACGTTGTTTTTGACGCACCAAAACGCGGTGTTGATGATGACGTCGACTTGGTCGTTGAAACCGCTTTCGATCATGTACGTGACGCTCGTGTCAGAGTACACGTGCCCGAGGAAAACCACCAGCGGCCGGTGCTTCGGGCGAGCGCTGATTTCAGACGATAAATTTGTCGATGGAGACACATGCATATCCCACTTTTCTTTATTCTTTTCAAACCCTTTGGTGCCGTACATTTTCTCCTTGTAGTCGAGAGCTTCTCGGACGGCTGCATTTTCATCCACCAAATCTTTATACTTCCAATAATATGACTTTTCCGAGCCTTGACTGCTCGCCACGCCGGTAGTCGTATCGACAATCAGTCGCCAAAACGGAGCGTTTTCGAAAGACACCACACCGACGCCCAACTTTGCGGCGACTAATCTATACGCGTAATTAAATCCGTTTAATCCCGACCATATTGCCCAAACCTTTTTTACTTCTTCGTTGCTTTCAACTGCCCCTCCTCTGTCTTCGTACAGAGCGTGCGCTTCGTCGATCCAATACTTGGCCGCATTCATCAGCGATTCTATTTTCTCTCTGTACTTCTCGTCTATTTTCTCTGTTTTTTCTAAATCTCTCATCGACACTAGATAGTTTTCCGGTAACGACGGCACTTTACGACCGTGTCCGACCCCAACGCCGTCGGTGACGTTCCAAATTAGCGGATGCGCGACAATCGGGAACAGAGGTATTCCTCTGTGCATCGCCGTCTTCAAATCTTCCATCTTACTGCTACTCGTATCGTACTCCCCTCGTTTGTGTCGCGGGATTTCAAACTCGTTGTGCGGATGCAAAACGCACCTTTTCATCGTGTACTTCAACGCGTCGCCTACGTTTACGCGCACCAACGCGGAGGCACGATTCGCTTCTTTTTCAATCGCCATTTGCAACTGGTCTGCGCTGAACGAGAACTTGTTCTTATCTTTCGTTTGCACGCACGAGTATATCGAACATCTGCCTCTGCTTTCGCTCGACGCTACCGCGCGTTTCAGAGGAGAAGGAGGAGGAAAAAGAGATCGTCCAGAGACTTCTTCTTTATCGTCATCATAATCGACTTCGCTTCTTCTCTCTCCGCCGTCGGCGAAGGAAAGGTCCGCTTCGACGTCCTCGCTTCTCCTCGATTGGTGTTGTTGAGATTCGCTCTTTCTCCACCTCTGGGAAGGAGGAGAAGAAGAAGCGACAAAATACCGCTCGAAGAGCGCGCCAAACGCGAACAGCGTCGCGCCGGCGATAAAAAGTAAAACGACCGCTCTTCCTCTCTTGTTCGCGAACGAGGTGGTGATCATGTTTTCAGTTTTAATTAGTTGAAAGTGTTTGTGATGAGAAAAGTCGATTGTTGTTGTTGTTGTCGCGCGGAAGCAGAAGAAGACGCGCGACGACGACCGAACGCGGCATCCATCGTCGTTTGTGTTTTATGATGATGATGAGTAACAGCCGCCGTTCAATCCGCCCGTCTGTCTGTCTTTGTGTTTGTGTATCGAGCAAAAGAGAGAGAGAAGAGAGAGAAAGCGCGTCGAATTTCTACGAGCTCGAACGTAAATTTTTTCGATTTTTTCTCGTCGCAAAACCGATGAATACGAATACTCCATTCCCTAGACTATTAATTTCTTGCAAAGAGCACACGTCCATAAAAACTTTGAAGAGTATGTCGATGCGGATTTTGAAGTCTCGCTTGTTTGTCGGTGTGGTATCTTTCTTCTTAGGTGCACTGTTGGTCTTTCACGGTGTGAAAAGAAAGAACACCGCGAGCTGCTCCCGAGCTCCTGTCTCGGATTTGAACACCACACTTGCGACAATTGGACACTACATTGAACACTATAATGACGAGAGATATTTGGGGAAACAAGACACGTTCGATCCACCAGCGCGAAAGCCAGGATATACTTACAGATCAACGACGTATCAAGCTGTATACGATAAAACGTGGACGAGTGGCGGTTACCCGGCCCAGTCGTGCTGGGGGTGTCGCTTTGCTACAGATGTGATAGCGAAGTTGAAGTTTCATACAATTTTAGATGCAGGCACGGGGAATGGTGCTTTAACCCGCTTGATGCGGCAGTATGGTAAAAATGCGTATGGGATCGAGTTGTCTCGTGCAGCTTTGGAGAAAGAGTGTCCAGATTTGTTATCAAAAAATTACGTAGAAGCAGGAATCTTGACGAACTTGCCCTACGAAGATAACTCGTTCGATTTAGTCATGAGCTCTGACGTCCTTGAACATATCGACCCGGCAGAAGCAGATGCGGTGGTAAAAGAGTTGGTTCGGGTTTCACGCAGGCATCTTTTTCTGTCTATTTCTCTGAAAAACAATGGGGCTCCGAAAGGTGAGGCTGAACACACGTTGCTTCGTCCAAGAGTTTGGTGGCATAAACTATTTCAGAAACATGGCGCTGTTGTTAACGAAGAGTTTCTTTGGGCCATGCAAGAGAAAGACTTTCAATATATAACTGAGAACCAAAAGAACTGTAGACAGGAAGGTGACGAAAGTGATGGTGGACTTTTTGAGGTTTGCTCCGTTTCAAATACATGGTTAGTTGGGAAAAGGGAACAAAGAAATGTGCGAATGCATAGATCTGTTACAACAGAAAATGGAGAACTTGAGCCCTGGTTCTTTGCATTTAGAAAAATATAAGTTTCCATGGAAAAAATCGCACACATTAAGTTAAGTTAATAATAGACGAGGAGGGGTCCCGTACTGGCATCTGATAAAAAAATCATTCTTCACACGCAACTTGCATTATCCTTATTCATCAGCTTCCACACATTCTCCTCTCGCTGGTCATCTAAATTAATATACAACTAATGGGAACTTAATTATGCTTCCATGACGTTGTGACCTTGAATAATTATTTTTTTTGTTGTTTGTGTGCCGGCGTGTGGGGGTGCAAAAAATATTCGGAGGTGATCAACAAAACACAAAGCACATGCGGGATCAAAACTCTCGCACAACGACACAAAAATATAGTTCCGCGGCGCTTATTATTTGCACACAGAAAAAGACACGATCGGAAATTTAAACAGCAAAGAAGAGGCAGAGAGAAGGAGGAGGAGGAGGACGAGCGTCACGATGCAAAGCGCGAGTTCGGACGGCGCGTTGCGTTTGGCCGAAGAAGAAGAGGAAGCAAAAAAAAAAGAAGGTTTTGGAAGAAGAAATACAACGAGGAGCGAGGAGGAGGAAGAAGAAGCGGCGGCGGCGGCGGTGAGAAGACGCCGGTCGTCGGTGCCGCGAGAGTTGGAGAGCGCGTTGATCGAAGGTGGCGGTGATCGGGTGCGATCATCGCGCGATGATGACTCCTCCGGAAGCGACGAGAGGAGCGTCATCGTAAAATCCAAGAAAATTGGCGACAGTCGATACTTTCCCTCGTTGGAGAACGATAACCACCGCGACGATGAAAAGGATGAAGAAAACGACGACGAGAAGAATTACGGAGGAGGAGGAGGACGAGGACGAGAAGAAACGTACGAAGAAGGCGAGATTAGGAAGACGAGGACGACTAACGACCGAGGCGAAAACGAAGAAGACGACTTCTCGGAAGCTTTGAACGAGGAAGTGCGACGACTCTCGGTGCGCGTTTCGAACAACGAAGAAGACGAAATAACGGCGAAGAATAATACTAATAATAACGATCAAGATATCGACGAAAACGACGTGAACTTACCACGCGATTTAATGTCCGCCGCCATCGGAGACGACTCGCTCGATTCGCCCATACTTCCACCCTGGACTCAGATTAAAAGACGAAACTCTGCTTCTGAGGGAAGGGAACAGATTTCGTACGATTTCGTAGACGAACCGCAGGAGCAGCGCGAACAGCGACGCTCGTACGTGCCGATGCAGTATCAGCATCACAACGCGACGGACGATGCACAATTGAAGGGACAATTGGAGCAACGCGCGCAACAACAACTGTCGACGCATCAATCGCAGACGCTTCCTTTTTCGCAACCGTATAGGATGCCAGAAAACCACGGCGCGACTCGAACGCTTCTGTATCGCCTTCTCTGCCCAAACGCACGAGCCGGATCGGTGATCGGCAAGAACGGTGAAAAAGTAAAGCAGCTGCAGCGAGACTCTGGAGCAAAGATTAAAGTCGAGCCGCCGGTGGATAGCACGATTTCCGAGAGAGTTATCGCGATCGAAGCGCAAGACGTGGAAGACCCGACCGTGTGGGCGCCTTCGCAAATCGCTCTCCTGAGAATAGTCGAAACGATCGTTTTGGACGCGGAAAGGAACACGACCATCGGCGCCGCAGAAGAACACAACGGTCACATAGTCGTACGACTACTCTTACCATCATCGCAAATCCGCAACGTTATCGGCCGATTCGGAAACGTCATCGAACGCATCCGCGTTGGATCTGGATCGCACGTTCGAGTTTTGCCTTCATCGGAAACGCCGAGGTGCGCCAAACGAAACGACGAGGTGTTGCAAATAAGTGCCGAGTCAATGGAAAACGTCGCTTCGGCTTTGGCTATGATAACGACGCAATTACGATTGGATCCGCCTGTTCGCGCGCACGAGTTACCTGGTGGCACGAAAATACACTGCGATCGTGCGAGCTCGGAAGCCGTCAGACGCGCGGCTTCCGGTATCGTCAACGAAGGCGGCATTTTAACCTCCGTGGACACGACCGCGACGACCACGACGACGACCACCACGACGCAGCAACAAGGATTGCAAAAACCTCCGATATCACCAAGTTTCGACGCGACCAGTCCGGACGTCAGCAGTTATTATGCGCAAAAATTGTCGCCGGGAAGTTCGGACGTATCGTCTTCGGATAGCCCGCAAAGTCCAGTGGCGATGTATTCCTCCTCCCAAGTGCCTATGGTTCACGAAGCGTACGCGGAACAACTTCCAGACTCGAGCGACGTGTGTGGTTTGTTCAACATCTCCAATTTTGAAGGTTTAGACGATACGGAACCTGAATCTCGCATCGCGCCGGGTATCGTCACGAGAACCTTTTGTGTCTTTGAGATCAAAAACGCGCTTGACTCTGCTTCAAAAAAGCGCGCGAAAGGTATCATCGAACACGCCGCGGAGGAGACCAAGTGTAAAGTCACGCAAAGACCGATCGGCGAAGAACAGGTGAAGAACAAATCCATGCTCTTGACGGTTTCTGGGACGACAGAAAAAGTGGTCGCCGTAAAGACCCTGGTCAAAATGCGCTTGGCGAAAGGTTTCGCGGATGCGAAGAGAGAGGAACGCGCGTTGGCTCAAGGGAGACGCACGAGCGGCGAGTATTACCACCACTATTAAACATAAAAAAGTGAGAGAAAGAACGAGAGAGACTACGGGCGGTTGTATTATTATTTGTGCTTCTTCTTCTTCGGGAACGTGAAGGGAGTTAAAGACGAGAGTGGAAAGAAGAAGACTTGCGTATCCGAGAGAGAGAGAGAAGACCGAGAGAGAGAAGACCGAGAGCGGGAACGGTCGGCGAGACGTGAAATGGTAATATGAGCACACGCGCACACACACACACACAACAGAACGAAAAAGAAACAGACACCAACTACTAAAGTACAGACAAAGTGAATATACGACGCAAAGAGGGAGAAAAAGAAAGAGAGAGCGAAGAAGAGATGCAAAAGATATATTCGTATTGCTCGCGTTGTATATAAAGTTTTATCCAAAGAAGATACCGCTTTTATAATCATTTCACATTAAAACAAGTTTTATCTCTCCATCACGCGTGAAACCGCCGCTCTTCTCTCCGCCGCGTTGAAACAAACGCTCTCTTTTTCAACGCGTCGTGGGGGTCTTTTCGGAGTATTTAATAGCATTTTAAAACGTAAAGTTAATTCCTTTCCCGACCGTGAAACCCAACAATTCCAGCAAACCTTTCCCAGCCACGAGTTCGACCAACAACAAACTCCACCATCCAATCATCGACGCTCTCGAGTTCATCGTCTCCGCGTTGTCCACGAAACCAAACTTCCCGGGTTCGATGACCGGAACGATCGGTGGTGGAGGTACCCCGGGCGGGGATTGGTATTTCATCTCTTCTCGTCTCGCGACGTCTTTTTTGTTTTGCTCGATCGCGGAGGCGATGTCTTCCACGACGCCAGCTCTCACCGGCGCGACGACTCCTAATCTTTGTTGGTTTTTGTTTCTGATGTCGTTGTTTCTTCTGTGGGTAAAAAAACTATTCCTCGTCGCCCTCGTCGCGGAGGAAGAAGAGAAGGAGGAGGAAGAGGAGGTGGATAAGGACGACAACGCGCGAGCGGAGGAGAGGTTTTGAGCGCAGCAGTTCATCATAAGTAGTGTGCGAGAGCGTGATGCGTGTCTTTTCTCTTCGAAAAATGTGAGGTGGGAAGAGTGAAGACGTCATCCTTTTTTACTCCAATCCAAAAAAAAATAGGGTTAGAAACCCTAAATAATTTTTGTTGTGTTTTTTTTTTCTCCTTCTTCTTTTGTACGCGCACCTCATAGAAATCATCGAGAGATATGAGAAGAGGCGTCTCTTGGGCGGAAGAGCTCGAGTCCTCCTTCGAGGAGGAAAACATCGAGGAAGAGGAGGACGACGCGACGACGACGACGAGATGGAGGAGACGGAGAAGTGGTAATTTTGGTGGTGGTGGCGGCTCCCCGTCTCCCTCCTCGGCGTCTATTCTCGTCGTCTCTCCTCCTCGACAAAACGACGCTCGACGGCGACATCGGGAAAACGACGACAACGACATCCATCGAATTCGAGACGAAAACTTCACCTTTGCGATGACGCTCTCTTCGCTCGAAACCGCCGTTCGAGAGCAGATTGGGAAATTAGAGACTGATTCTGTGGAGAAGAACATCGAGAGATTGGAGCAGAGGAAAGAGTGCGCGAGATTGATGGAGGTTTTGTTTGATTTGTTAAAGAGAGAGATTGTTGTCGCGTTTGGTGGTGGTGGCGGTTCGCCGGCGTTGCGCGCGGAAGTGCACAATTACGCCTCGAATCTGGCGACGTTCCAAAAGAGCTTAAAGTTATGGAAGAAGAAAGAGATGCACATGGTGAAGCAACTGGACGGTGCCGGCGACGGGAAGTTGTTTGCGACGAATACGACGCCGCAGAAGACAGCCGCTTCGCCGCTGAAGAAGTTATTCGTGACGAGAGCGGAGGAGACGGACGGGTTGTTGAGAGAAGTGGAGGAGAAATTGGAGAGATTGAGAGTTTTGTCGTCGTCGGGTGGTGAACGCAACGACGATGCGAGAGGGGATATCGAGAATGGCAAGAATAATAGCGCGACGAGAAAATTTACATTCGCCGCTCGCCAAAACATCTCTCCGAAGCAGAAACGAACGAACCAGAAAGTTTTAGTCTGCGTCGTGGGTATGCTTTTTTCTGCCCTGTTTGTCGCCACGTTCGCGTGGTTGTGGACGAACGAAGCCGAGCCGTGGATTGAGAAGAGCATACGAGAAAACAGAGAGCATTTAACGTACGAAGAAATCGTGTACGAGCCAATCGACCACTCGAACAATTTTGATTCATAGTAGTAGTAAAAATAAGAAGAAGTCTCAGAGAGAGATTGCGTAGATAAGAGTAGCGATGAAAGTAGTTTAGGAGGATAGCATCTAGCAGTAGAAATATAAGCGCGCCGCGATAAAGAATGTTTCATCTTATTTTATACAGATACAATTCGATCGTATATCGTTACAAACGTGTCCTCAATTTTTTTGTTTCTGCGAGATGATATATATTTGCGTAAAAAGTTAACCGAACCTTCCGTAATCCACGGAAGACATGCTCCCGCCTTTGATGGGGTCGAATTCCAACTTGTGGTAACTCCCGTCCGCGCAAATTACGACTATCCGATTGTCTTTCGACGTCGAGAACGACGCTTTGCAAAAACCAAACGAATTCTCTGGGAACTCGCTCACGCGCTGGTCGCTCTCACCGTGGTAGTTCCCAGCAGAGGTGACCCCTCCTATACCGTCGCCGCTTCTGTTCATGCGAAACTGCGCGAACGATCGTTCAGCTTGCAAATATTTTGGTAAAACGTTTGCAGCGACGCCCATGGAAATGACCGATTGCAACATCGACGATGGCGATTTTGGCGTCATTGGACTTTGCGGCGGCACTCGATGGCCATTGTGCGTCGGCGTGTTGTTTCCACCACCGTTCGCGGCGTGGTAGTGATGATGATGATGCCCTGCTGCTATGTTATCGCTACTATTGCTATTCGGCATTCCTTCAACTGTATTACCCATGATGCTCCCTTCCGGAATCCTATATAAATGCACCGTTCCTTTATCGCTCGTGCACACCAACCATTCTTTCTCTTTGCTAAACGCCAACGAATAAATCGTCGCCCGATCGGTCCCTCTGCGAAACTCGTGCAACAAACACCCGCTCTGGCAGTCAAACACGCGGACTAAGGTCCCTTTCTCACTCGCCGTGGCGACTAAGGTCCCATCTAAACTCAACACCACGCACCTCAACGGCGAGTCGTGCGCTTGAATAAACTTGGTCACGTTTTGCGGTTCGTACAATTCTACTCTCACTTGACCACGAATCAAACCCGGACAGGCCATGACGCAGCTCTCTTGCGTCGGGCTCAAACTACAAATCCCGTGCGGGTTCCCCCACGTGTCCGTTTGATGCACAATCTTCAAATCCGAGAAGTTATACACGTAAATCTTATGCTCCAAAACCACCA
>Ga0255761_10003403_pt1 | contig 14404 bp, 26 predicted proteins | sample 071ome_29_FD_179961 | JGI IMG/M metagenome (GOLD analysis project Ga0255761, IMG submission 179961) | Coastal salt marsh microbial communities from the Groves Creek Marsh, Skidaway Island, Georgia - 071407BT metaG (version 2) | ecosystem: Environmental > Aquatic > Marine > Intertidal zone >... | reverse complement strand
CAAATATTACAAGAATATAGATTTTCTTAATCTATATTTTTGTATCAACACAAACTTGACAGGTTTAAACTACTGACTATTATAGCTAGTAGATATTAAACACTGGACCTATGGATCAACACACCTATAATAACTGGGTGAAGATCAAGGAGACCTTCGAACAGTCTGGCAACACAGACAATATGTTCTACAAAAGAGCTGTAGCAATTGTAAAAACTAGAAAAGATCCTCTGGCAAAGTTTCTTGGAGATGAAAAATAATGTTTAAGGATTGGGGAAAGGGCATAGAACCTCCCGAAAGACTGACCGAAGAAAGAGTGCAGGAGATGATTGATGATGCCATACGAAAGCACAATCGCAATGCTTCGATTATCAGTATGTGTGTTGGTTGGGTTGTTCTTGCACTTTTTGCTGAAGGTCTGCTTCGACTTATCGGAGTAATCCCTCCTTTATTTCCATGGTTGAACATCACATTGTAGAGTGGATAGGTGTTATCACCTTATTTCTTTTCGGTATCACTATGATTTGTCAAGGACATTTCATTTATCACGGAAAACGTGGTTATAGACACTCTGAACGTGAAAAAGAAAAAATGAGTAATGCTCGCAAACAAGTAGAGGATTTATTCAAAAACAAATGACCGAGGAAGACTACGAAAAGTTACAAGAAAAAGTTAAGGAACTTCGAATGGCATTGTTATTTGAGGAACCTTGTCCTTTATATGAGGAGGTTGAGGATGAACTGGACTGAATTTATCGAATTTATTTCCAGTATTTTATATCTTTATATTGCTTGGTTAAGTGGTATTTTGCTTGGTTATTTGATAGGAAAAAAAGATGGTGGGGAGTTATGAACAACTACATAAAGCAATGGAATTAATCAAATGAGCAGATTTACTCAATTCACAGAACAAGAAAGAAGAATGTTTGCCGAAGCAATATGGCGTAGGCAAAGAGTTTTTATTGCAGGAGACAAACAGTTCAAAGAATATGGAAACCTTCTTAATGAGATTCTTGACGGTATTGATTATATACCAGGAAGAATTATATGAAAATAGGTCTTATTGGATTCGGTAAGATTGGTGAAAATATTGCTCTCCGTATGATCAAGAAAGGATATGAGGTATGGGGTTATGAAAACAACTATAAAAAACTTTGTGAACAATATGAAAAGGGTCATATCAGTGGATGTACCACTAATATGGAAAGCCTTGTTCTGATGATACACAGTCATAAAAATATTTCTGATAGAAAACCGGGTATTTTTATGATGGCTCTACCCCCAGAAAATGTGGAGGATACTCTCAATGGGTTACTACGATTATGTCGTGAAGGCGATATTGTTATTAATTATGGCAATAGCAGTATTGAGGACTGTTGGAAAAGAGAAGAGTATTGTTCAAAATTGGGCATCGCATATCTTGACTGTGATACTAATCGTGATGTTTGTGATGTGGATGGTGGATACAACTTTATGGTTAGGGGCGGAGATACTGCAATCGCCACTTGTAAAGGCATTTTTCATACACTCGGACGGTGGCACTATACCGCCAAACATTCATCTATAATCTAATGGAACACTTGTTAGGAAAAGCACTCATTATAGTTGCAATACCCTTTGTAATCACTACAATCTATTTCGGTTCTAAGAAGGGGCACTACTATGAATCCGAACACTATAAGGGCAATGGCACCGCACACTAGAATGCGGTTTCATTTTGCAGCATCATCTTTCTCAAGAATATATGGAGTCAGTCACGTTTCATCAGATATGATTGACTTTTGCTATGAATGGGCACTCCAAGAGGAAGTAGCACCATTAGAATGTTTAAATCAAGTAGATCGATACTTTAGAGGACTATGGATAGAATACAAGAACTAAAAAGAGAAAATATGTGGCTCAAAGAGGAGATTCGAAGACTGAGGTATCAGTTATCTCAGAAAGAGGAAAGAGAATGGGCACATCCAGAATCATGTTTGCATAACTGTAACCCCTGGGAAACATGGAAGTCCAACTAGGGATTCTATTTTTTATGTGTATGTTTGGTGTATTTTTATTTGTAGTTTCTATCTTTTCAGAATAATGGGACACTTCGCACGGTGGGCATTAGAGACACCAGTTACATTAGGATTTCTTTGTTACCTTTTAGTTGTGGTGCCTATTCTGGGCATTTATCTTATACACAAATACAACTGGCAACACTGGGAACCATTTGACAAGGGACACAAGAAGTAGTATAATTAATTCTGTTGGGAGGCAAGACCACTCAACGCAACGGAATGTAGCTCAGTTTGGTAGAGCACTCGCTTTGGGAGCGAGTGGCCGTAGGTTCGAATCCTATCATTCCGATAGCCAGTTTTCCGACTGGCACACTTGACTACATAGTCACAACACCTTATAATAACTAGGTAAACCAAAAACAACAATGGCACTGACTGAAAAATTCAAGAAAGACATTAGCACTCTTCGTGCTGCTGCTAATGGAGATTTTTATCTTGATGTAAAGAATCCGAAACTTTACAAAAAAGTCCGTCGATATTATGAGTCAGAAGGAGTAGTATTCTCCGGTGACCCTCTTGATGATTATGAAATTCTTATGGAATATATCTATCAAGATCTTGAGACTGTTGAGGTTGCTTGATGAAAGTTGTGAAAAAACCAACTGTTCTTATGGAGCAGTTTCCTTATCGTTATGTTCAGGTTGGTAAGTTGGAAATCAATGGAAAACCTGATTGCCGCATTCAAAAAGTAGATTCCTATACTGGACGCTACCGTGATATGTATCTTTGCGATAATGAAATGCAACTTATGACTGCAATGGAAGACTTTCAGTATACTTGTTGGTTGGACCCAGACAATGTTCCTTCTTATCGTAAGGATGATGAAGACACGGATGGTCTATAACAGCACTGGTCGGTTGAAGTATCCCCTTCATTCCCGAGTCTTGGAATGACTCTAAACTTACCCTGGTGGAGTCATTAGACCCTATTATGAGTTTCCAATCTCTCTCAAGGATTGGTGGTGCGGATGGGATCTCTCTCCCGCCCTGTTTCTTGCTTCAGGTTAAAGAGCAAGTGGCGTGCATGAAAAGACCGTATGAAGCAGGGTTGCATAAACTCTGCTTTTTTAGTATAATACATACTATATGAGTTTTCATTTTTAATGTCTGAATATAAGAAAACAGCACTTGTTCTTGGTGCTGGTGGATTTATTGGAAGTCATATGGTCAAACGACTTCGGCAAGAAGGATATTGGGTGCGTGGTGTAGACCTCAAACGTCCCGAGTATTGTGCATCTCATGCAAATGAGTTCATTGTTGGTGACCTTAGGGATACACGTTTTGTTGCTCGTTGCATTCGTTATGCCGGAGAAACTGGTAACTTCTATGTCAGTATCGTAGATAAGTTTCTAGAACCCTTTGATGAGATTTACCAGTTTGCTGCTGATATGGGTGGTGCGGGTTTCGTTTTTACTGGTGAGAACGATGCAGACATCATGCACAACTCCGTTTCCATCAATCTAAATGTTCTTGAAGAACAACGTAAGTGGAACGAAATTACAGAACAGAACAAAACTAAGATTTTCTATTCTGGATCGGCATGTATGTATCCAGAGCATAATCAACTAGATCCTGATAATCCAGATTGCCGTGAATCATCTGCATACCCCGCTGATCCAGATAGTGAATATGGATGGGAAAAACTCTTCTCCGAGAGACTTTACCTTGCTTACAACCGTAATCATGGGATCCCTGTTCGTGTTGCTCGTTACCATAATATCTTTGGTCCTGAGGGAACCTGGAACGGTGGAAGAGAGAAAGCACCAGCTGCAATCTGCCGTAAAGTCGCTCTCCTCCCAGAAGAGGGTGGATCAATCGAAGTGTGGGGAGATGGTCAACAAACTCGTTCCTTCCTGTACATTGACGAATGTATTGAAGCAACTCGAAGATTGATGGACTCCGATTTCATTGGACCTGTAAATATTGGGTCTGAAGAGATGGTTACAATCAATCAACTAGTAGAGACTGCTGCTAGGGTTGCTGGTAAAACTGTAGAGAAGAATCATATTGATGGTCCTCTTGGTGTTCGTGGTCGTAACTCAAACAATGATCTGATCCGTGAAAAACTTGGTTGGGATTACTCTCAAACATTAGAAGAGGGTATTCGAAAAACTTATAGTTGGATTCAAACACAAATTAAAAACTGATGGGAATTTATAAAGGAAAAGACTTTGCAGTCTATATCTCTCCTAAAACGGGAGGTACTACTATTAGATCTTGGTTGGTCTATTCTGAAACAGAAACTTTAGAGTTGGTAAACTCTGGAAATGGGTATCTTGAACAAAATGGTATTGGAAATCAAATGATTGTCAATATGGGATATTACTTTAAACAATTTAAGGAAGTAAAATCACCAATCAAAGTTTGTATGAAGAGAGATCCTGTCAGTAGATTTTTGAGTTGTTATACGGATAAAGTTCTTCGTGAAGGAATCATCAAAGTTTCTATTGATGAACTTTTAAATAACTGGGATTGTCTTAAAACTGGTAGAGAAGATCCACTAAAACCTGGAAGTTATTATTTGGAGAATCATTTTCTACCTCAAACATATTATCTTGGATCAAATATTGATTATTATGATTATGTATTTGATGTTTCTGAAGTTGGAACAAAAGTCAAAAAGTTTCTTGAAGAGAAATTAGATTGTACTCTTCCAGAACTTCATACAAGAAAACAAGAAAAGAAACCAGAACTCACAAACGATCAAGTTGCGAAGATTAAAGAAATCTATGCAGTAGACTATAAAAATGGATGGTGCTGATATGAAAAAACTTATTGAACTAATCAGAGAGTTTGATCTAAATCAAACTGATAAACACATTGGACATGCTTATATTGAGTATTTTTATCAAGAATTTTTTGAATCTTATCGAGATAAAGAACTTAATGTATTGGAGATTGGAACACGAGAAGGTGATTCATTGAGACTTTGGGAACATGCATTTCCAAAGTCTGAAATCTACGGAGTTGATAATAACAACTCAAAGAAGTTTAAAGATGTTCTATCAAAAAGAATCACAATTACTTTTGGGGATGCATATACAGAAGAGATAGCAAACTCACTACCTTCTTTTGATATTGTTATTGATGACGGTCCACATACCATAGAATCGCAAATCAAATGCCTTGAGTTTTATCTTCCAAAATTAAATAATGATGGTGTGATTATTATTGAAGATATTCAAAAGTATGAATATATTGAGATTTTGGAAGAAAAATATAAAGAACTTGGTGGTGATAAGGAAGTGGAGTTTTATGATATGAGAACTATCAAAGGACGATATGATGATATTGTTATTGTGTTTAGAAAATGAAGAACCTAGTAGTACAAGTATTCTTTGATAAGTCTCTGATCACCGGACATGATTCTTTTAAGGATGATGGGACTAGGGGATCTATGTTGTCTGCAAAAAATCTGAATAAAGATTTCTATCAGCACTCTCAGATTCTTGCAAAAGAATATGCCGAGAAATGTGATGCAGATTATATTCTTTTTGATAAACCATACATCAACTTTTTCAATCCCACTCAAGAAAGATTCCGTTTGATAGAAGAGGAGAGGTGGGCAGAAGAATATGACAATATTCTTTATTTGGATTGTGATGCTTTTGTCTATAAAGATTGTCCCAATCTCTTTACATTATATCCGCAAGAAAATCTTCGTGTCGTTAGAGATATGAATCCTGCCATACCATACGAAGAGAAAAAGATTGTGTCTGAATGTGGTATAGATAAGATACAAAGATCATATTTTAATGCAGGAGTTCTTTTATTCCATAAGTCATCTTTGGTTGCCCTCAGACCTCTCATCAAATATAAAGAGAGATTTGATCAATTTCCATATGGTGATCAGTCAGAACTGAACTATTGTGTGTTAAAATATGATGTGCCTCATACAGTAATGGATCTGGCATATAATTCTTTTGGTCGTGATGCAAAGATTGCTCATTTGTATGGACCACAAAAACTAACTAATAAGTATCATTTGGACAAAGCAAAGGAACAGGCAGAAAGAAATGCTATAAAAGTTCTCTATGGCAAATCCATAATTGATGAATGGGAGGCAGAAGAAGTCAATCAAAAAAGTAACATCCCGATCGTAAGTGTACTTAATGATGTAATCATGACTCCCAAAGGGTGTTTACGAATGGATGGAAATATAATTGATGAGTCAATTCATACTAGAGGTAAAGAAAGAGAATATCCTAGTGGGTATCCTTCTGGAGATATTAGAGTTGATGAGACAATAGAAGAGGCATATTTTATTGGATATTCCAGTACTCATTGGGGACACTATTTAACAGAAACCTTATCTAGATGTCACGGGTTAAATGTTGATAAATCTTTTGAAGTTTTTTATGTTGGTGATATTAGTAGAGTAAAGAAACTTTTCCCTCAACATAATTATATTCCATTAACTGATAATTTCCTCGTCAAAAAGATCCATATACCAATTCCAACTATGGTAAATAGATTTAAAATTTTACCAGAACATATTGATTTCTGTAGAGAAGTTGGTGATATATACGGTAGGGAATATTTGCCATCTAAAAAATTATATCTATCAAGAACTTCTCAACCTAAACATCACAGATGGACTGATGGTGAGATGAAACTTGAAGCACTATTGAAAAAATCTGATTGGAAGATAGTTGATTTTTCTAAAATTCCAGTATCTCAACAAATAGGATATTTGGAAAATGCTGAACTTGTTTCTGGGTGTATTGGATCTGCTTTTCACAATCTTATGATGACGAGGAAGAATCCTGGTAAAATCATTTATCTAACAACTAATAAACCAAATCCAAACTATGCCCTTCATGATGCTATATTGGGAAATGATAGTGTGTATCTTGATTGTCAAGATTTAGTAAATGAAGGAAATAGAACAAAAAGAATAAGAAACCCACAAGAGGTTTTTGAATATCTGGAGAAAATCTAAAATGGCTATCGCATACGATACAATAAAATTTCTTGAAGATTCTATAGAAGAATTAGATAAAACAAACCAAATTAATATGTTGGAATTGGGTGATCAAATAATGTCACCATCAATGGGGAAAAAATATATTAATTCTGGATATAAAACTGGAAAAGAATATTTTACTAAGTTTTATAAAATGAACCATATATCTGTAGATTTGAATGGAAATAATGGTTCTCTTATAAAAGATCTGAGAAAAGAAGATGATTTTTCTGATTGGGAAAAATATTTTGATATTATAACTAATTTTGGTACAACAGAACATGTTGATCCTGTTAAGGATCAATGGTATACTTTTAAAATAATTCATCAATCTTTGAAAGAAAACGGAATATTTTATAGTGCTGTTCCTAGTTTTGATTATAAAACAAATAAAATATGCCCAATACAATTGGGACACTGCAACAACTATTATTGCTTAGAGTTTTTTGAAAATCTAGCAGAAAAATGTAAATACAGAATTTTATATAAAGATATCATACGTGGAATGTGTTGCGTTTCTATGTTAAAGTTGGAAGATAATGATTTTTCAATTGATTGTGATGATCTGATAAGATTCATACACACTGTAAAAAATGTTTCTGCTTTCAACAATTCTTCTTTAGTTTACGATTCTAGAAAATAAATACGATGAAAAAATCTATTGTAACAGGTGGTGCTGGATTTATTGGATCGCACCTTGTAGATAAACTTTTATCTCTTGGACATGAAGTTATTGTAATCGACAATGAATCTTCTGATGGTCATGATGAATACTACTGGAATAAACATTCTCAAAATCATAAACTAGACATTCGTAACTTTGCGGATATTGCACCCCTCTTTCAGGGTGTTGATTATGTTTATCATCTTGCTGCAAAAGCAAGTGTTCAGGCATCTGTTGATAATCCACTCCCCACCATCTCAACACAGGTTATGGGGACAGCAAACGTTCTTGAAGCAGCAAGACTTTCTGGTGTAGAGAAGTTTGTATATTCCTCTACTTCTGCTTGCTATGGAAATCGTAATCCGATTCCTAATGTGGAGACGATGCGTGAAGATCCACTAAATGCATATGCTATTGGAAAACTTTCTGGCGAACAACTAGTTAAGTCATATCATGGTTTGTATGGTATGAAGACTCTTGCTTTCAGATATACTAATGTGTATGGGGAGCGTGCAAGGCACGTTGGAACTTATGCTCCAGCAGTAAGTAAGTTTTTGAAGATGCGTAATCAGGGAGAACCTCTCACTATCTTTGGTGATGGTCTGCAACGTCGAGATTTTATTCATGTATCTGATGTTGTTGATGCCAATGCACTGATTAGTTTTATGGAGTGTGATAACTGGGGTGAGGTTTATAATATTGGTTTCGGAAAGAACTGGAGTATTCAAGAGATTGCTGATTCTATAAGTGACAACCAAGTTCATTTGTCTGCAAGGTCTGGAGAGATGAGGGAAACTCTTGCTGATATTCGTAAGGCAAAGGCAGAGTTGACATGGAAACCAAGAGTTGATATTTTAGAATGGATTCAGAAACAACTATGAGAATAGATTTATCAAAGGCAACATTTATTATTCCTATTCGAATAGAATCTTCTGATCGTCTCAGAAATGTTATTACCACAACAGCATTTCTTTTGGAAAATTTTGATACAAATATCATCATCAAGGAAGTAGATTCTGAATCAGTATTTGAAAAAGAAGCACTTCCAATCTTAAAAAATATTCTTGATGTTGATATTGATGTCAATCATATTTTTGAAAAGAGTGATGCACCTTTGTTTCATAGGCAAAAGGTTTTGAATGAAATGATCATGGAAGCAGATACGGAGATTGTTATTAACTATGATTGTGATGTAATACTTCCTATTGAATCATATCAGCAGGCATATGAGTCAATCTTGGATGGAACATATGATGTTGTTTATCCTTATGGTCAAGGAACATATCAATATCAAGTTCCTGCAAGTGATGAAGTAGTTTCTCACTTCTTAGAGACGGGAGATTTTGAATACTTAAAAGGTAGATCCAAAAATCATACTTCTGATTTTGGTTGGGTTCAGTTCTTTAATCGTCAGGTTTATATTGATGGTGGAATGGAGAATGAAAACTTTAAAGCATATGCTCCGGAAGATAAAGAAAGATTTTACAGATTCAATACTTTAGGATATAATGTTGGTAGGATAGATGATAGTGTCTATCACCTAGAACACGCTAGAGGGGAAAACTCTTGGTTCAGTAATCCTCATATGAGTTCTAATATGGGAGAGTGGGAAAAAATACAATCTATGAATAAAAAAACTTTAGTTGAGTATTATTCTACTCAGCAATATCTAACAAAGTATAAGAAATGAAAATCACAATTCTAGGATCTAGTGGTCAGATAGGTGCATATCTTACTGAGTATCTTCGTGGTAAAAATCATGAGGTAACTGAGTTTGATGTTGCTCGTCATCACGGAGAAGATCTGACGCAGATTCCTAATCACAATCTTGATCGTGCTATTAAGAATGCAGACTTTGTATTCTTCCTTGCATTTGATGTTGGTGGATCACGATATCTAAAGAAGTATCAGCACACCTTTGACTTCATCAACAACAACACACGTTTGATGGCAAATGTCTTTGGTCTTCTAGAGAAGTATAATAAAAGGTTTGTATTCGCATCATCTCAGATGAGCAATATGAGTTATTCTCCTTATGGTGCCTGTAAGAAACTTGGAGAGTTATACACCACTGCACTCAAAGGATTGACTGTTAAGTTCTGGAATGTGTATGGTATCGAGAAAGATTATGAGAAGTCGCACGTTATCACTGACTTTATTCGCAGAGGATTTGAAGAAGGTGAGTTTGAGATGTTGACTGATGGTACAGAAGAACGACAGTTTCTTTATGCTGAAGATTGTTGTGAGGCACTTGAAATTGTGATGGAGAACTTTACCGATTTCAAACCTGAAGATCCTCTTCATATCACTTCTTTTAGATCTACGTCTATTAAAGAGATTGCATCTATTATTCAGGGACAGTTTCAACTTATCGGTAAGCAAGTTAATATTAAACCCGGACTTGCTAAAGATAGTGTTCAGATGGATAAGAGAAATGAGGCAAACACATATATCACTGGGTGGTGGTTACCTAAAACTACTATAGATAAAGGGATTGCAAAAGTATTTGAGGCTATGAAAGGTGATTGGATTTAATCATATTGGAACTATTGGAAGGTTTGGAAATCAAATGTTTCAGTATGCGGCACTAAAAGGTATTGCTGCTAATCGTGGATTTGATTATACTATTCCTCCACAAAATCCAAAAGTGCAGATTGATAACTATGGATTGTTAGAAGCATTTGAGTTATCTACTAATAAGAGTATTGGTTGGATTGAGAATGAAAATGTAATCGCAGAGAAGCATTTTCACTTTGATGAGGATATCTTTAATAAGTGTCCTGATGGTGTAAGCCTCTATGGATTTTTCCAGTCGGAAAAATACTTCAAGCACATTGAAGAAGATATTCGTAAGGATTTTACCTTCAAGGATAACTGGTTAGAACCTTGTAAAGAGTTTCGTAGTCAGATGGGAGAAGAAGTTATCTTCCTTCACGTCCGTCGTGGAGATCCTAACCTTGCCGATAAAAGGGGATTTAAGTGGGCATATACAAATCTTCAGAGCACTCATCCAGTTCAACCACTTGAGTATTATGAGAAGGCACTTGCGGAGTTTGATGATGGATTGCCTGTGGTTGTATTCTCCGACTCTATTGAATGGGTAAAGGAGCAACCATTCTTTCAAGGAGATAGATTCATGTTCTCTGAACCAGAAGATAAACATTCTGATGGGGCATTAGTTCCTTATCTTGATCTGTGCTTGATGTCTCTATGCGATCATGCTATTATTGCTAATAGTTCTATGTCTTGGTGGGGTGCATGGTTGATTCAAAATCCAAACAAAAAAATAATCGCACCAAATATGTGGTTTGGTTCTGATTACGCTGATAAAGATACTAAAGACTTATATTGTGAAACATGGAAAAGGTTTTAAGAGATAAGAATAAGGCAATTCATAAGGCAAAGGGTCTGCCTCCGATTTATTGCATCAACCTTGATGAAGAACTCAATAGATGGGAATACATGGTTGATCAGTTTGAATATTGGGGTATTACTGATTACACTCGCATCTCTGCTTATGATGGTAGAGGAGATAGAGATCTTGGACATATTTTAAAAGGAAGATATCCTGATAATATGTCTTCTGGTGAAGTTGGATGTACCACTTCACACCTGAAAGCAATGAAGCACTTCTTAGAAAATTCTGATGCTCCATGTGCTTTGATGATGGAAGATGATTGTGATATCTCTACAATGTCATATTGGCATTTTTCTTGGAAAGATTTTTATAGGAAAGTTCCTTATGATTATGATGTTGTTCAGTTGGCAGTAATCAATCCAGCATCTATACATATGAAAATTCATCATAGATTTATCAATGACTTTTCTACAGCGTGCTATATGATCACACGTAGGCATTGTCAGAAGTTGATTGATCTTCATGTTCGTGGGGATAAGTACAAGATTGATAATGGAGTTAAACCGAGAGCAGTTGCAGATGATTTAATCTATAACTCTGGTAATACATATGCTATTCCATTGTTCCTTTATAAACTTGAACTTGGATCATCTATTCATCACGATCATGTGGATGTTTTTCATAAATCTAGTCACGATGGTCTCTGGCAATTCTGGAAAAATCAATCACCAGACCTGAAGTGGGATGATATTTTTGAGTATGATCCATATCTGGGACGATTGCCTCCCGGATTTGAGGGTAAATAGGTATAAATCACTACAAAGGACCCCTTGACACGGGTCCTTTTTTACTATATAATATGTAAAGATTTACAACGGAGTGTAACGTGACTGTAACAACAAACGATCGAGGACAACAAAATATGTGGGCGGTAGAACCCGCAATGTATATGACTGATGAGGACCGTCTCAAGTATGGTCTTGAGTCTCATGCAGAGCGTGCAGAAAAACTGAATGGTCGCACTGCAATGCTTGGATTTGTTGCAGCAGTCATTTCTTACACAACGACTGGTAGTCTTTTCTTCTTCGGAGCATTTGGTATCTGAGGTACTTGACAATGACTTCAACATTGTTTACAATAACCAGTATTGCCTTCTTTGTATTGTTGGCATATTCTGTAGAAAAACTATCCGAAACTTACTAATGGCTTATAACATTACTCTCCGCACCCCTGATGGCACCGAAACTACGGTTGCCTGCGAAGATGATCAGTATATTCTTGATGCTGCCGAAGAGGCAGGTGTTGATATGAACTACTCCTGTCGTGCAGGGGCGTGTTCATCTTGTGCTGGTAAAATTGTATCCGGAACAGTTGATCAATCCGATCAGTCTTTTTTGGATGATGATCAAATCGAAGAAGGATTTGTTTTGACTTGTGTCGCATATCCGACTTCTGATGTTACGATTGAAACCGAGCAAGAGGAAAATCTTTACTGATGATCGGAAACCTTGAACCAGAGGAAAATGTGATGAGAAGCGCTGATTGGTTGGGTCATCTTTCTATTGCACTCCAAAAACTTGGATGGACAGCAGATGATGATATTCGTGTAAAGATTGGTGGTGTTGCTAACAGTGGTATTCATCAGACTGAAGGTGCTAATCCCAAGTGGGCAAAACCCTTTGGTACGGTAAGTTATCAGAATGATGCTTTCATTGTTATTGAAGCTGCCAATAGAAATCCAGTAGTTCCTTCACAACCAAATCCAAACTTAAAAGCACATCATGTCGAATAAATTTCTTTTATTCTCTAAACATTCTTGTGGTCCGTGCAGACTTGTAGATAAGTATCTAGAAGCACTTAAGGATAATCGCACATCCATAATTGAGAAAATCAATCTTGAAGATGTAAGTGATGTTCCAATCCCAGAAGAAAATCTTAATCTTGCAAAAATATATGGAGTAACCGCAACACCAGTTCTCATTGTTACTTCCGAACAGGGACTAAAACTTGAGGAATTTATTGGTGGGGTTCCCATCACAAAAAATATTACAGAAACACTTAATAAGTATTATGACCAAAAGAATTCCTGAAGTAACTTTCAAAACCCGTGTTGATGGTAACTGGGCAGATCTTACCACTACTGACATTTTTACTGGAAAACGTGTGGTAGTATTCTCTTTGCCTGGAGCTTTCACTCCCACCTGTTCTTCATTCCAACTTCCTGGATATGAAGCATTCTATGATATGATTCGTGAACAAGGTGTGGATGAGGTGTATTGTCTGTCAGTCAATGATAGTTTTGTGATGAACGCCTGGTTCAAAGATCAGGGTATTGAAAATGTAAAGGCAATTCCTGATGGTAGTGGTGAGTTTACTTGTGCTATGGGTATGTCAGTAAACAAAGCAAATCTTGGATTTGGTTTCCGTTCCTGGCGTTACTCTATGGTAGTGAACGATGGTGAGATTGAGAAGTTGTTTGAAGAACCTGGCAAAGTAGGCAACTGCCCTGTTGATCCTTATGAAGTCAGTGACCCTGAGACAATGCTCAATTATCTAAAGTCGAATGTCTAATCCAAATCAACTCTATAAAGATATGGAAAAACTCAATGCACTCTATGAAGAGTTGTGTTGGGACCACGATGACGAATTAGTTTTCACCCACGATGGTGAAGAAGTTATTATTTACAACAAAACAAAACAGGAGAAAGAACAATGAACGAACGCGCAGAACGTATTAATGGTTGGGCAGCAATGATTGGTGTCATTGCCGCAATGGGCAGTTATGCCGTTAGTGGCCAAATTATCCCTGGTATCTGGTGATGTTATTGTTGGCAACCATGATGCTAGGGATGTGGATATTCATCAGCGTCCTTGGTAATAATGACGCTGACGATGATGATGACCTTGGTGGGGGTATGATGATTCCCGCATATAACCCAATATAAAAATCAAACTCTGCTCTATATAAAGGGCAGAGTTTTTTAGTATTATGCCTCGTGGTCAAATCAATAAGGATGAGATGAAGTGTTATATCCTTAAACTGAAGCATCAGGTGGACATCGATGAGGGATATCCTGGAGAGAAGGCAATCGCTCAAAAATACCTGAACAAAGTGCTGGACAAAATCGATGAGTATCGGGTATAATACTGGAGTCTTCGGGACACACCACCTTTTTCTTGAATGGAAAACTTGACAGGTGGTGGAAACCGTAGTATACTAAATAAGTCAACGGGTTAAGGAATGTAACAACTCTTTAACATTTGTGACTTGCTGAAAAGGGACGAAACTCCTCACCGAGGCTAAGCAAGTAAAATACGCCTCTCATGTCTCTGTCTGAGGGTGACAGAGAAATAAGTA
>Ga0255761_10003401_pt1 | contig 14407 bp, 10 predicted proteins | sample 071ome_29_FD_179961 | JGI IMG/M metagenome (GOLD analysis project Ga0255761, IMG submission 179961) | Coastal salt marsh microbial communities from the Groves Creek Marsh, Skidaway Island, Georgia - 071407BT metaG (version 2) | ecosystem: Environmental > Aquatic > Marine > Intertidal zone >... | reverse complement strand
GATTTTCCAACAATGCCTCAAGTATATGTTCATGGAGAATTGATCGGCGGTTCAGACATTGCCTTAGAGATGCTGAATGATGGTAGTCTTAGAGAAATGTTCGATGCTGGGCGCCAATAATCACAACGGGCGACCTACTGCATAGACATCCCAGCCTTGTTCTTCCAAGACATCTATATCGAGAACACGTCTTCCATCATAGATAACCGGGTTGCGCATTTTACCTTTTAGTGATGTCCAATCTATTTCCGTACATGCTTTATGTGCAGTCACTAGAATAGCTATATCATATCCTTCAGCATCATTAATTTCTGAAACTGGAATTACAAAGTCAGGATACATCTCTTCTTCTAAATGTGGGTCCCAAACCCCAACTTGAATTCCTTTTGAGTTTAGAGTTTGGGCTAAGGGCTCAGCAGGAGTTTCTCTTGGGTCACCAACCTCCGCTTTGTATGACCATCCTAGAAGTAGAACTCTAGCATCGGTAGCAGAAACGTTTGCATTCCACAAAATGTCACTAATCACCCCACCGACATGGCTGGGCATTGAACGATTTACTGCCCTTGCTGCTGTAATTAATCCCGCAGGAACACCAACATCAGCAGCTCTTTGGATCATGTAATATGGGTCAACAGGGATACAGTGGCCTCCAACACCAACTCCAGGTGTATATCTGTGAAAGTTCCACTTGGTAGCAGCCGCTGATAATACATCTTCAACATCAACATCTAATGCAGGGAAAATTCTTGCCAATTCATTCACTAGTGCGATATTTATGTCTCTTTGAACATTCTCAATCACTTTCGCGGCTTCTGCAACTTCAAGTTTTCCGACGTAGCGAACATCCTCAGAGGTTAACTTGCTGTACAGCCCAACCAAATCCTCACCTACTTTCGGATTTGAACATCCGATAACTCTGGCAACTTGCCGAACTCCGTGGGCTGAGTCTCCAGGATTGAATCTTTCAGGGCAATAGGCGATCTCAACATCTATGCCGATTTCAAGACCTAATTCTTCGATTATTGGAAGCCATGTGTGAGAAGTTACTCCTGGATAAACAGTGGATTCAAGCACAACTATTGTGTTTGAACCCTTCTTAATCGAAGAAAATACATCTCTGCCTGCAGCCTCTACATAGGATAAGTCGGGCTTCAGGTCTTTGGTAATCGGAGTTGGAACGGTGACTAAGACAACATCACAATTCGGTACGGCTTCTGACGTTGATGTTGTGATGTTCCATCTTACTGAGCCAGGTTTTGGTACAATATCATCGACGTCCGGGTCTCCTGTGGGGTTTTTGCCTTCTTTTACCAAATTTACAGTACGCTCTGAAACATCGACGCCCCAAACGTTGAATCCAGCATCGTGGAAACCGATTGCTGTGGGCAATCCAACATATCCAAGGCCGATTATTCCGATTGTCGAAAAATCAGCACTTGCCTCTTCTTCCATATCTTAGGGCAAAAGGTGTGCAAATTGAATGTAGCGGTAATAGAACCTTGTAAATAGACGGACATCAAAAGATAATTGTTGAAAGGGTTGAATAACTCAATATAATCAGGTCACCATATGGGTGCTGAATCTGCTAACGTAGGTCCTGCCCCAAGGTTTACGATATTCAATTCAACGGTTATATTGATTGAAAATTTGGCTAAGAATCGGAATTTGCTACAAAACCTAATCCGTAGGGATTTCAAAAATACATACCACGGTCATTTTTTGGGTTACGCGTGGTCTATGCTTGAACCACTTATTTTCACGATGATATTTTACCTAATTATAGTAATTTTAAGAGGTTCATCCGATGAAATTCTACCGCTTAACATAATGTTAGGAATTCTGATGTATGCCGCCTTCTCTAAAACTGTGCAAAGTTGTACAGTTTCGTTCACCAGAAACTCAGGCTTAATACAACAGATATACTTTCCCAGAGAGATTATTCTTTCAGCAATATCCGGTTTCCAATTCGTTCGACTAGTTCTCAGTATGATAATTGTGATTCCATACATGTATTATGAATCAATTATGCCTACAAAATTGATTTTATTATTCCCCATCGCGGCCCTCTCAGTAATTTTATTCGCACAAGGAATTGGAATGATTCTAGTAATTATTCATGTTAGATTGCGAGATACTGAACAAATTATTGCATTAATAATAAGGGCAGGGTTCTACTTATCAGGTGTATTTTACGGAGCTGAAATGATTCCAGTAGAATATCTGGATATTTTTCTTGCAAACCCAGTTGCAGTCTTCATTGAAATGTCTAGAACCGCTATCTTGGGGAATATGCCCGTTCTTGAAACAGTCCACATAATAAGGGCTGTTTCGGTATCAATAATCACCTTCATTATCGGAAGTATAATTTTTATGAAAAATGAAAAGAAGGCGGTGCTTTATCTATGAGCAAAGATGCAGGTACAGCTGTGGAATTGGTAAAAGCCTCATTACAATTTCCCGTTATGAGGTCCAAAATATTGTTATTCAAGGACATTTTCTTTGGAAGGTGGCGAAGATTGAATGATAATTCTAAGTATCTTGCTCTGAATGATGTTTCATTTACTGTGAAGGGGGGAGAGGTGGTAGGAATAATTGGTCCGAATGGTTCAGGAAAAAGTACGTTATTGAAATTAATTGCTGGCATATATGTGCCTGAATCAGGTAAAGTAACTACAAATGGAGACATTTCACTTCTAGCGGGATTGGGTGCAGGTTTCCAAAGCAATCTGACCGGAAGAGAGAATATCTTCCTGAGTAGTAGCATATACGGGTTCTCGAATAGAGAGATTTCAGAAATGATACCTTCAATAATAGAATATTCCGGAATTGAACAATTCATCGATCAGCCAATTCGAACTTATTCTTCAGGAATGAGGGCAAGACTTGCTTTTTCTATCGTATCACACATAGAACCAGAGATTCTGCTTATCGATGAGGTTATTGCAGTCGGTGATTCTTCTTTCAAAAAGAAATCTATGTCCAGAATTAAGGAATTAGCAAATGGTAAATCCACAGTCATCATTGTCAGCCACAGTCAATCATTACTAGAGATGATTTGTGATAGAATAATTTGTTTGAACAACGGAGTAATCGATTGTGATACAATTGACAAGAAATATGCCATTGAACGCTATCATGAATTATCAAAGGTCAATAAAAAATAGTGGAGTGCTTAAATGTCTGAAAACATAGAGAAATTATTCCTCAAACAATATGGTCTTCAAAGATCAGGCACAAATGCCGTAAAAGCATTACTAGAGATAAATTTTCCAAATATTAGGGTCCTCACTACTTACCTCGGAAATAAACACAACCCCACGGACTTTGCCTCCATAAAGATGTTATCTCAAGAAAAAAAATTATCTGATTTTGATATCACAATTGATGATGCTGAACAAATACGTATTGCTGTAGAATCAAGAAATTTGCCAATATTAATACAAATTAAAAAGCCGATTCCGTGGTTAGATAGTTACTTCAGATATCAGAAGAAAAAAATTTTATTTTCAAATCCAGATGCAAACCCAAAATTCAATAATGAATGGGTTGACAAAGCGCTTGAAGTTTGGGAAAAATGCTTAGAATCATGGATTAATTTTTCCAATAGTTATTCAAAATGCAAGATTATTGAACATGTAGAATTTCTAAAAAATCCTGATAAAACAATTCAAGAATTAGCGAATTTCTTAGACATTGAGAAAGATAAAAAAATCGAGTTATTGGAATTCCAAATGAAAAGGGGGCATTACAAAGAGCATGGCTCAGATTTGATTAATCCTTATTACAAATTTGATCCATCTTTCCATCTTGAGAATAAATGGTTAGATAATTATCCACCAGAATTACTCGAATACGCTGAAAAAAGGGTAAAGGATGTTTTAGACAATAATAACGTTTTATCAAGTTATGAAATAGATTTTTTGAGTTATTGAGGTGAGTGAAATTGCGTAGGGTTTTGAAGAAATTGCCTTTTTTCCATCACCAACCACCAATATCACTTCCGTATCGAAGCGTAGCAATTATGGCAACAAAGAGGCCTGTAAACATAGATAAGATGGTTGAAAAAATACTTATCTATTCAAATGATAATGTTATTGAAAATGTTGCAAGATTAAACACAGCAATTAATTATTTACGGGATAAGAGACTTCAGCGCAGAGATGCATCAAACTTCGCGGTCGCCGCATTTAGAGCAGTTTGTGAGATGGATAAAGAATTAGGTGTTGAATTTGGTTATACTATTTTTGAAAATAATCCAGACGAAAGAGGACTTAGAAGTCTAGTAAGTCATCTTTGGTCATTAGACCGACCAGAAGAAGCACTTGAAGTATTGAAAAAACTAGGAAGTTCTGATTGGAAAAGAGAGAAATTGAATAAGTTAGTTCATTGGATTTCTCGAAAAAGTTTAACCGAGCAGGGTAATAAATCAAGAATACGTGATATTCACCTCCAAAAAAAGATTGATTCATTAAGCAAAGATACAAATTTTAATCACATAGATTCAGCGGAAGCCTTCAATTCTGAGATGATAAAAGAATTAACTGTCGCTTGTATTTTGGATGAATTTTCATACAACTCTTTCAAATATGAGGGTAACTTTTTACAATTATCTGTGGATTCTTTTATCGAAGAATTAGAAAGTAGTAGCCCGGATATGCTTTTTGTTGAATCAGCATGGAGGGGAAAAGATGACCGTTGGGGTAGTAAGGTTGGTCACGCAAGTAGCGAACTGGTCCAAATCTTACAATGGTGTAAAAACAAAAATGTACCAACAATATTCTGGAATAAAGAAGACCCAGTGCATTTCAATTCGTTCTTAAATGTCGCAAAATTGTTTGAATATGTCTTTACTACAGATTTTGATTGTATCCACAGGTATAAAATGGCTTTGAATCATAATCGAGTTTACTATTTACCATTCGCCTTCCAACCAAGATTAAGTAATCCAATCGAAAAATACGATAGAAAGGGTGGAGTATGCTTCGCTGGAGCATATTATCACAAGTATCCAGAAAGATGTAAAGATTTGAGTGAAATATTATCGGCGATTTCAGAATTTGGAGACCTTGATATCTATGACCGTAATTTCGGCAAAGAAATCGAAGAATTTATGTTTCCAGAAGAATTTCATAAATATATAATCGGAACATTGCCGTTTGAGGAAATAGATGTAGCCTACAAAGGATATCAATATGGTCTAAATCTGAATTCAATCAAACAATCTCAGAGTATGTTTGCTCGCCGAGTTTTTGAATTGATAGGATGTAATACCTTTGTAATCAGTAATTACTCCAGAGGATTACGATTATTATTTGGCGATTATGTTATTAGTAGCGACAATAAGTCAGAAATCATTTCAAAATATAACAAGTTGAATCAAGATAATGGAGATCTTAGGAGGATAAAGCTTGCATCATTAAGGGATGCATTTCAAAATCACACATATGGAATTAGATTTAGATACATACTCTCAAAGGTATCCAATTTTGATTCTGTTTTCGATCAAGTTCCAGTGTTGATTCTGTGTACTGTTGAATCTGAAGAAGAATTTGAAACAGCTCAATCAATTTTTTGCAGACAACAATATGAAAATAAAAGAATGATTATTATTAATAAATCCAGAATAAATTTTGGGAAAACCAAATCAGACCTTGTCAAGGTTTATGAGAATGAATTCACAACCGCAATAAAGGATTTTGAGGATTCTAGTTTATATTTGGCCGTACTGAAATTAGACAATTATTATGGTTCAAATTACATCATTGATTTGGTAAATGCATTGACCTTTTCCGACTCAAATATCATTACAAAATCCTCGTATTATGCGAAAGTAGGAGAAAAATTCACTGCAAAGAATCTTGACAAAATCTATTCTTATGTCGATAATTTCAATCCATATTGCTCACTTATTCATAAGAGTTTACTATCTGAACAATCCTTACGCGATATTACAGAAATTGGCTTCAATAACCCATTATTGGAAAGTTCCAGAATTTTTTCCATCGATGAGTATAACTTCTCACCATCAAATAATCTTACTGAGGCAGAAATCGATGTAGTTGAAGCAAAAGCAGATATAAAATCTGGGGTAGGATATAGAAAATTAATTCAAATGGCGGAAGAGATAATTCCCGATAAAATTGAAGAAAGTGTGAATTTCTTTTCATCAGTAAAATTTTATGAAGAAATTTGCGATGCAAATAATGAGTTTGTAAAGGTTGATTATATAGACGGAAAAACTAGATTGACTTCTAGTTTAGAGGATGGTAAACATACTTACCTTTATTGGCCGAAATTATTGACTCCTGATGAGTTAGGATTTGTAGATGGAGTAGGAAAATTCTATTTTGAAACTAGTCCTGGATTAAGATTAATGCTAGCAGTTGTTTTTACTGATTCAAATGGGAAAAAAATCGATAGCAGTCTAGCACTTTCAAATTCAAATATGACAGTCAAACTACCTTCCGAACACTGCATGGTCAAAATCGGGGTAAGGGTTTACTCTGGAGGCACTGCTGATATCAATACTTTAGATATGGGCCACAGAGACCTAAGCCCAGTCAAAGTTGTTGGCACCTCTGATGTGTTGGTATTAACCAATCATTATCCTTCTTATGATGATATTTATCGTAATGGTTTCATTCATAGTCGTGTAAGAGAGTACAATCGAGCAGACTTAAAAGCAGATATTTTTAAATTGAGAGAGGGTGAGCATATCCACTTTTCGGAATTTGAGGGCGTTGATGTAATTTCAGGTTCTAGTGTAGCATTAAACAGATTGATGAAAAGCCAAAAGTATGAAAAAATTCTAGTCCATTTTTTAGATGAAGCAATGTGGGAAATATTGCAAAATTATGTTGGGAAAATTGAGATCTTGGTTTGGGTTCATGGCTCTGAGATTCAGCCATGGCATAGAAGAACGTTCAATTATGCTAATGAAAACGAACTAAACAAAGCAAAGATTGATAGTGAAAAAAGGATGAGTTTTTGGGTTCCATTGCTACAGAATATTCCAGACAATCTAAAATTTATCTTTGTTTCAGATTACTTTGCGAAAGAGGTAATGGAAGATACGGGGGTATCAATTCCAGAAGATAAGTACGAAATTATTCATAATCCAATCGATGTTGAGATGTTTAATTATGTTGAAAAGGAAGCATCTCAGAGGTTTAAAATATTGAGCATAAGACCCTACGCTTCAAAGAAGTACGCAAATGACTTAACTGTAAAAGCAATATTAGAATTGGCAAAAACTAAACAATTCAAAAATCTTGAGATCCTTTTAGTAGGAGCCGGGAAATTGTTTGAATCAACATTGGAACCACTTAGAAAATTCGATAACGTGAAAATCCACGAAGGATTTTTGACTCACTCAGAGATAGCGAACCTGCATAAAGAATATGGTATTTTTATGACTCCAACTAGAATGGATTCTCAGGGAGTTTCTAGAGATGAAGCAATGTCATCAGGTTTGGTTCCAATTACTAATTCTGTGACGGCTATCCCTGAGTTTGTTGATGATTCTTGTGGTGTATTAGCAGAGGGAGAGGATTACAAATCTATGGCAAAAGGAATTTTAAATTTAATCAAACACGGAGAAAAATTTTCTAAAATGTCAATTAATGCATCAAATAGGGTTAGGACCCAAAGTTCTACAGAAACTATAATTTCAAAGGAAATAAATCTGATTAGGAGTAAAAAGGGAGGGAAATGAATTGCGTATACTATCGATTTTTGGAACACGCCCTGAAGCAATAAAAATGGCCCCATTAGTCCTAGAAATGGAAAAATCAGAGTACATTGAAAGTCTCGTATGTGTGACTGCACAGCATAGAGAGATGCTCGATCAGGTTTTAGAATTGTTTGGAATTAAACCTGATTATGATTTAGATTTAATGTTGCCTGGACAATCCTTATCTGGGCTCAGTTCAAGGATGATAGAAAGTTTAGATATTGTGCTTAAGGATGCCAACCCGGATTTAATTTTGGTTCATGGAGACACAACTACAACATTTATTTCTTCATTATGTGCGTTTTACAATCAAATTCCAATAGGACATGTTGAAGCAGGTCTTCGTACGGGAAATCTCAAATCTCCATGGCCAGAAGAAGCTAATAGAGTATTAACTGGTGTATTGACAAAATTTCATTTTGCGCCAACTACAAATGCAAAAAATAACCTTCTAAATGAAAATGTAAGTGAGGATAATATCTTTGTGACTGGGAATACAGTAATCGATTCTCTATTAACTATACGTGATAAATTAAATTCTAATGACCATAATATCTTAAATAATTCTGCACTTAATTTACCATTCAATTTAGAACAAGAAAAAATTATCCTAATAACTGGTCATCGAAGAGAGAATTTTGGGTCCGGTTTTGAAAATATCTGCAAAGCGATTTTGATACTGTCACAAAAGTATCAAGATCTAAAATTTGTTTATCCAGTACATCTTAATCCGAATGTGAGGAAACCAGTTTCAGAATTATTGAGCGCTCAGGAAAATGTATACCTGATAGAACCACTTGAATATCTACCGTTCATCAATATTATGTCTAATAGTTATTTAATTCTTACAGACTCCGGTGGTATTCAGGAAGAAGCCCCTTCGTTAGGTAAGCCTGTGGTCGTAATGAGAGAAACTACTGAAAGACCAGAAGCGGTTGAAGCAGGCACTGTATGCTTAGTGGGAACTAATGCCGACAAGATTGTAAACAAGGTGTCGGAATTGATTGACGATGAGGAATCATATCAAAATATGAGTCGCTCACACAATCCATATGGAGACGGGCAAGCATCTTTGAGAATTATTTCTCACATTATTGAAAATTTTCAAGAAAATTAAGGTGATTCTTTGCAAGATATAGAGTATTTTAGATCTGAAAGGAATCTTAAAAAAAGGTACTACTACAGTGCTAATATTCAAAATAAGAATAAAAACTCAATGAAACTGTTGCGTGTTGTAAGCAATGGCCAAATAAAGCAAAATAAGATTATACAAGTATATTGTGAAAAATCTCAAATGTTTCACTCAGCAACAGTGCGTTTCAATAGGACTTATATCGCTTCAGGAGTGTCTGTTAGATATCGAATTAGAAATTGGGGAAATATTCAATATGTTGCGATAGGAACGAATATTGATGGGAAATTTCATCATGTAAAAATTACTAATCCGGTAAAAGAACAATGGCAAGTAGTAAGCTTTTCTTTCAAAGATATCTCCTATTTAATTCAGAACGACTTCGCGTCAAAAGATGTCTTAGAAGTAAGTGATTTAAGTATCAAATTGAAGTCAGATTCCCCGGCAGATAATTCTATAATCGAAATCTTAGAAATAGAATTTTGGGAGGAAGAATCAGCTGATGATTGGTTAAATCTACCCCATCATGAACGATTCAGATGGAAACTAATGGAGAGGGTTCATTCTTATCAAACAAGTTCAATAAAAAATTATATTTCATCATGCGAGAAATTTTTTGATGAAGGTTCGTGTCCTATTGTAAAAAATTTGGATTGGCCAGATCATAGCAAGAAACCTCCTGATTTGCATGCAGTGAATACATATCGTTATTCTTGGCACGCCCTCCATCATGTTGCTAGTTTAGTATTGTATTCAAAGGTTAAAGATTTAGAAGTAGCAGTAGATCTTGCAAAGCAGTTTTCTCTGAATTGGATTGAACAAAGCTGGAAAAATCCAGATGATGATGTAAAATTTAGTTGGTATGACCACGGAACTGCTGAGAGACAATTGTCTCTGCTTATGATTTATCATGAACTTGCGAATCGGGAAGAGAAAAATGAAGATAATCTCAATGATTTGAAAAAATTGATTTTATTGCAGGGACGATTACTAGAATCTGAAATATTTTATGCTCGAAATCAAGTTGATAGGTATCATAATCACGCTATGTTTCAAGATGTTGCTTTGATAGTTACTGCACTAGCATTCGGGAATATTTCCTGTTCAGGTCGTTGGCTAAAAGTAGGAGTAAAAAGATTAGAAGAGCAAATATCTGAATTAATTATTCGAGAAAGACAATTTTCTGTTTTTGTAGAAAATTCGATTGGCTACCACTCTGGTGTAATAAGGTTACTAAAATTCTCAAGTGAAATCATATCTCTATTCGATAAAAAATCTCCTATCCATGCAGTGTATACTGGAATGGAAGAATTCTCTAAACTTCTAACTTACCCTGACGGTAGATCTCCTGCACAGGGCGATACTCAAAGGTTACCAAATTCGGCAACTCCAAACAGTTTTATTCGTTCAACCCCCTCTCAGGTGACGATCCTTGAAAATTCTGGTTACAGTGTCGTTAAAGGAACCGATGAAAAAGAATTCATGTTCGTTATGTTTGCCACAGCGTTAAGCAAAACACACAAACATCAGGATAACCTGTCATTTACATTATTCTTTGATTCTCAAGAATGGTTAATCGACCCAAGCCATTATTCACATGAATATGAGGAATCAATTACTAAGTTCTTGAGGTCGCCGAATGCTCATAACATGATATCTCTGCAGAATGTCCCGCATTCCATTGAACCAGGGCTAACAAATTTGTTTGGGTCCATAGATGATGGGGAATTTGTAATCAAAGGAGAGAATCATGCGTTTTTAGACTACATTGTGACTAGAAAAATAGAAGGTGAAATTGGGAAATTAAACTTTAAAATAACTGATTACGTGTCACAAAAAGGGATAACTGAACCAGATGCTAGATTGATTTTACATTTTGGAGAACATATTGAAGTAAATCAGCAAAAACAAAATCTGATTCTTTCTTGCGCTTCTTCAAATTATAAATTGAGAATAAAAATGCCAAGTTCAGATTTATCATTTCATCGTGGAAACACTGAAAGTACCATTAAAGGTATATCAGGGCTTGGTTTCATGACACATTCAGAGACAACTGTGGTACAATGCGGAGTCCCAATAAATGAGGAGATTATCTGGAAGATTGAGAAAATATGAGGTCGAATAATGAGTGATGAAATTATTTTAGTGGTTGGAGCACGGCCAAATTTTATGAAGATAGCCCCTATATACAAAGAATTAGAGAGCAGGGGTGAAAAATTATTACTTCTACACACCGGGCAACATTACGATGACAACATGTCAAAGGTTTTTTTTGAGGACCTAAGAATGCCTAAGCCCGATATATATCTGGGAATCGGAAGTGGTAGTCACGCTTATCAAACAGGAACAGTTATGATTGAATTTGAGAAGATATGTTTGGAAAGAAATCCAAAACTCGTCGTTGTTGTTGGGGATGTAAATTCTACTGTCGCATGTGCGATTGTTAGTTCAAAATTAGGGATATTGTGTGCTCATGTGGAAGCAGGCTTAAGATCGTTTGATAGAAATATGCCAGAGGAGATAAATCGGGTATTGACAGATTCCATTTCTGATTTATTACTTACTCCCTCTGTAGATGGAGATGAAAATTTATTGATGGAAGGAATAGATAAGTCAAAGATTTTCAGAGTAGGTAATGTAATGATTGATAGTCTTTTTTCAAATCTAAAAATAGTTGAAAATAATGATATAACTAATCGATTAAGCGTGACTTCAGATTTTGCCTTAGTGACGTTGCATAGGCCTTCAAATGTAGATGATTTTGATACATTTAATCGGATAATCAATTCAATTATTGAAATTTCAACAAAGATAAAAATTATTTTTCCAATACATCCAAGAACTAGAAAAATGGCAGATAATTTTAACTTGCTACAATTGATAAAAAACAGCCCAAACATCGTTTTAACAGAGCCCGTTGGTTATTTTGATTTCATATCTCTTATGTCTAAATCTAAGTTTGTAATGACAGATTCCGGTGGTTTACAAGAAGAAACCACTGCTTTAGGCATCCCTTGTATAACACTTAGAGAAAACACTGAAAGGCCAATTACGGTTTCTGAGGGAACAAATACAATAGTTGGTACAGATAAAGATTTGATAATTTCAACATCAAACGAGATTTTGAATCACGGTGGAAAGAAAGGGAAAATACCAGATCTATGGGATGGTGAGTCAGCCAAAAGAATCGCAGATGTCATACTTAAGGTTGAAAGGAAGTAATTCAATGAAAATATTACATGTGCTGGCAAATAGTTACCCAAATCTAAATGGGTATGCTGTTCGGTCTCATATGTTAATTAAATCCCAATCACAAATTAAAGATTTATCTGTAATTGCCCTAACTTCTCCATGGTATCCAAACATTGTTGAGATGCAAACTAGATTTCAAATGGATAGTATAACTTATTTTAGAACACAACACCCAAATCATGTAAGTAATGAAAGACTCTCCCACAAGTTAGTTTCGAAGTTTAGCAGGAAAAAAAATATAGATAAAAAGAAAAACAAATATTTAGCTGTAAGGGCTATCAAATATGGAATAAATAAGTCTATGTTAATTCCAAGAATCGGATGGCTTTGGGTGGAAGAGAAGATATTAGTTAAACATTTTATGAAAAGAATTATTCAACTTTCAACTTTAGAAAATGTAGATGTAATTCATGCTCATACTCCCTATAGAGTCGGACTACCAGCACTTAAAGCGGCGAGGAAATTAAATCTCAAATTTGTGTACGAGATGAGAGGATTGTGGGAAGACACCGCTGTTGCAAGCGGTAGATGGAAATCTTGGGGCTTATCATATCGAAGATTTAGGAGAATGGAAACAAAAATTTTGAAACAATCTGACAAAATTATATGCATCAGTGAAACACTCAGAAAAGAAGTAATTTCAAGAGGCATCGCCTCAGAAAAAATCTCAGTTGTATCAAATGGCGTCGAATCAACAATTTCAGATAGGCCGCAAGTAGAATTACCTAATTTATTCACAGACCTCAAAGAAAAACTAGATTCAAATATCGTAGTTGGATACATCGGTAGTTTAAGAAAATTGGAAGGAGTAAATCTTACTGCAGAGGCTGTCTCTATACTGAAGAGAAATGGAATTAATGTAAAATTTCTGATTTTATCAACAAATTCAGGCCAGGATGAATTGAGAACTTATTGCGATAATTTAGGCATATCCGAAAACACAATAATTGAAGGCCCTGTACCCCATGAATCAATTTCCCCATTTTTCAATTTGATTGATGTATTTGTCGTCAGTCGCCCCGATTCGAGAGTGACTAGATTAGTTACCCCCTTGAAACCATTTGAGGCGATGAGCAATAGGTGTGCAACTATTGTTTCAAACCTCCCGGCCCTAGAGGAAATTGTGAAACATGAGGAAACAGGTTTGGTTTATAAAGCGGACAATGCAAACTCATTGGCGGAGAATATATCAAGATTAATTAAAAATCCAGAGTTAAGACAGGAACTAGGTTTGAATGCAGAAAAATGGATTAAAGAACATAGAATATGGAAGCAATTAGCAGAGAAAACAGTTTCAATTTACAGGTCGGTGTAGCATTGGCATCGATTTTAGTGACCGGAGGAGCTGGCTTCATCGGCACGAAACTATGTGAAAGGCTACACATAGAAGGTCACCACGTGATTTCTTTGGATTTGAATCACAATATTGAACAACCGTGGGAGTGCTTGACTGCAGACATTAGGGATGAATTAGTGTTAGAAGGAATAGATTGTATAGTTCATTTAGCTGCTCAGGTTTCAGTTTCTCAATCAATTATTAATCCTGAAGAAACACTTTCCATCAATGTCGATGGAACCTCATCACTCATTTCTGCAGCAGAAGAATCTGGTGTGAAGCGCATACTTTTTGCATCAAGCGCAGCAGTTTACGGAGATTCAGACGAGGTTCCAACTAGTGAAAGTGCACCATTAATCCCTCAATCACCATATGCAGTTTCAAAAATAGTCGGTGAAGAATTATTACGTAGAACAAGTGTAGAAACATGTGCAATGAGATTTTTCAATGTTTATTCAGCGAACCAGAAAAGCGATGGAGCCTATGCTGCGGTAATTCCTGCTTTCAAAAATTCAATTAAAATCGGAAAACCCTGCACTATTTATGGAGATGGAACTCAGGTCAGAGATTTCATTCACCGTGATGATTTAGTATCAATAATCACTCAACTTATTACAGTCAAAAACCCCCCTTCAGAGGTTAATATAGCGACTGGTAAGGGGACGTCTCTGTTGGCATTAATCGAACTTCTCGACGAGATTTTTGATACCAAAACCGAAATTATTTTTGAAAATGATCGAGAAGGAGATATCCACACCTCAATTGCTGATATTTCTAAACTAAGAAGTATGATTTCAGATTTTTCTTTTACCGATTTCAAAGAGGGATTGAAGTGAGGGTGATCTGGCTCTCCTCAAAGGATTTGAGCAATTCATTGAGTTCTACAACCGTTATCGAGTTAGCTAACGGATTAGTGAGAAGAGGCCACGAAGTAATCGTTTATTCACCCGGGAAA
>Ga0255761_10003381_pt1 | contig 14442 bp, 15 predicted proteins | sample 071ome_29_FD_179961 | JGI IMG/M metagenome (GOLD analysis project Ga0255761, IMG submission 179961) | Coastal salt marsh microbial communities from the Groves Creek Marsh, Skidaway Island, Georgia - 071407BT metaG (version 2) | ecosystem: Environmental > Aquatic > Marine > Intertidal zone >... | reverse complement strand
TTGCATCTCTATCAAATAAATAATTTTTAATTTTGTGAGGCATACTACTATCTGATACTGCTGTATCAACAAGAGTTTTATTAAATGTAATGTCACTTGATAAAGCATTATTATCATCAGTATCATGTGAATCGGGACCTGTTGCATATATTATTGAACTTAATGCACCTGAATGACTAGATATTTTATTAATTAAAAATTGAGCACGTGATTTTATTCTAATTGTATTATCAGTTTCTATAGATGCAATAAAACCGGCGTTAGAAAACTCAAATGATGAGCTCATAGATAATCCTGTTTCTTCTGCGCCAATATTTTGTATATTTTGTATATTTTTAACAATATTATTCATATAACCATTAGTTTTATCATTTTCTTTTTTTGCTCTACCAAAATAAGATTTTTTATAATTATCACCTATTGAATTACTTATTATTTCATTATTATCTGTGTATCCTGAATTAGATCGTGTTGTTGTATTTCCATTAGTATATATTTGATGTGATTCCGCGAGTATTTCATCTTTATCTAAATATCTAATAGCATATCCTTCATTTATGGCAAAATCAGCTTGTGTAGGAGTACTACCTGATAATTGTATTTTATTAAAATAGCTATTAAATAATAAATTTCCTGATGTTAATGCAATATAAAAATATTCTTTAATTACTTTAAAATATGTTAATAATGCTTTAATTTGGATTCTTCTATTTACTAAATCTAAATTAATAATTAAATTTAAAAAATCTTTGAATAGTCTTCTATCGCGTTCTAACAAAGCATCATATAAATTAGTATTTGATATTATAGTATTATCAATATCATTTAATATTATATCATTAACAGGATTTGCTGCATTTTTATCTTTTTTAATTACTGGTCTACCATCTGGTGGAACATTTATTACAATACCTGTTATTATATTAGTTGGAGTTGGAGAAACATTATTATTTATAATTTTTAAGCTAGTATTAAATAATCCTGTTGCTACTGATGTAATTTCATTATTATGATTATATATATCCAATGGATCACTTACAACTCCAATTGTGGCATCATAATTTACAATAAAATGCCGAAATAAATTATTTGTATATTCATCACCCGAATATGAATTTATAGATAAATATAACGATGATATAGCAACTTCATTTGCTTGTGTTCCTGATTCTATCCAATAACCATGATTAGCGTTACCTTTGTGATTGTCAGCATATTTTTTTGCATTTTTGTTAACAATAACAATATTATTAACTTTCTTTTTTAAATGTTCTAAATTTGCGCTATCATTTAAAAAATTATTATAAGCATCTAATATATCGATAAATACGTTTACCAAGTTCATGCTACATAAAATATTATTTCTAATTTGTTTATTTTTTTCAATTGCAAGTTCACCAGTAACTCTATTTGCTTTTGATTTAACAAATTTTAAATATCCCTTTGTTCTATGTGTATTATCAATAGGATTATTTAGGTCAATATCTATATTACCAATTTTACAATATATTAATTCTTTAATTAAATCAGTAAAAGATGTTTTGTCTATTTTATAAGTACCATTAGCAGTTTCTTGGCCAAAGTTAACATCTTTAATATCTTCATCACTTATTTTTTGTAATGTATCTTTTATAAATGGAGTTCTTGATTCTGCTGAATTATTAATATTAATATATTTACTATAAATATCACCTAATAATTTATTAACTTCATTATATTTAACATTATGAACCTCCATACTCATATTATGTTATAGTCTATTCTATAATAATATATATATTTATTTAAAAACAAGATCTGTAGTAAAACGAAACACCGCTATTTTCATTATATCTAACAATTTTAACAATATCACCTTGTTTTAATCCAAGCCACTTTGCTATTGGATCATTATGTAATATAATAGGCATATATAACTTACTTTTAATCATATATTCATTCATAAAATCAGATGCTTCTTTGTCACTTAATTTAATATGCTTTGGTACATATTCATGCTTTGTTGGATTAAACATTAATTGTTGAGCATGAAAATATTGCAATTGACCATCATTTTTCTGAAATAATTTATCATATTTATTTAATTGTGTAATAACTGGTTGAGATACATTATCATTATTAAATATTAATATTACGTTTTTTTTATTACCATATTTTGTTATAAAATTATTAATATCTGCTTCAAAATTTTTTAGTTCATCCATTATATATTTTTTTAATTTTTTAGTTAATGCAAATATAACTGTTGTATTTGAAGTTTGAAATTCTATTATATTTCTATCATTTTCATATTCTTCTTTATCAACTGAAAGTTCGTGTTCTTCAAATAGGGATATATCATCACCACGTTCCACTAACATTTCCTTAATATTTTTGATAATACTTGTGATATCCATTTTATATTATAACAAAGTTTAATCTTATATTATAGTATATAAAAAAATCAATTTTTATTTTTTATTTAATTTACTTTCTGCCATTTTAATAATTTCAGGATCAATATAGTTTTTCTTACATACAGCATAAGTATTGTGTAATTTTATTGCTGTATCTTCAATTGATTTTTTTATTGGATTTGTTGTATCAATATTTAATTTAAAAAATTTCATAAATAAAGTATTGGCATTTAATGTTCTTAAATCTTTTGTTGTTATTTTTAGATTAAATCTTTTATAGAAATTATATAAATATCTATTAACATCAATTGATGTTATACATTTATTATCATATTTAAATATATATTCTTCGTCACTAATATTATCTAGTCTATCAAATAAAAATTTATATATATTCTTAGATTTACATATTGCTGTATTTCTTACTTTTTTTTTACCAATAAAATCGATCTTTATAAAATTATCTTCAATAAATATGTGTTTCTTTTTTAGTGTTGTTAATCCATAAGAATCATTATCAATTTCATATTTTTTATTACCTATTCTAAAACCGCAATCTAAAATTAAGGTTATTATTATTGCGCAAATTTTATCAATACCATTATCAGTACTAATATCTTTTTTGATTTTTCTTTTTAATCTAGAAAAATACTTAATTGAGTCTTTAATTTTTTTAAATTTAATATTATTTTGTTTTAATATAAATTTAGGGTTATATATAACTTGTTTTCTATTTTTTGAATCATATCCGTATGCTATTATTTTTTTTCCATTAGTTATAGTTACATTATCATAGCCTGGTGGTATTTTAAGAGATTTAAAAAAATCTAATTGTATTTCATCCGTTATTTCATTATTTTTTTTAAAATATTTAAATCCTGTTTTATAGGTACCAATTCTTTGTACTTTCATTCTAATTATTATTAATATCTTTTAAACGCTGATATAAAATGATATAAACAAAAGAATATATAAATATCCATAAAGTAAATACGATATATAATGCCCGCAGCTACAAAAAAAGCTCCTGTTCCTGCAGCAAAAAAACCTGTTGCTACAAAAGTACCTGTAATTAAAGCCACAGATGCAGTAAAACCAGCTCCTGTTAAAAAAATTGAAGAACCTGTAAAACCGGATACCACACAACAAGCAGCTCCACAAGAAAATGTTATTCTTAGCGTTATTGAAAAAGTTAACGCCTTTGTAGCTATGGGCAAAGAACTTCAAGGACAACTTAAAGTTCTAAGCAAAGAATGGGATAAACAGCAAAAAATCATTGACAAGGTACAAAAGAAACGTCAAAATGCCAAAAACTCTCCATCTGGTTTCGCTAAGCCTAATAAGATCTCAGATGAACTCTGTGATTTTATTGGTGAACCACGTGGTACCGAAAAATCTCGCACTGATATCACACGCTTTATCAATGCCTATATCAAAGAACATAACCTTAACAAACCAGAAAACAAACGCTTCATCCTTCCCGATGAAAAGCTACGCAAAATCCTAAATGTTGATGCCAAAGAAGAAATTAACTACTTTATCCTTCAAAAACTTATCTCCCATCACTTCCCACCATCTGCTAGCAAACTTGCTGCTGCGGCTGCTAAATAAATAATTAAAAATTGATATAAGATTATTTTTATATAATACATTACTTTCAATAATGTCTTACACTACAACTACCAACGGAGCTGTATCTCTTAAAACTACTGGAAGCAATATCGTTGATTATTTTATGATGTTTGTTCGCGACTTGGATAAAAAAGTAAGCTACGAATATCTTGAAAAGTGTTGGAAAGAAGACCCAAAGAAAACTGTCGCAATCATTTTCAATGGGCGTGATAGAGTAAATGGAAAAAAAGAAAAGAAGGTTGCTAATCAAGCAATGATGTGGCTACGAACATATAAGTTTGCCACATATTGTGATAATCTAATAAATTACATTAATAAATATGGTTGCTGGAAAGATTTACTTTATATTACTTATAATCATAATTCCAGTACTATAAATAAAAATTATGAAATGAAGTTGTTTTCAAACAAACTATTAAATGATAAGCTTTTGCTTGAAGATGATAAAAGTGTTTCGCTATGTGCCAAATGGGCTCCTAGTGAAAATGATAGAAATGATAAGCGAAAGCATATGGCTAAACGTGTTGCAACAGAAATTTATGGATTGGATGATAATAAGCGAATGGAAAAATATCGCAAGGAAATCATTGTTCCGCTTAGAAAAAAAATTAATATTGTCGAGACTCTAATGTGTAGTGGAAAATGGGGTGATATTAATTATCAAGCAGTACCTGGTGTAGCATCAAAAAAATTACTTAATGCCTTTATGAAACACGATGAAGAAAGATATCTTAAATATCTTGCTGATGTTAGAAGTGGTAAAGCAGAAATCAAAGTAACTGGTATCTTGCCTCACGAATTGTCCAAATATTATATTGATACACGTCATAATGATGATTATGGACCAAATGAAACTATTGAGTTGCAGTGGAAAACCATTCTAGAAAATGTAAAAAAATCTGGTAACTTTGATAATTCATTGGCAATAGTAGATTTATCTGGTTCAATGTTTGGAGCAAGAAATGGCAGTATTCCCGCACAAGTAGCTGTTTCTCTTGGTATTCTTACATCACAATGTTGCAATGGTTTGTTTAAAAATAAGTTTATCACATTTAGTGAAGAACCCGAGCTGGTAACATTGGAATATAATGAACCTAGTTTGTTTGAATCACTTAACTCTATGATGAATGTAAGATATGGTTTTAGCACAGATTTTGTTAAATGCTGTGAAGCTATTATCAGCTATGGTATTAAACATAATATTCCAGATAACGAAATGCCAAAGAAACTCTTTGTATTCACTGATATGCAATTTAATGATGCAACAGATGGTGAAGATGAATTGGAAACAATTTATCAGAATATTATTAGAAAATATAAAAAGAGTGGTTATACAGCACCTAAGTTTGTATTCTGGAATCTCAATTCAGATAATCAAGGAACATTCCCTGTTAACTGCGATACAGAGGGTACTGCAATGGTTTCCGGATTTTCAGAACAACTCTTAAAAATCTTTATGAATTATGATGAGTTTAAGCCTGAATTTATTGTAGACGAAATACTCAATCCTTATTTAGATAGCATTATTATTTCTAATGATTAATTAGAGTATAAATGGTCGGAAAGCAAGATGATAGCATTAATAATTTTTTAATTTTACTTGAATATTGTAATTCATGTGTTAAAAAAACTAAAAAAAAGATATCAACTAATAAGGCATCTGCGACAAAAAAACCAGCAAAAAAGAAGCCCACAAAGAAACAATAATTACTCTTTAATTTTTCTTTTGTTTCCAGATGACAATGGAATATAAATATTATATAGATACTTATATTTTTCTGGAATATCACAATAATATGTATCGCTAAAATTATCCATTAAAATATCTCCAGCTTTTTGAAAAAGCATAGCTCTTTCTATATCGTTCATTTATAATACGACTTCATATAATAATATTCTTATATCAATTTTTATTTAATAATTTGAGTACATAATTTTATTATAATTTCATTTTTTATAAACTTTGTGAAATTTATATATTTTATAAATTATGTACTCATTTTTAAATTTTAATTACTTTATTCGTTAAATTTACTATATTGCTAGTAGCCTTCTCTTTATAATCAACAACATAATCAAATGTACATTCGTGATCTGTATAAAATAAATGTTTGCTACAATAATGGTTACCACATTTGCATTTATTAGTTAATCCTTCCAAAGTATTCAATTTCTTATTACAACTATAACACCTCATTTTTAACTTAATAAATATCAAGGATATTATTCATTTTTTATATAAAAAATGATAATATATGTTAATATACTTTTATTAACATTATGAACAACGTGTTTATTGAAGATTTCAATGGTAACATCATGCGTTATCTAAATAATGATTTTGGAACCTTAAAAAAACTCTCTGAATCATCTAAACTATGTAATAGTCTAGTTAAAGAAAAAACTAATTTCAATATGCTACTTGAAGACAAAATTAATAATTACAATTGTGATATGGTTGAATCGTATTTGATTAAGAGTTTGAAGCCAGATATTTTAGGATATAAAGATGATAAAATGAGCCATTATGAAGCTCGACTTAGCTATTATATTAAAAAACTTAATAATAAATGTATTGATATCTTATATAATAAGATAGATTATTGCTATAATGAAAGAAACATTGGATTAAATAACTATATACAAGAAATATCATATTTGTTATCTAAAAAATTATTTGATATTATGGTACTTATTGAAAATAATGTTATTATAACTGATGATAATATACTTGAATGGTTTAATATTATACATGTATAAAAATAATATAGATTTATTAAATAAATTATTTTTTTAATTGGAATAAGCGAGACCACCCATACCAGATAATATACGGAGAACGTTGTAGTTGACCGCATATACGTGGATAGTACCAGCTACACGAGAAGATAACGATAATACCGCGGTATCAATGCGAGACATATTAAGAGTGCCACTTGGTTGATGCTCTTCGGGTTTAAGAGCGAAAGAATATACATTGATACCTTTGTGGTTTTCATCAGGAGTATTTTCGTGATGTTGGTAAGGTTGAACAAGGGAGAAATAATCACCTTTGCGAGTAGCGAAACGATCATTGCCGTTAAGCATAATTTTCGCTTGCCATGTAGGATTTTTAGAGGTACTGTAATTATTTGCAGTTTTAGTATCAATATCTTCACTTTCAGCAGTTGAAAAGTTGTTCCAGAATGGGTATTGTTCTTTTGATTCATTATTGTCAGATTTAACAGCCCAAATAAGTTCTTTGTATGGATGGTTGAAGTTAAGTCTAACTGGTTTCATGCTATCAGCAGAAGCAGATTGAGTCATGGTATCGGTGCCAGTGAATTGTAATTGTTCAATTAAATATTCATGGGATAATTGAGCAAAGCGTCTGCGTTCATCGGTATCAAGGAAAACATAGTCAACCCATAAATTAGCATCATGTAATGAAACACTAGAACCGGTTGCGAATTTAGTAGTACCAGTAGCAGTAGGGGTAGCCGTAGCTAATTCTAAGCCGAAATTTACTCCATAATTATCAGAACGTTTATTACCATTAGTGCAAGCAGCACCTAATGTAAGATCCGCTCCTGTTGCAGCATCTTCATCTTCACATAAGTTAGCATCATTAGTATCTACTAAGTTAGCAGCAGATTCGTATTCAATGTTGATTTTAACTTCGTGATATTGAAGGGCGATTAATGGAAGAGCTAAACCTACATTGCGGCAGAACCAGAATTCAAGAGGAACATATAATTCGTATTCAGATTGTGCTGCTAATTTGGTACATAAATTAGCGTTGTTAGCACCAACCATAGTATTGTAACCAGAGCGTTTGCCAGAAGGTAATGATAATTCATTCCAGATGTATAGCCATTCAGAATAATGTTTATCAATACGTTGTCCACCAATTTCTAATTCAACAGTTTTTAATAATTTTTGACCAAAGTTTGGTACAAGGGCTACATTGTTAGTAGCGCCAGCAGTATTATCATTCTTGATTTTACCATTGAAATATACACGGTGGATTAAATCACCATTGCGAGTTATTTGGAAACTGGCACGAGAACCTAAGGAATTGCTTCCAGTTGGAGTTTGTTGGATAGCTTCAATAGCGAAGTTAGTATGACGACGATATACAACTTTGAAAAAGGTAATTTGAGGATTACCGGTTAAATAAACATCCTGAGCACCATAAGCTACTAGTTGAAGAAGACCACCACCCATTTACGCTATATTCTTTATACTATTAGTGGAGAAAAAAAAAGAAGATATTATTATACACAAACTATTATTATTATAATATGAAAAAAATAATGTAGAAAAATTTAATTGGAATAAGCGAGACCACCCATACCAGATAATATGCGGAGAACGTTGTAATTGACAGCATATACGTGTAATGATGAAGTTTCGCCTGATCGTAAGCTTAAGTTTAAGTTTAGTACTGCGGTGTCAATACGGGACATATTGAGAGTGCCACTTGGTTGATGTTCTTCTGGTTTAAGAGCAAATGAATAAACATTTAAACCAGCATTATCTGGAACATTTTCGTGATGTTGATAAGGTTGTACTAAATTGAAATAAGAACCAGGACGTTCTGAGAAACGATCATTTCCGTTTAATACTAGTTTGGCAGATACAATTGGATTGATGGAATTTACTGCACTTCTTTCACTAACTTTTGTTAAAACATCTGATAATGCACCAGGTGTTAATGTGTAATTAAACCAATTAACGTTATTAATAGTAGTATTGGCGCCTTGTGCTTCAACAAACCAGTATAATTCCTTGCAAGGATGATTGAAGGATAATTTTGGTTTAGCTTGTGCACCAGATACAGATTCAGTACCGGTGAATTGTAATTGTTCAATTAAATATTCATGGGATAATTGGGCAAAACGTCTGCGTTCATCAGTATCAAGGAAGATGTAATCTACCCATAATGAAGTAGCACCAAGATCACCAAGAGCATTATCAGTACCTCTGCATTTATCAGCAGTTTGGAATAAGATGTTTACTTTGACTTCGTGATATTGAAGAGCAATTAATGGAAGAGCTAAACCTACATTGCGGCAGAACCAGAATTCAAGTGGTACGTATAATTGATCATTAGAAGTAGAACTTAATACACCACCATCACCACCTACCATTTTCTTGTAGCCATCACGTTTGGATATAGGTAATGATAATTCATTCCATACATACATCCAGTGGGAATATTGTTTGTCAATCTTTTGACCACCAATTTCAAGTTCTACATAGTCAACGAGACGTAAACCGAAATAAGGACATACTTCTCTGGTTTCAGCAGACATATCAACTGCTAAATACATGCGGTGGATTAAATCACCATTGCGAGAGATTTGGCAAGTTACACGGTTGCCATATCCTGGATTTCCGTTGAAAGTTTGTTGGATAGCTTCAATAGCGAAGTTAGTATGACGACGATATACAACTTTGAAAAAGGTAATTTGAGGATTACCAGTTAAATAAACATCCTGAGCACCATAAGCTACTAGTTGAAGAAGACCACCACCCATTTACGCTATATTCTTTATACTATTAGTGGAGAAAAAAAAAAGTCTAATATTACACAAAACATATACATTATTATTGTTATAATATATTGAAAAATAAAACATATAATTGAATAATTTAGTTGGAATAGGCAAGACCACCCATACCAGATAATATGCGAAGAACGTTATAGTTAACAGCATAGATATTTATACCACTGTAATCCATTGCTTTATCAGTTGATCTAGTAGTATTTGTTTGCATTCTATCAACAGTGTTAACCATAAGGGTGGCAGTGTCAATACGAGACATATTGAGAGTACCACTTGGTTGATGGTCTTCGGGTTTAAGAGCAAAGGAATATACGTTGATACCAGGGTTGGCAGATACGTTAGTGTGATGTTGATAAGGTTGTACTAAATTGAAATAGGATCCCTTGCGTACTGCGAAACGATCATTGCCATTTAATTGTAAGATGGCATCAACAAATGGATTCTTAGCTTTTTCATTTGGCACAACAGCATTACCATCTTGTGCATCTATATCAGAATAATCATACCATCTGGCATTACGTGCTGTTGTACCTTTGGCTTTGGCGACCCATACTAATTCTTTGCATGGGTGGTTGAAGTTGAGTTTAACACGAGTGCTGCCAGTGCCAAGAGTTTCAGTACCGGTGAATTGTAATTGCTCGATTAAATATTCATGGGATAATTGAGCAAAACGTCGGCGTTCATCGGTATCAAGGAAGATGTAATCTACCCATAAAGACATATCTTTAAGATCAGGGAAATTGGTAGCAGTAGTACCAGTGGTGGCGCCCAAATTTGTTACAATACAATTAGATTTTTGTTCAAATTCAATTTTAACTTTGACTTCATGGTATTGAAGGGCGATTAATGGAAGAGCTAAGCCTACATTGCGGCAGAACCAGAATTCAAGTGGTACATATAAAGTAGTAGTTGTTGCAGCATTCGTAGAACCTGTTGTGTCATTGGAGTCAGCACCTACCATCTTGTCATACGCATAGCGTTTGCCAGTTGGTAAAGATAATTCGTTCCAGATGTACATCCAGTCGGAATAGTGTTTATCAATTTGTTGACCACCAATTTCAATTACAACAGATTTTAATAAACGAAGACCTAAGTAGTTAACATATGTATCAGTACCTTGTGTCGCAGAAGGCACATCTACTTGAAGATACATGCGGTTGATTAAATCACCGTTGCGAGAGATTTGGCAATTTACAGTGTTTCCATAACCTGGATTTCCATTGAAAGTTTGTTGGATAGCTTCAATAGCGAAGTTAGTATGACGACGATATACAACTTTAAAAAAGGTAATTTGAGGATTACCAGTTAAATAAACATCCTGAGCACCATAAGCTACTAGTTGAAGAAGACCACCACCCATTTACGCTATATTCTTTATACTATTAGTGGAGAAAAAAATATAAATTACTACGCGATTAAATTTCTAATATAATATATATAAAACTTTATTTCAATAATTTTATTATAAATGATGTTTAAAGAAAAATCATCAAAAAAAAAAATATATACTGATACAAATGAAACTTATACTCTTGATGCAATGCATAACAATATGATAAAAAAATTTGAGAATAGCAACAAGGAATTATCTTATTACAATAATTTATTAAATGAATATGAATCAAGTTCTAATATTATATTTAACGAACTAAATAAAGAAACCGATAAAGACATCGCCAATATATTATGGAGTAGTAATATTGATTTACGTGAAAAAATTATTGATATAAAAAATAAAATTAAAGAACTAAATAATAATTATGATGAAATAGAATATTATAAAAATACAAGTTATATTTTATTTCAATATTATGATACTGTTGATAAACAGTCACATATTAACAACTCGCTTGTTGGTAATAATAATATAATTAAATCATCTGTTGATTTACCAATTAAACAAAGTAGATCTACATACAAATGTGAATCTAAAAAAAAAAAAAATATGTTATCACATAATACAATAAATGTATTAGATGCTTTAAATAATATTAATAATAAGTCCGAAAGTGAAGACAATTCAAATATAGAAAATAATAATAGCACAAGTGAAAATGCAAACAATGAAGTAACATTTGAAGATAAAAGTACATTAGTTGATAAGTATATGTCAATCATAAATAAAAAATATGTTAGAAATGTTGAAGATGATAATATTGAAATATGTAAAGAGTGCAAAAGTCAAATGATTTGTTTACAACAAGATGCAATAATGATATGTAATACTTGTGGTTACCAAGAGTTATTATTGGTAGAACAAAATAGACCTATACTTAAACAAAATACCAAAGATACTTCACATTTTTGCTATAAAAGAATTAATCATTTTAGAGAATGGTGTAATCAAGTGCAAGGTAAAGAAAGTACCGATATACCTGATGAAGTATTTGAGAAAATCTTAGCAGAAATCAAAAAAGAAAAAATAGTTGACCTCAAAACGATTACTTATACTAAAATGAGGGATATTCTTAAAAGATTACGTATAAATAAATATTACGAACATATTAATTATATTATAAACAGAATTAATGGTATACCTACACCGCAATTTAGCCCCGAATTAGAAGAAAAGCTTTGCAATATGTTTAGAAGTATTCAAGCACCTTTCTTGAAACATTGTCCAAAAGATAGAAAAAACTTTTTATCATATAGCTATGTTCTTTATAAGTTTTTTCAAATATTGGGTCTAGACGAATATCTTAAATACTTTCCATTATTGAAAAGTAGGGAAAAGCTTTACGTTCAAGACCAAATATGGAAAAAAATATGTATAGATTTAAATTATGAAATTATACCTTCATTATAATACTTTATTAAAAACCCATTGGAAATCCTACCAAACTAAAACCAGCTCCTAATCCAACACCTTGTCTTGCACTCTGTGATATTACTGGTGATAGCAAATCTAATATTGAAAATGTGCATGCTGCTGTTAAGGCTAATAGCCATATTTCATTCCATTCTAATTTGTTTTTTGGTAATATTGTTGCGATAAATGCAACAACTAAACCTTCAAATAAATATTTCATTAGTCGGGATCCAGCCTCCGAATAATCAAATTTATAGTCCATTGTTTAATATTATTTAATATTATTTTATATTTTTTTAAAAATATATAAGATTATATTTATATAAAATATTATAGGAATTATGACAACAATAACAGATAAAAAAATTGAATTAGTTGACCCAAGAGTTGAGGATCATCTAGACGAAGACAAGCCAATTAGAGGTCAAAAATATGTTCTTTTATCATTTGTAAGCCCCGAAGATGTTATTATCAATAAAGAAGCACTTTTTTTTAGTAAATTCATTGAAAGCTTTTCCACAAATGTTAAAGAAATCTTTGGTTCCATCAAAGAAAAATATCCAGAGACAAAAGATGTAATTGATAGTGTTTGTGATAATCATAAATATATATTTGACGCAAAAGAAATGGATGAACAATATAAGTTTTTTAAATCTGTAAATGGGCAAGAACTTGAAGCCAAATATCATGCAGATAATAAAGGTATCACAACAATTCGTGGTGTAAAAGTACGTGGTTGCTTCGAAACTATTGAAGAAGCTAAAACGCGTAGCGAATTCTTAAAAAAATTAGGTGATAAATTTCACATTTATGTAGGAGAAGTAGGCTGTTGGTGTGCATGGGCACCTGATCCTGAATTTATCAAGGATGTAGAATATTCAAATACTCAATTAAATACTTTAATGAAGGAATATAAACAAAACATGGAAGATAAAGATGCTGTATTTGAAAGTCGCAAAAATAGTATTGTCGCAGCATCACAGCAAAAATTAGGTGGATCTGCGGGTGAAATGGTAGGCGAACCAGTAGGTGCCGAGACATCTTTATCACAAACACCTAGTGATGCACTAAATGATGAAATTACTGATAATACAAATACAAATGTTGAATTGTCAAGCATTAAAGAAAGTATTGAAAATGTTGATGTATGGAGTGAGCGTAAACAAGAACAAAAATAAATAATTCATTTATTTAGAGTTTATTATTAAATAATGAAAGCAATAGCTATATTTATATTATTTATAGGTTGCTTACTAATAGTACAAGGTTATCATAATAACAAAAAAATATGTAAAAAAGATAAAGTAATTGTAAAATATATTCCTAGAACTATTTACGAAGATCAAATGAAACCAGCTGAAAGTTTACAGACATTTTATAAAGGAATGTTTGATGATATTATGTTGCCAAGATAAGATAAAATATATTTATTTTTATCCTCAATATTATTAAATGGAAATATTAAGAATTATTGAAAAAAATATAATTAATATAACTAATGCTAATAATGATATAAATACTGATATGTTAAAAAAAAATATTAAATCGTATTTTGAAAAAATAGCAGATAAAGAAAATGTTAATAATATGAAAAGAGATAAATATTACGAGGAATATGAAAATAAAAGAGTAGAACAAAATATCAATTATGATAGTTATTTACGCGAAAAAACTAAATTAATGGAAACTTTTAAAAATGATAAAACAAAAACTGCTTTACATAATTATTTGAAATTAAAGCCACCTAAATATGATAATTTAACACTATATTCTTATTTAGATATTAAAATTAAAGAAGACAAGCCTATTGCTAAACAGGAAAACAAGCCAGATGCTAAAAAGTTAGATAAATGCACACCTGCTAAAAAAGCAGAATGTGAGAAAAAAGAAAAGAAATGTAACCCAGATTCTGGTAGATGCGTTAAAGAAGACAAACCTGCTGCAAAAGAAGAAGACAAACCTGCTGCAAAAGAAGAAGACAAACCTGATGCTAAGGAAGAAGACAAACCTGCTGCAAAAGAAGAAGACAAACCTGCTGCAAAAGAAGAAGACA
>Ga0255761_10003375_pt1 | contig 14449 bp, 18 predicted proteins | sample 071ome_29_FD_179961 | JGI IMG/M metagenome (GOLD analysis project Ga0255761, IMG submission 179961) | Coastal salt marsh microbial communities from the Groves Creek Marsh, Skidaway Island, Georgia - 071407BT metaG (version 2) | ecosystem: Environmental > Aquatic > Marine > Intertidal zone >... | reverse complement strand
GACGGAATTTTATGCCATGTTAGCGTTTCAAATTACACAGTTAGAAAACTCTTAGACAATTTTGGTAAAGTACCACTTCCGCCATATATTGCTAGGGAAGCTAATAAAAAAGACAAAAATTTTTATCAAACTATTTTTGCAAAAAATAATGGATCTGTTGCTGCTCCAACGGCAGCTCTTCATTTTGATGAAAAAACTGTTAAGAAATTAAAAAAAAAGGGAATTAAAATCGCAAACATTACACTGCATATTGGTATGGGAACTTTTTCAAGTATTAAATCAAAAAATATCAATGAACATAAGATGCATTCTGAATTATTTTGTATTCCTAAAGATACTTATGATTTAATAAATCAATGTAAGAAAGATAAAGGTAGGGTAATATGCGTTGGTACGACGGTTGCACGAGCACTTGAAAGCTTTCATGGGAAAAATTATGAATTCGACAAATTTTACGAAACAGATATATTTATTAAGCCTGGTTATAGGTTTGAAGTCGTTGATAGTTTAATAACGAATTTTCATTTACCTCAATCAAGCTTAATAATTATGGTGGCGGCATTTTATAACACTGAGAAAATCTTAAATGCATATAAATATGCTATAAAAAATAAATATAAGTTCTTTAGTTACGGTGATTCAACACTAATATTGTAATGATTGGTTTTAAAATAAAAAATACTTCAAACAAAGCTAGGTTAGCTTCATTAGTAGTTAATAATAACATTATTGAAACCCCATGTTTCATGCCTGTGGGAACTGCTGCAACTGTTAAAACAATGTCAGCTTCTGAAGTTAAAGGCCTTGGCTACAAAATAATTTTAGCAAATACTTTTCATTTAATGCTAAGACCTGGTGTTGACATAATATTAAATCATAAAGGTATTCATGATTTTATGAATTGGGATGGTGCTATTATTACAGATTCAGGCGGCTATCAGGTTTTTAGTCTTGCGAAATTAAGAAAAATAACTAGAGATGGTGTTCACTTTAGCTCACCTATTGATGGTAAAAAAGTTTTTTTAGATCCTAAAAAATCAATTTGGCTGCAGGAACAATTCAACGCCGATATAATTATGCAGTTTGATGAGTGTACTCCTTATCCTGCGGACAAAAAAACAGCGGAATCTTCATTAGATCTATCTATCATATGGGCAAAGCAATCAAAACTAGCGCTTTCCAAAGAAAAAAGTAATTTATTTGGAATAATTCAAGGGGGTACATATGATGATTTAAGAGATAAGTCTTTAGAGGGGTTAGTTGAAATTGGTTTTGATGGATATGCAATAGGAGGTTTATCTGTTGGGGAACCTGCTGAAGAGAGAAATAAGGTGCTTGATAATATCGTTCATAAAATGCCAAACGACAAAGCTAGATACTTAATGGGTGTTGGAACACCCGAAGATATTGTCGAGGCAGTAAAACGTGGTGTAGATATGTTTGATTGTGTAATACCAACAAGGAACGCAAGAACAGGATTTTTATACACAAAAAACGGCATTTTAAAACTTAGAAATAGTAGGTATAAAGACGATATGAGGCCTATAGAGGAAGATTGTGAATGCTACACGTGTCAAAACTTCACAAGATCATATTTAAGGCATTTGGATAATTGTAAAGAAATTCTTGGATTAAGACTAAACACGATACATAATTTGTATTATTATCACAATCTGATGGAACAAATTAGGGAGTCGCTAACTTTAGGAAAATTTGATGACTTCGTAAAAAATTTTTACCAATTAAGAAATAATAAGGACAACTAGAAGAGAATTAACATGAATATAATAAATAACGCATATGCTCAATCTTCGTCTGCTGATGGCGGGATGAGCATGCTAATTATGGTAGGTATATTTTTTATTATTATGTACTTTATGATAATTAGACCTCAAAATAAAAGAGTAAAAGAACATAATAAGCTTATAGAATCATTATCTAATGGGACAGAAGTCGTTGTATCAAACGGTATTATGGGAAAAATTATCAAAATAAAAGATGATATTATAGAGTTAGAAGTTTCAAACGGAGTCAATATAAAAGTTCGAAAAAACTCAGTCACGACAGTATTACCTAAAGGGTCAATATAAAATATATGAAATTACTCTCTTTTAAGACTGTTATAGCTGTTTTTATTTTGATTTTTAGTATCATTTACTCTTTGCCAACATTTTATAATCAAGTACCAGATTGGCTTAATTCGGTTAATGCTAAGAAAATGAATTTAGGCTTAGATTTAAAAGGTGGTGTTCATTTCCTAATGGAAGTTGATTTAGATGAGGTAGTTACCACAAAATCTAAAAAGTTATCAAATGATATTAGATCTCAATTAAGAAATGAAAAAATAAGATATAGAAATTATTCATATCAAAAAACAAATATTGAAATTCAATTTGCTAATCAAGAATCTTTTGAGGAAGCGGCGGAGCTTATTAGCAAAAATTATCAAGATACATTTGATTTAATTAGTTTAAGCGATAACAAAATGAAACTTGTTATTTCCGAAACTGCAATCAATGAACTTAGAATTGCTGCTATTAAACAAAATACAACAACTCTAAGAAATAGAGTAAATGAATTAGGCGTTGCTGAACCTATTGTTCAACAAAGTGGCAAAACAAGAATTGTTGTTGAATTACCTGGTATCCAAGATACAGCTAGAGCAAAAGAAATTCTTGGAGCTACTGCTACATTAGAGTTTAAAATGGTTGACGAAGAATCTGATCCATATGCAGTAGAGGAGTCAAATCAAACATCATTAAGTTCTAAATTATATTATGATGAGGATGGAGATCCAATTCTTTTAAAAAGAAACATAATATTGACAGGTGAAAATATTGTTGATGCATCTTCAGGTTTTGACAGAAACTCGAGGCCATCGGTAAATATAACTTTAGATGGCCCTGGCGCAAAAAGATTCGCTAATACTACCGAGGATAACATTGGCAAATTAATGGCAGTACTTTTTATTGAAAGCAAATCTGAAAGAAGATTAATTAATGGAAAAGATAAAAGGATTACTAAAAAATATGAAAAAATTATTAGTATTGCAACTATTCAAGAGAGACTTTCAAAAACATTTCAAATAACTGGTTTAGATAGTCCAAAACAAGCTAGGGATTTAGCGTTATATTTAAGAGCTGGATCAATGGCTGCACCAATGTACATTATAGAAGAGAGAACTGTCGGTCCAAGCTTAGGAGCTGACAATATTGAAAAAGGAAAAATTTCTGTCATTATTGGCTTGATTTTAGTATTAATATTTATGATCTATTATTATAGAGTTTTTGGTTTATTTGCAAATACAGCATTAGTATTAAATTTATTAATAATCATATCTGTAATGTCCTTAATCGGAGCAACCTTAACTCTTCCAGGTATTGCTGGAATAGTATTAACGGTTGGTATGGCCGTTGATGCTAACGTTTTAATTTTTGAAAGAATAAAAGAAGAAATTAAAAATGGATCAACGCCGTTAGCATCTATAGAACTTGGCTACAAAAAGGCTTTTTCAACTATTGCAGATGCTAATATAACTACATTGATTGCTTCAATAATTTTATTTATTTTTGGCACTGGTCCAATTAAGGGTTTCGCTGTAACTTTATCTATTGGAGTTATTTCATCAATGTTTACCGCAATTGTTGTTACGAGAATTTTAGCTACTTTAGCATATGAAAGAAACTTAGAACTTAAAATAAAAAAATTAAACATATGAAAACAATAAACATAAATTTCAATTTTATGAAATGGCATAAACAAGCCATTTATATTTCTTCTATACTATTGGTAATATCATTTGTCAGTATATTTGTAAGAGGTATAAACTATGGTATTGATTTTAATGGTGGCACCATTATTGAATTAGGATTTAAATCAAAAGCACCTATTGAAGAGATTAGAGATCACTTAAAAACAAATAATTTCAAACAATCTTCCGTTCAATACTTTGGATCAAAAAAAGATATTCTAATAAGAATGCCAAATATTGTCTCTGAAAATGAAGTAACATTAAGTAATACACTTGTAGAGGACTTAAATAAAAAATATTCTTTTTCTCTAAAAAGAGTTGAATACGTTGGTGCTCAGGTTGGAGATGAGCTTAGAGATCAAGGTATACTAGCTGCATTAATTGCTTTATTTCTTATAATGATTTATATAGCTCTAAGGTTTGAGTATAGGTTTTCTGTTGGGGCTATTTTAGCTTTGTTGCATGATATATTTCTTATTATTGGTATATTTTCTATAACTCAAATTGAATTCAACCTAAGTGTTTTTGCTGCGCTTCTTGCAGTAATTGGTTATTCATTAAATGACACAATAGTTGTATTTGATAGGATAAGAGAAAATTTTAAGGCTTCAATTATAGAAAATGTTAATACTGAAACAGTTACAAATGATTCTATTAATCAAACATTATCTAGGACGTTGATAACTTCCTTAACAACATTGTTAGTTTTATTTTCACTGATTTTATTTGGTGGTGAGGTTCTTTTTGGTTTTTCTTTTGCTTTAATTATTGGGGTAATTATTGGGACTTACTCATCAATATACATTGCCAGCTCGACATTACTTTTAATGAATATTTCTGTTAAAGATGTGACAATCGAGGTTGATGAAGATAGGCCTTAAATATTTATATTAATTTTTCAGATAAATTTTTAATTATTTCTTGGTGTAAGTTAATATTCGCTGCAAGCACATTACCATTTTCAAAATATTTTTCAGTATTATTAATATCGCTTATATGTCCTCCTGCTTCAGTAACAATTATTGATCCTGCAGCAATATCCCATGGTTTTAAATTGAATTCCCAAAATCCATCAAGACGCCCACAAGCTACATATGATAAATCTAGTGCAGCTGCGCCTAGTCTTCTAATACTTCCACATCTTGCATCCATAAGAGTTTTTAGAGTTTCAATATAAACTCCAGCGTGATCTTTCTTTCTATAAGGTATTCCAGTACCAAAAACTGATGTTTTAATAGATTTAGCAGCTGATACTCTAATTTTTTTATCATTCATCAACGCACCTTTTCCTTCTTCCGCAGTAAATAATTCATTTTTAAAAGGGTCATAAATCACACCAAGGATTGGTACTTTGTTTTTACACAACCCTATTGAAATTGCAAATTGAGGAATACCGTGAATAAAATTTGTAGTCCCATCTAATGGATCAATGAACCATTCATACTCAGACTTAATTAAATTAGAACCACTTTCTTCAGCAGTGATTTTATATTTTGGGTATGCTTTCATCAAGGCAGTGGTAATTATTTTTTCAGATTCTTGATCAGCTTCGGAAACATAATCATTAAATCCCTTTTCTTGAATTTTTAAATTTTCAAGCCTTGAGTAAAATCTCATTATTGATTTTCCGGCGGCTAGAGCAGCATTAATTGCAATATTTAACTGGGGGCTATTTGAACTATTCATAAAAATCTTTTTTTTAAGATAAATGATTAATGTTACTATAATACATAATTACTTACATTATCATATAAATATTATTTACATTATGAAAGATTTTTCGAAAATAAAAATTATTTTAGTAGAAACTAGCCATCCTGGAAATATTGGTTCCGTAGCTCGCGCAATGAAAACAATGAGTTTTAATAATTTATTTTTAGTAAACCCAAAATGTAAAATAAACGAAATATCATATGCTATGGCTTCAAATGCTGGAGAAATTTTAGATAATGTAATTATTTCAGAAGATTTACTAGAGGTTATAGGGGATTGCCAATATATTATTGGAGCAACAGCAAGACAAAGAGATATACCAATTGAGATAATTAACCCGAAAAGATTTGCGGAAAAAATCAGCATATATAATGATGAGAAAATCGCAATTCTTTTGGGTAATGAGGCTAGGGGTTTAACTAATGAACAATTGTCATTATGCACACAAGGATTACACATACCGTCTAATAAAGATTACTCAAGTTTAAATATAGCATCTTCACTTCAAATAATTTTATATGAAGTTTTTTGTAAGATTGGTAATAATAAATCAGATATAAACAAAATTACAAAATCTGATTTAGCATCAAATGAAAAATTGATTGGATTATTTGGTCACATAGATGGCTTACTAAGAGATGTAAATTTTATTAAAGACGATAGACCAATGATTGTAAGAAAAATTAATCATATTTTTAAAAAAGCATCACTCACTGAGGAAGAAATAAATATACTTCGTGGGATTTTAACCGCAATTGAGAAGCATTCTCAATAAAATCAATAATATACAGCTAAATAATAGTTGACAAGATTAGTGGGTTAAATCATCATTGCAATATTAGTAAATTATGACTTATTAAAATATGAAGTTAACAACTAAAAGTAGATATGCAGTTACAGCTATGCTTGATATAGCTTATTATAACCAAGGTAGCCCTGTATCACTGCCTGATATTTCAGAAAGACAGAATATTTCTCTGTCTTACCTTGAACAATTATTTTCAAGGCTGAAAAAAAGTGGTCTTGTTCAAAGTATCAAGGGACCTGGTGGTGGGTATAAGCTTTCTAAGCGAGCTGATGACATTGTAATTTCTGATGTAATCCAAGCTGTTGATGAAAATATTGAAACAATGGCTTGTAGTGGAAAATCAAATTGTAATAATAATCGTCAATGTTTATCACATAATTTATGGGAAGATTTAGATGAAGAAATAAAAAATTATTTATCAGATGTTACCTTGCAACAAGTTATTTCAAAAAATAATAGTAATGTTAAAGAAATTAAATTATCGGAGTATTAAATGAAGGATTCAAAAACACCAATTTATTTAGATTATGCATCAACAACACCAATAGACAAAAGAGTTGCTGATAAAATGTTAGAGTTTATGACTATGGATGGTAAATATGGAAATCCTGCGTCTAGATCTCATGCTTTTGGGTGGGATGCCGACGAGGCAGTTTCTGAAAGCAGAAAACATATTGCTGATCTTATTAATGCAGATCCAAGAGAAATTGTTTGGACAAGTGGTGCAACAGAATCAGATAATCTAGCCATAAAAGGAGCTGCACACTTCTATCAAAAAAAGGGTAAGCACATAATAACTGTTAAAACTGAACATAAAGCAGTGTTAGATGCTTGTAGGCAGCTAGAAAGAGAAGGTTTTGAGGTTACATATATGGAGCCAATGGAAAGTGGTTTAATTGATCTTAAACAACTTGAGTCAGAAATTAGGGAAGATACTATCTTAATATCTATTATGCATGTAAATAATGAAATTGGAGTGATTCAGGATATTGAAAAAATTGGCGAACTAGCAAGAAGTAAAAATATAATTTTTCATGTAGATGCTGCACAAAGTGCCGGCAAAATTGAAATAGATTTAGAAAGAATGAAGGTAGATTTGATGAGTTTTTCAGCTCATAAAATATATGGACCAAAAGGCATAGGTGCATTATATGTAAGAAGAAAGCCTAGGGTAAGATTAGAAGCGCAAATACACGGCGGCGGACATGAAAGAGGTCTTAGATCTGGCACTCTACCAACTCATCAAATTGTTGGAATGGGTGAGGCATTTAGAATTGCAAAGGATGAGATGAAAAAAGATTATGATAGAATTTCACAATTAAGAAATAGACTATGGAATGGTGTTAAAGATATGGAAGAGGTATATCTAAATGGTGATTTTGAAAACTGATACCCGGGCATTATGAATATAAGCTTTAATTATGTTGAAGGTGAGTCTTTAATTATGGCAACAAAAGATATAGCTGTATCAAGTGGCTCTGCTTGTACTTCTGCTTCCTTAGAACCTAGTTTTGTTTTAAGAGCAATAGGAAGATCTGATGAATTAGCACATAGCTCATTAAGAATGTCTATTGGAAGATTTACAACTGAGCAAGATATAGATGCGACAATAAATACTGTTACAAAAGCTGTGGAAAAATTAAGAGCATTATCACCTTTATGGGAAATGTATAAAGATGGAATAGATATAAGTAAAATTGAGTGGGCAGCTCATTAAAAAATAATTAATTAGGAGAAACAGAGATGGCATACGGAAAAAAAGTTTTAGATCATTATGAGAATCCAAGAAATGTTGGGACATTAGACAAGGATGATAAGTCTGTTGGAACTGGCATGGTAGGAGCTCCGGCTTGCGGAGACGTAATGAAATTACAAATTAAAGTAAATGATGATGGTGTAATTGAAGATGCAAAATTTAAAACATATGGTTGTGGCTCAGCTATAGCTTCTTCAAGTTTATTGACAGAATGGGTTAGAGGTAAAACTGTTGAACAAGCACAAGAGATTAAAAATAGCGAGATTGCTGAAGAACTGGCATTACCACCAGTAAAAATTCATTGTTCAGTTTTAGCTGAAGATGCTATTAAAGCTGCTGTAAATGATTATTATGAAAAAAATAATAAAAAGGAAATAGCTTAACTAAAAATGGCAATAACTATAACAGACAATGCAGCAAGCAGAGTAAAAACTTTCCTAAATAATAGAGGTAAAGGTATAGGTCTTCGACTTGGTGTTAAGACAACAGGATGCTCAGGAATGGCATATGTAATTGAGTTTGCAGATAAAGTTGACAAAGATGATACAGTATTTGAAGAAAAAGGAATAAAGATTGTAGTTGACCCAAAGTGCCTATTATATTTAGATGGCGCGGAACTTGACTTTGGAAAAGAAGGATTAAATGAAGGCTTCAAGTTTATTAATCCAAATGAAAAGGCAAGATGTGGATGCGGTGAAAGTTTTAGTGTCTAAATAAAAAATAATATTTAATTTTTACTGGTAATTTCACATGGCAATTGATTTTAATCAAGATTATTTTCAACTTTTTGAAATAAATTGTTCTGTAGAGATTGACGAAGATAAGTTAGAAAAAAAATATTTAGATTTTCAAAAAAAATTTCATCCTGACAAATTTGTAAACTCAACTGACTACGAAAAAAGACTATCTCTGCAAATTACTTCTTATATTAATGAAGCGTATGAAACATTAAAAGATGAATATTTAAAAAGTTTATATCTCTTAAAAATAAAAGGATATGAAATTAACGATCAAAATAGCACAATATCAGATCCAGATTTTTTAATGCATCAAATGGATTTAAGAGAAGAACTTGAGAATTTAAAAAAAACTAAAAACAAGATAGAAAAAGATAAATTTACAGAAAAAATTATTGATTTAAAAAAAAATTGTTTATTAGATTTTACAAAATATTTTAAAAACGAAGCATTTGGTGATGCTTCAAAAAAAATAAAAAAAATGAAATTTTATATATCAATTGAAAATGATATAAAGAAAGACGGTTAATAAATATGGCTCTATTACAAATATCAGAACCTGGTAAAACAAAAGACCCGCATGACAAAAAGTATTTTGTTGGAATTGACCTTGGCACAACTAACTCTTTAATATCATTAGTTCAGAATGGCTCTCCTACTATTTTAAAAGATCAAAATGATAATGAATTAATTCCATCTGTCGTAAATTATACGAAAGAAAATATTTCTATAGGAGTTCCTATAAAATCTGATGATGCCATAACTTTTAGATCAGTAAAAAGACTCATTGGTAAAAATTATAAAGATTTTGTAGATAATAAATTTTTTTCTCCTTGTGAAATCATAAGCGATGACAACATTATTAAGTTTAATGTTTATAATAAATTATTAACCCCTATAGAGATATCTTCTGAGATTCTAAAATTTCTAAAAAAAGTAGCAGAACTTAGCTTGGCCGGAGAAATTGCTGGCTGCGTTATAACTGTTCCAGCATATTTTGATGACTCTCAAAGGCAAGCTACAAAGGATGCTGCAACACTTAGTGGGTTGAATGTTTTAAGATTATTAAACGAACCAACTGCAGCAGCTTTAGCATATGGTCTAGAAAGAAAAACTAATTCTAAAATCATGGTTTATGATTTAGGAGGTGGAACTTTTGATGTTTCAATCCTTGATTTAAAAGATGGTATTTTTAAAGTTCTTTCCACAGGAGGTGATAGTAGTCTTGGTGGCGATGATTTTGACCATTTACTTGCCGCATTTATAGAAAATAAGCTTAATTTAAATATTGATAAAAATAAAAAACACGAGCTTTATTTATATGCCAAAAAATTAAAAGCTTTATTAACATCTAGGGATTCAGTGAAAGTTAATCTTATTGATATTGGAATTAAGAGCGAGAGTCTTGTTATAACAAAAAATGATTTTAATTTATTGATAAATAATTTATTGCAAAAAACTTTAATAATAAGCAATAACGTTTTGGTTGATTCAAATTTATCAATTAAAGATATTGATGAAATTGTTTTAGTTGGAGGCTCAACCAAAACCCCTTATGTTAAAAAAGTTATAGAGGATTATTTTAATAAAAAACCGTTGTCAAATATTAATCCTGATAATGTTGTGGCAATTGGCGCAGCTATTCAAGCAGACCTCCTTTCAGGAAATTCACAGGAGGAATTATTATTATTAGATGTTACACCTCTTTCATTAGGTATTGAAACCATGGGAGAATTAGTGGAAGTCATCATACCAAGAAATAGCACAATTCCTGTTACGAGTAGTAAAGAATACACAACCTTTAAGGATGGGCAAAATGCTATGAGTATTCACGTAGTTCAGGGAGAAAGAGATGTTGTAAGTGACTGTAGGTCTCTAGCAAAATTCACACTTAATGATATTCCGCCGATGGTTGCTGGAGCTGCAAGAATAAAAGTTGAATTTCAAATAGATGCAGATGGTATTTTAAATGTAAGTGCAATAGAAACCATGACAAGTAAATTCACATCTATAGAAGTAAAACCATCATATGGTATTAGTGATAGAGATATTGAAAATATGTTAAAAGATTCTTTTGATAATGCTGAAAAAGATATAGAAAAGCGTCATCTTAATGAAGCAATAGTTGAAGCAGAAAGAGTAATACTTGCAATTGATTCAGCTCTTGACTTAGATGGTGATAATTTATTAAATAAAAATGAATATAAAGAAATATGTGTTGCAAGAGATAATTTAAAAGAGAAAATACATTCTAAAAATAAAGATATAATTACAGAAGCAATAAAAAATTTAGAAAAAAGATCTGAAGAATTTGTTTCCAGAAGAATGAATTCAAGCATTAAAAGTATTATGAAAGGAAAAGAAATCAAGGAGTATAGTTAAAATGCCAAAAATTAAGTTTTTACCACATAAGGATCTTTGCCCAAATGGATTAGAAATAGAGGCAAAGGAAGGTGAAAGTATTTGTGATATAGCATTAAAAAATAACATAGAAATAGAGCACGCTTGCGAAAAATCTTGTGCCTGCACCACTTGCCACGTATATATTCGAAAAGGTTTTGAATCTCTTGAAGACTCAACTGAAAATGAGGACGATATGCTTGATAAGGCTTGGGGATTAGAGCCAGATTCAAGATTAAGCTGCCAAACTTTAGTTGGAAAAGACGATTTAGTTATTGAAATACCAAAATATACTATTAATATGGTTTCAGAAAATCATTAGAGGTAAAAAATGAGTTTAAAATGGGAAGATAGTTTAGAAATCGCGATTGAGTTATGTGAAAAATATCCTGAAGTCGATCCACAATATATTAGATTTACCGATCTACATAAGTGGATATGTCATCTTGATGGTTTTGAAGATAATCCTGAAAGGTCAAGCGAAAAAATTCTTGAAGCTATTCAAATGAACTGGATAGAAGAAGCAAATTAAAAAAAAGGAGAAAAAAATGTCATTAGAAAGAACACTGTCAATAATAAAACCAGATGCCGTAAGTAAGAATGTTATTGGCAAAATTATACAAAGGTTTGAAGAGCAAAATCTAGAAATAGTAGCAACAAAAATGCTTCATTTATCTAGAGAAAAAGCAGAGGGCTTTTATGATATACATAAAGAAAAACCGTTCTTCAATAAATTAGTTGACTTTATGACTTCTGGGCCGGTAATTGTTCAGGTTCTTGAAGGAGAAAATGCAATTAGTAAAAATAGAGAAATAATGGGAGCAACAAATCCAACAGAAGCAAAAGATAATACGATCAGGAAAGATTTTGCAAATAGTATAGACGAAAATGCAGTTCATGGTTCGGATGCCGTAGAGACCGCAAAAATAGAAATCGCTTATTTTTTTAACAATGATGAGATTTTTAAAAGAACTAGATAATTTAATATATGGAAAATTTAGACGCTCTAAAAATTGCTAGTAGCAAATTAAAATCACAGAGAGAAAAATTAAACATAACAATCGAGGAAGTTTCAGCTGAGCTAAAACTAGAAAAAGAAATAATACTAAGTATTGAAAATAATAATTTTTCTATGTTTAAAAGCTATTTATTTTTAAAAGGCTATTTAAATAATTATGCAAATTTTTTAAATATAGAAGTTTATCTGCCTGAATTAAAGAAAAAAAATTCTATTAAATTTAAAATAAAAAAAAATAAGCACAAGAGTAAAATTAAAAAAAATAGTCTTTTCAAAGGAATACTGCTTTTATTTTTTATTACAATTACGTTTTTATTTTATAAAACAAATACAAATCTGGTTGTTGAAAATAATGCGGTATTAGAAAAAAACAAAAGTATTGATACTGGCAATACTAATTTAAACAAAGAAAAGGATAATTCTTCAGTTGAAGTTGAAGAAGATCAAAGTAATATTCCAATAGCCGAGTTTAATGCAGATCTCCAACAAAAAGATAAGCTAGATAATAAAACTGATATTGCCATAAGTATTCCTGAATCAAATGTACAAATTAGTGATGTAATTGACGAAAAATTACTTGAGATTGAGTATAATGGGGATTCATGGACAGAAATACTTGATTCTAATGGAGATATTGTTTTTTTTGATTTGGCAAAAGATGGTGATACGTTAAAATTTAATATAGCTACTCCATTTGAGGTACTATTAGGTAACGCAAGAGTAGTTAAGATTAAGTATAATAATGATATTATAGCAGTACCATATATAAATCCAGATACAAATGTTGGTAAATATAAAATAATAAAATAAATTATAATGAAAAAGTTTCAGTCTGTTAGAGGTATGAGAGATATTTTGCCATCTGAATCAAGAGCTTATAGAGCACTTGAGAACATTCTAATATCAACTGTTCAACAATATGGTTACGAAGAAATAAAAACACCAATATTAGAGGACACAAATTTATTTATAAAATCCATAGGAAATGGAACAGATATTGTAGATAAGGAAATGTATACATTTGTAGATAGTAAAAGTAAATCATTTTCAATGAGGCCTGAAGGAACTGCATCTTGTGTTAGAGCTATTATCGAAAACGGTTTGCAAGAATCTATAAATAAATTATGGTACTCCGGCCCTTTTTTTAGACATGAGAGACCACAGAAGGGCCGATATAGGCAGTTCCACCAATTTGGAATAGAGTTTATTGGAGTTAAAACACATGTAGCAGATTTTGAAATAATAAATCTTGCTAATTCAATATGGAAAAATATAGGGATCTCTCCACAATTAAAAATAAATAATATTGGTGATCCTAATGATAGAAAAAAATATATTGAAATTCTTAAGACATATTTAAATAAATATAAAAGCGATTTTGATGATAATGAAAAAAATAAATTAATAAATAATACTCTTAGAATTTTAGACTCAAAGAATCCAAAGATAAAAGAAATTATAGAATCTGCACCAAGAATTGAAGACTATATTTCATCTGAGTCACAAAAGAATTTTCAAAAACTTTTGAAATTATTAAACGATGAAAATATATCTTATACAAGAGATTATAAACTTGTTAGAGGTCTAGATTATTATAATAATTTGGTTTTTGAATATACTGATGATACAGACGTTACTCAGAATACTTTATGCGCAGGAGGAAGATATGATTTTTTATTTAAAAGTATGTGTGATAAAGAGATTCCTGCACTGGGTTTTGCAATAGGAATGGAAAGATTATTAGAGCATATAGATTATAAAATAGAAAGTAGTGATACTGTCTCTTTTTATATGGCGATTTTAGATGAAAAGTATTTTAGTTATTCGCAAAAAGTTTCAAACATCATAAGAAATATATCAAAAAAATATAATGTTTCAACAAGTTATAATTTTTCTAACTTAAAGGCTCAGCTTAAAAAAGCTAATAAAATTTCAGCAAACTATTGTGTTATAATTGGCGATGAAGAAGTAAAAAATAATGAATGCCAAATTAAAGATATGGCGTTGGGTAGCCAACAAACAGTTAATATTGATGAATTAAACAAATATTTAAAACCTGATAAAAACTTGGAATATAAAGAAAATGAGTGATAACGAATTAGATTTTACAAATAAGATACTTGATTGGGTAATGCAGAATATTAAATATATCGTAATAGGTGTATTTATAGGAATAGCAATACCTTTATCCTGGAATTATCTTGAATTTAAAAAAGAGAAACAAAATATTATTGCTTCAGATTTATATAGTCAATTAATTAAAAAC
>Ga0255761_10003361_pt1 | contig 14475 bp, 9 predicted proteins | sample 071ome_29_FD_179961 | JGI IMG/M metagenome (GOLD analysis project Ga0255761, IMG submission 179961) | Coastal salt marsh microbial communities from the Groves Creek Marsh, Skidaway Island, Georgia - 071407BT metaG (version 2) | ecosystem: Environmental > Aquatic > Marine > Intertidal zone > Salt... | reverse complement strand
CATGATGCATGTGGTGTTGGATTTGTGGCGCATATTAAGGGCGAGAAAAGCCACTCAATAGTGCAGCAAGGCCTTGAGGTGCTTGACAATCTGACGCACAGGGGCGCGACAGGGTTTGATCCCATGCTCGGCGATGGTGCTGGGATTTTGTTACAGATCCCAGACGATTTTTTCCGAATTCACGCAGATTTGGGATTTGAGCTTCCCAAACTGGGTAGTTATGGCGTGGGAATGGTTTTTCTCCCACAAGATCAGGGTCGCCGGGAAAAGATAGAAAAAATTCTCGAAGAGCTGGCTGTTGCTGAAGGGCAAGAGGTTTTGGGATGGCGTGACGTTCCTGTGGATAATTCGGGCATCAGTCAGACAGCGCGAGACGTGGAGCCTGTTTCACGTCAACTATTCATCGAAAAAGGCTCAAATTGCCCTGATACTCAGGCTTTTGAGCGTAAGTTGTTTGTGATTCGCAAGCAAGCAGAGCATCGGGTCGCTGCCGAAATTAATGGGCAATCAGGAGAGTTCTACCTCCCTTCAATGTCAGCGCGAACGATCGTTTACAAAGGCATGTTGTTAGCGAGTCAGGTCGGGGAGTACTTCGACGATCTGGCGCATCCAGATTTTAAGTCTTGTCTTGCGTTGGTACATCAGCGGTTTTCGACGAACACGTTTCCCAGTTGGGAGCTCGCTCATCCATTCAGAATGATTGGCCATAACGGTGAAATAAATACGTTACGGGGTAATCTGAATTGGATGAAGGCGCGTCAACAGGCGTTATCTTCACCTATCTTGGGTGATGATCTTGACAAGTTATGGCCGTTGATCGATGAAGGTCAGTCCGATTCAGCGTGTTTTGATAACGCGCTCGAGCTCTTAGTTCTGGGCGGTTACTCCCCTGCGCAAGCAATGATGCTTTTGATTCCCGAGGCATGGTCGGGTAACGCACTAATGAGCGAAGCTCGACGAGATTTCTTTGAATTTCACGCTCCAATGATGGAGCCCTGGGACGGCCCAGCCGCAGTTGCGTTCACTGATGGCGTTTAAATCGGAGCAACACTGGATCGAAATGGTTTGCGGCCCGCGCGATATGTCGTGACTAAAGACGATCGAGTGATCATGGCATCTGAGGTGGGCGTTTTGCCGGTTGATGAAAAAGATATTGCCCACAAGTGGCGCTTGGAACCAGGCAAGATGTTGCTCATTGATACCACACAGGGCAGGATCATTGGTGACGAGGAAATCAAAGAATCGTTGATCGCGAAGCGAGATTACGGGGCAATGCTCGCCGATTCGAAGCTTGTTCTTGCAGATTTGAAGCCGGCGGGGTCAGAGGAAGGCAAAACCAACCCACGCGAGCTACTGGATGTGCAGCAGGCATTTGGTTTCACGCAAGAGGATATGAAATTCATCCTTCAACCGATGGCGTCTCTTGGGCAAGAGGGCACAGGATCGATGGGTAACGACTCCCCGTTGGCTGTGCTTTCCGACAAAAATAAATCGCTCTACAACTACTTCAAGCAGTTGTTCGCCCAGGTCACTAATCCCCCGGTTGATCCAATTCGTGAAGAGTTGGTGATGTCGTTGATTTCTTATGTTGGTCCGAAACCCAATTTATTGGGCGTTGATTATTCGACGATTACGAAGAGATTAGAGATCCCTCAACCGGTTCTCGGCGTCGAGGATTACGACCGAATACGTAATATCGTTGAGGTCTCAGGCGGAGTTTTTGATAGTGAAATCATAGACACCACGTTTGTCGTTGCCGAGGGTGTCGAAGGTCTTCGTCGAGCGATGAGCGATATTCAGGCCCGGGCGGAACAAGCGGTTTCCGAGGGAAAGACCATACTGATTTTGTCTGATGAAGGTGTGAACGCTGAGCGAGCAGCGATACCCGCGTTACTCGCGACAGGTGGCGTTCACCATCATTTAGTACGTCAAGGGTTGCGCACAAAGACGGGACTTGTGGTCTGCACTGGATCAGCGAGAGAAGTACATCATTTTGCCCTACTAGCCGGATATGGAGCCGAAGCGATTCACCCGTGGCTGACGTTTATGACCTTAGATACGATGGTCGATAAAGAGCTCGGTATGGACCGCGTTGATGCCCATAAAAACTATGTCAAGGCAGTTGGCAAAGGGCTGAATAAAATCATGTCCAAGATGGGTATATCGACATACCAATCTTATTGTGGAGCTCAGATATTTGAGGCGATCGGGCTTAACACGAAGTTTATAGATGCATATTTCACGGGAACTGCGTCAAATGTTGAAGGCATTGGGTTAGAGGAAGTCGCGCTTGAAGCGATTAACGAGCACGCGAGGGCCTACAGCGAAAAAGACCCAACACTGGTGAGCTCACTAGACGCTGGCGGAGAGTATGCCTTTCGTGTTCGTGGGGAGGCGCATATGTGGACTCCTGACTCTATCGCAAAGCTTCAGCGTGCAACTCGTACGAACCGTTATGAAACGTACAAGGAGTACGCTGATCTGATCAACGAACAAAGTCGCCGTCATATGACTTTGAGAGGACTCTTTAAAATCAAATCTGCTGGTCCAGCAGTTCCGTTGGACGAGGTTGAGCCGTGGACGGACATTGTTAAACGGTTCGCTACCGGAGCTATGTCGCTTGGTTCGATTTCAACAGAGGCTCATTCGACTCTAGCGATTGCGATGAACCGAATCGGTGGGAAATCGAATACGGGTGAGGGCGGTGAGGACCCTGGTCGATTCGTCCCAGTCAAGACCGCATCCAGTATTAAAAATGTGTTGGGTTCAGTGGTCGTCACTGACGTCGATCTTCAGGCTGGAGATACGTTGAGGTCGCGAATCAAACAAGTCGCGTCAGGTAGATTTGGTGTGACCGCGGAGTATTTGGCCAATGCGGATCAAATACAAATCAAGGTGGCCCAGGGTGCGAAGCCTGGAGAGGGCGGGCAGCTCCCGGGACATAAGGTGTCGCAATATATCGCAAAGCTACGTTTCTCAGTTCCTGGGGTGGGACTTATCTCTCCACCGCCGCATCATGATATTTATTCAATTGAGGATTTGGCACAGCTGATTCATGATCTCAAGAATGCCAACCCCGATGCCTCGATCAGTGTGAAACTGGTATCTGAAATTGGTGTTGGTACGGTTGCAGCTGGCGTTTCGAAAGCAAAATCTGATCATGTCGTGATTGCTGGATACGACGGTGGGACAGGAGCGTCTCCTTTATCCTCAATCAAACATGCTGGGGCTCCATGGGAGCTCGGTTTGTCGGAGACACAACAGACGCTTGTTCTGAACCAGCTTCGTGGTCGTATCGTGGTTCAGGTGGACGGACAAATGAAAACCGGTCGAGACGTCGTGATTGGTGCCCTACTCGGGGCCGATGAGTTCGGTTTCGCAACTGCGCCACTCGTGGTTGAGGGTTGCATCATGATGAGAAAGTGCCACTTGAACACGTGTCCCGTTGGGATTGCGACTCAGGACCCAGCGCTTAGGAAGAAATTCTCTGGAAAACCCGAACACGTCATCAATTACTTTCATTTTGTTGCTCAAGAAATTCGTGAATTGATGGCGGAGATGGGGGTCAGGAAGCTCGATGAAATTATCGGTCGATCAGATCTTTTAGATATGCGAGCTGGGGTTGATCACTGGAAAGCTAAGGGTCTAGACTTTACGAAGATTTTCCACCGCCCTGACATGCCTGACGATGTTGCTCGACGTCATTCAGAGGTGCAGGATCACGGACTTGAGAAGGCTCTGGATAACGCGCTTATTAAAGAGGCGATGCCTGCGCTTGAGAAGCAGCAGCCTGTCGTGATTGAGTCGAAAGTCATCAACGTCAATAGGAGCGTTGGAGGAATGCTATCCAACCAAGTGGCGCGTCGATATGGGCACCAAGGATTACCCGATGAGACCATTACCGTGAACCTTGAGGGAACTGGCGGACAGAGCTTCGGCGTGTTTCTGGCCAGAGGCATCACTTTCGATTTGCGTGGCGATGCGAATGATTATGTGGGTAAGGGCTTGTCAGGAGGTCGCATTATTATCAGACCGTCATCAACCTTTACTGGAGAGGCAAGACGCAACATCATCGTCGGTAATACTGTCCTCTATGGGGCGGTCGAGGGTGAGGCTTTCTTTTCCGGTGTTGCAGGAGAGCGATTTGCTGTGAGAAACAGTGGTGCGACCGCGGTTGTCGAGGGAGTCGGAGACCACTGTTGTGAATACATGACAGGCGGCACGGTCGTCGTGCTTGGTGATACAGGCCGTAACTTTGCAGCTGGAATGAGTGGGGGTGTTGCTTACGTTTACGCTCCAAAGGGTGATTTTGATCGACGATGTAATCATTCGATGGTCGCTCTTGAGTCAGTGTTGCCTGAAAGTGAACAAACTGGCGCACCAATGCACAAAGGTATGACAGATGAGAGTCTACTTAAAGGTCTTGTGACCCAACATTTCATTCGAACAAATAGCCAGCTTGCGGAAGTAATTCTACAAAACTGGGAGGATGCAAGATCCAAGTTTGTCAAAGTCTTCCCGCATGAGTATCGACGTGCGTTGAATGAAATGGCTGAGCAGAATCAACAGGAGGCAGCATAATGGGAAAGCCAACGGGTTTTTTAGAAGAAACACGTGTAAACGAGTCAACATTACCGGTTGAGAGTCGAGTTAAAAATTACGAAGAATTCGTTGTCACTCACTCCGATGAGGAGGCTTCTCGACAGGGCTCTCGCTGTATGGACTGTGGTATTCCATTCTGTCAAAACGGTTGCCCGGTCAATAACATCATTCCTGACTGGAATGATCTCGTGTATCGAAAAAATTGGCAGTTGGCGTTGCAAACACTTCACTCAACGAATAATTTTCCAGAGTTTACCGGTCGTATCTGCCCAGCGCCCTGTGAAGCATCCTGCACGTTAAATATTAACGACTCCGCCGTTGCGATTAAGTCGATCGAGCATGCGATTGTTGACAAGGGATGGTCTGAAGGATGGATCGCGCCACAACCGGCTCAGCACAAATCGGGCAAGCGCGTCGCAGTGGTTGGCTCTGGCCCAGCCGGCCTCGCTTGCGCGCAGCAGTTGGCGAGAGCGGGTCATGACGTGGTTGTTTTTGAGAAAAATGATCGTATCGGAGGGTTATTAAGATACGGGATCCCCGACTTCAAGATGGAGAAGAGCCATATTGATCGACGGATCACCCAAATGGAATCAGAGGGTGTTGAGTTTCGTACCAGCACATGTGTTGGATCTCTTGGTAAGCAAATCCCAGGAGTGAATAATTTGTCACAGAATGTGGTGACGCACAGCGAGCTTCTTTCGGATTTCGACGCGGTTGCTCTCACCGGAGGGTCTGAGGTGCCAAGAGATCTTCCGGTTCCAGGCAGAGAGTTAAATGGGGTTCATTACGCCATGGAATTCCTACCCCAACAGAATCGAGTTGTTGCAGGTGACTTGTTAGATAATCAAATAATGGCGACGGGAAAGCACGTCGTCGTCATTGGTGGTGGGGATACAGGGTCAGATTGCGTTGGGACTTCCAACCGACATGGCGCTGCTTCCGTCACTCAGTTTGAGCTAATGCCAATGCCCCCGGAGGAGGAGGATCGACCGCTGACCTGGCCAGATTGGCCGATCAAGTTACGAACGTCCTCTTCACATGATGAGGGTTGTGAGCGTGATTGGTCTGTTACGACCAAACGGTTCGAGGGCTCTAACGGAAAAGTTGAAAAATTGATTGCGGCGCGAGTTGAGTGGTCACGCAATCCTGATGGGCGGATGGAAATGAAGGAGATTCCTGACAGCGAATTTGAGATCAAAGCGGATCTTGTGTTGCTCGCGATGGGATTTGTTAATCCTGTTCATGAGGGGGTAGTTACAGAAATGGGAGTCGCGCTTGATGCTCGAGGCAATGTTCAGGCCAATACCGATGAATATAAAACCTCAAAAGACAAAGTGTTTGTCGCTGGTGACATGAGGCGTGGTCAATCTCTTGTTGTGTGGGCGATCAGGGAGGGTAGACAATGTGCCCGATCAATTGACGAATTTCTAATGGGTGCCTCCGAATTACCTCGGTAGTGGCACGAGACGTGTTTTGGTTGTAACAACATTACAAGAGGCCCAGGTTTGAGCGCGCTTCAAAATGACGTGTTCATCAAGGCGCTTCTCAGGCAGCCCATACCCTATACTCCCACGTGGATTATGCGACAGGCGGGTCGTTACTTGCCCGAGTATCGGCAGTCTCGTTCGCGGGCGGGGTCGTTTTTGGATTTGTGTAAAAACACAGATTTGGCGACAGAGGTGACCTTACAGCCACTTGCACGTTTTCGTCTCGATGCAGCGATTCTTTTCTCGGATATCCTAACGATTCCCGATGCCATGGGCCTTGGGTTGTACTTTGAGGAGGGAGAGGGCCCGAAATTCGAGCGACCACTCAGGGATGAGGCGCAAATCAATCAACTTTCAGCGGTTGATACTGGCGAGAAGCTCGGTTACGTCGTGAATGCTGTGAGTGGCATCAAGCGTGCACTCAGTGGGTCAGTGCCGCTTATAGGCTTTTCTGGTAGCCCATTCACACTCGCCTGTTACATGATAGAAGGTCGAGGCGGTACTGAATTTCATCGCGTCAAAAAAATGGCTTACGAGCGGCCTGATTTGTTTCAAACAATTTTAGATGTCACAACGGTCTCAGTAATAGGCTATCTGAATGCTCAAATTGAAGCCGGCGCGGATGCTGTGATGGTCTTTGACACCTGGGGCGGGTCTCTGTCAAACGGAGCTTTCAAAAGGTTTTCACTTGAAAATTTAAATCGTATTTGTGCGGGTCTTACGAGAGAGGTGAATGGTCAGAAAATCCCACGAATTGTATTCACCAAAGGGGGTGGCCAATGGTTGGAGGATTTAGCTGAAATCGATACCGATGGTTTGGGCCTAGACTGGACAACAGACATTGGTCGTGCGCGCGCGCGAGTCGGTCATAAGGTGGCATTACAAGGCAACATGGATCCAGCAATTCTCATGACTAACCCAGACGTCATTCGCCAGGAAGTTGCGAATATTTTGTCAACGTTTGGAAACGGAACCGGTCACGTATTCAATTTGGGTCATGGTGTATCTCAACATACACCCCCAGAGAATGTTGAGGCTTTAGTCGAAGCCGTACGCGAGTTAAGCCCTCAGTATCATCAGTCAACTTAAAGCCTCTGCCGTATTCCTAGGCCACTGATCTTTGTCTAGTGAGTCGATAGCTTGTTCAGACAAGCCACTGCGCCTAACACAGGTATATGAGATCCTCGCATAATGAGTTACGCGAAAATCCACCTCGATGTCCCACTGAATGGCCCGTTTGATTATCGGACGAACGGTTTGTCTGTCGTTAAGGGCTCGCTAGTCGAGGTTCCGTTTCGTAATAAAAAACAAGTGGGTATCGTTATTGATGTTTCTGAGAACACAAACGTGGAAACGCGAAGGATCAAGGGGATCAGCTCTATCATCGATGTGGCGCCTCTCTCGTCTGACTACATTACATTATGTCGCTTTGTTTCTGAGTATTACTGCTTTGAATTAGGGCGTTGTTTGTTTGTGGGCCTTCCACGTTCGATTCGTATGAATCGGCTTGGGAAAGAGTACTTGGAGAATGTGTATTCGCTCACCGTATCGGGTCGTTTGGAAATTGCTGGCACGTTGGATGCGAGGGCGCGTGGAAAGCGGCGCCTGTATGAACACCTTCTATCTAACGAGCAAACAGTCTTGGCTGATGCTCGTCGTATCTATTCGAATGCGTCGAAACAGTTAACCAATTGGATTCAATCTGGCTGGGTCAAGACAGAGCAGCGCAACCTTCGTGAATTCATGAAGGTTGATCGCGCAATATCTGTCACCCCGAAAAAACTGGGACTTACGGAGTCTCAAATTCGTTCGGTGGACTCCATTAGTCTCGATTTAAATGGCGCACACGTCTGGGTGTTACAAGGAGTGACGGGTAGCGGTAAGACCGAAGTGTATTTTGAATTGATGGAAAGAGCATTACAGTCAAAGAAGCAGGTTTTAATGTTAGTTCCCGAGATTAATTTGACACCACAGCTTAAGGATCGATTGCAGCGCCGATTTCCCTCTGAGAGGATCGTGACGCTCAATAGTGGTTTGGGGGACTCGAATCGGCTTATCGCTTGGGAGCAAGCACGTCACGGCGTGGCATCAATTATCCTTGGAACCCGATTGGCAGTATTTACGCCATTAAAACAATTAGGGCTGATCATCGTCGATGAAGAGCACGACACCTCTTATAAACAAATTGAGGGCGTACGTTATCATGCTCGCGATTTGGCGGTTTATCTGAGTCAACTAAAAAATATCCCTGTTGTTCTTGGCTCGGCAACACCGTCTCTGGAGACGTATCACAATGTCCTTCGAGAGCGTTATAAAAGAGCGGTGCTTTCCGATCGCCCTTTAGGCTCCTTGCCGACTATTGAGTTAATTCGAGTTTCTCGATCGGAGAGTCATACCCTGTCACCTCAGGTGATTCACGCGATGCAATCGAAAATTGATGATGGTGAGCAAGTACTGGTATTCATCAATCGACGTGGATACGCTCCAGCGTTATTTTGTTCGTCATGCCAGTGGAGCGTATCTTGCCACCGCTGTAGTGCGCTTTTGACACTGCATAAAAGGCCAGATCACGTGCGATGTCACCATTGTGGATATCAAGGCCGAGTGCCCAGTCGATGCGGTGAGTGTGGTAATCAGGATTTACACGATCTTGGACATGGTACGCAGCGATTAGAGGAGGAGGTCGCTGCTCAGTTCGGTCACGCGCGTGTTATTCGAGTGGACAGTGACAGCACGCGTCGGAAGGGCTCTTTCGAGGCAATGAGGCAGTCAATTGATCAGACTCAAGTTGATATCATCATCGGCACGCAAATGCTCTCGAAAGGCCATGACTTTTCCAACATCAATTTAGTCGTTATTTTGGGTGCTGATCAAGCGCTCTATAGCGGAGATTTCAGAGCGACCGAACGGCAATTTCAACAGATGCTGCAGGTGTCGGGTCGCGCTGGACGCGGATCGTCAAGGGGACAGGTTCTTTTGCAAACAGAGTTTCCAGACCATCCAATTTACCAACATCTCATTGGGCACTCATACGATGATTTTGCAATCGATGCGCTCAAAGAGCGCGAGTTGTCGGACTTCCCTCCGTATTCGTATCAAGCCATACTGCGAGCCTCCAGTCCTAGTTCTAATTCAGTGGAGAATTTCTTAAATCGTGCACGTTTGTGCGCACTCGACCTGAAATCAGAGGCAATAGATGTGTATGATGCGGTTCCTGCGCCGATTCATAAAATAGCAGGACTTATTCGGGGTCAATTATTGGTACAAAGTACACTAAGGAAACCTTTAAGAATATTTTTGAAGCGGTGGATGAAAGAGATCAGTAACTTGAACGAATCAGGAGTGAGATTCGTGCTCGATGTTGATCCGATTGATGTTTAGTGAGAGCTTCTCATCAAGCCGTTCAATAACGATGAAAATTAACGAAGTGGTGGTATGAATTACACGATACAGACCATCGATGCGATCAAGCAGAGCATACACGCCGCTCTGACACGGTCATCAATCGATATTCCTTTAGACAGAATTCTACTTGAGCGCCCCAGGTCAGCTGATCATGGCGACTACTCGTGTAACATCGCGATGCGAATCGCCAAAGAGTTAAAACGACCTCCCCGAGATATTGCGGGCGAAATTGTTAGCGCGGTCAAAGACGATCAGTTTCTAGCTAAAGTGGAAGTCGCTGGTCCTGGCTTCATTAATCTTTATCTCACGGCCACATGTCGCCAGGCGATCATCCCGGAGGTGTTGCAGTCCGGCGAGCGATACGGTGAGAGTGATGTTGGACGTGATCGCTCGGTTCAGGTGGAATTTGTTTCTGCCAACCCGACGGGCCCATTACATGTTGGCCATGGCCGCGGGGCTGCGTATGGAGACAGCATTGCAAGCTTGCTTGCCGCAACTGGTCATAAAGTGACTCGAGAGTATTACGTCAATGATGCTGGGCGACAGATGGACATTTTGTCAATCTCGTCTTGGTTAAGATATTTAGAACTCTTCGGGCATACGTTTGTTTTTCCTGAAAAGGGGTATCAAGGTGCTTACGTTCGCGACATGGCGGCAGCACTCAAAGAACAGCACGGAGATCGGTTCAATTTAGAGATTGAACAACTGAAGATGCGTTGGCCGTCAGTCGATGAACCTGAATTAGTGATTGATCAACTCATCGCGTTAGGTAAAGACGTGCTGGGAGAAGTTTACTCAGTCATTCATCGATCTGTTTTGGCCGAGCAACTCGCTGGGTGCAGGGAGGAATTGGAGAATTTCGGTGTTAATTTTGACAACTGGTTTTCGGAGCAAACGTTATTTGATTCGAAAAAGATTGAGCGCGTGATTTCTGAGTTGGATGCGAAGGGTTACTTATACACTGAGGCCGGCGCACGTTGGTTTCGGTCGACTCAGTTTGGTGACGAAAAAGACCGTGTCGTACAAAGAGAGAATGGAATTTTCACCTATTTTGCGTCTGATATTGCATATCATGTTGACAAGTTCGACAGGGGCTTCGATACGCTGATTAATATTTGGGGCGCAGATCATCATGGGTACATACCTCGAGTAAGGGCAGCGTTAGCCGCCATGGAGGTCATGGATCTAAATTCTGATCGATTAAAAGTCCCGCTCGTCCAGTTTGCTGTTCTCTATCGAGGTAAAGAGAAGCTGGCGATGTCGACACGGTCTGGAGAGTTTGTGACACTCGCGCAGCTTAGGGAAGACGTTGGTCGTGACGCCGCAAGGTTTTTTTATGTCTACCGCAAGAATGATCAACATCTCGATTTCGATCTTGATTTGGCGAAATCACAGAATAACGACAATCCGGTTTATTACATCCAGTATGCTCATGCGCGTTGCGCAAGCATTTTGGCCAAGTCAGAGATCGATGCCAAGACGCTCGTTGACGTGCAGCTTGAGGGATTAATATCCGAGGAAGAGATCCTATTGATGAGAGCCGTGGCAGATTTCCCGGGAACAGTTGCTTCCGCGGCGAGTGAGTTGGCGCCCCATATGATCGCTTTTTATCTCAAAGATCTCTCTGGGATTTTCCACACTTATTACAATGCCACACAAATATTGAAAGGTGATTCTGAATTGATTCACGCGAGACTTGCATTGGTACGATCGGTGAAACACGTCATACGCAATGGATTAGCGTTAATTGGTGTCGATGCGCCAGAACGCATGTAAAATCTATCGCTATGGCAAAGAGGGGAACACGATCCGCCGCAGGCAAGACAAAACGACGTTTGGGGTCGGGTATTTTGGTTGGAATACTCATCGGTGTCGCTGTCTCGATTGCCGTCGCGATCTACGTTAATCGAGCGGCCTTACAAATACAAGATAACAACGGTATTAGTGCACCGGAGAGATCAAGTGTCATTCAGGAGCAAGATGACGTCGAGTTCGATTTTTATAAATTGCTGCCGAGTGCCGATAGAAAAGATAACGCCTCACTAGAGGGTGACGATTCTGAACAATCAATTTCTGTTGAGGTTGTTTTCTTGCAAGTCGCAGCCTTGTCTAATGCGCAAGAAGCGGATAATTTAAAAGCGCGACTTGCATTGAACGGATTTGAGTCGCGCATACAGGCGACCGCGTTATCAGACGGGACGTTATTGCATCGTGTGCGATTGGGCCCCTACAGCACCCAACGTGAGATGGAGTTGGTTCGACAGAGGTTGCAGGAATTTAATTTTGAAACGACGGTCGTAAGAGTTAGTAATTAAAAAACATATGTTGTCACGGAGTATGTCAATGAAACAACTGTTGAAAGTCTTGATGGTTTTGGTGTTCACTTGGGCCTCCACCACGTTTGCCGAAAACCTGGTTGAGGGTAAAGACTACAAGGTCATTCGTTCCGATGGTGATCGTGGAGATGTCGTCCAAGTTTATGAGTTTTTTAACTATGCGTGCGGACACTGCTATGAGTTCCAGCCTTTGATTGAATCATGGGCACAAAATCCGCCGAAAGGCGTTCAGTTCAATTATATGCCTGCGGTATTCAACGAACGAATGATTCCTCTCGCTAAGCTTTATTTCACGTTAGAGGAGATGCAATTACTCAAGACCGTTCATCAAGAAGTCTATGATGCGATACACCGAAAGGGTGTTAATTTGATGACGGATAAAAAAATATTGAAATGGATCGACAGTAACGATCGCGTCGACAACGAGAGTTTCAATAAACTGTACAAATCATTTGGCATCGATGCAAAAGTCAAAAAGGCGGTACAGCTGACGCGCTCTTATCGAGTTCCTGGGACCCCGTACGTGACAGTGAAGGGTAAATACATCACTGGTCCTTCGATGGCGCTTCGCTCTGACGGGTCGGGTGTTGATGCTGTGCGATTCATCGCAATTTTAAACACACTCGTTGCGAAGGATTAAAAAAGAGACTTATTGGCAACGTTGTCCGCGAAAGTTTTTTTGTGGACTGTTCCTTTTGTTCGCGCTGCAAAGCTCGGGGTATGCCGAACCCGTTTTAGGGAGAGATTTTTTAGAGCTTGAAACGACGGTCGAACCTAGCCCCGTTACTCCTGTCGAGGTTATCGAATTTTTTTCGTATGAATGCCGAGGTTGCTACTTGTTGGGGCCCGATCTCGATCAGTGGTTTCAAAGTAACCTAAATCGTGTCGATCTGGCTCTCGTTCCGCATATTTCGAACCGTCGTTCCTTAGAGTTGGCTCGACTGTATTACACGTTACTGTTGATGGGTGAGTTGACGAAGCTTCATTATCACGTGTTTCGAGCGATTCATGACGATGGATGGGCGCTATGGGATACCTCAGAGCAATATAAATGGGTCGAAACTCAAGGCGTTAATCTTGATCGATTTCGTGAGACCTTGTCCTCCGATCTACTCGATCAGAGGGTGTCGGAATCGCTGCGTTTATCCGAGGTATATCCTGTGTCCGTGACACCAACGATCATGGTGGGCCGACGTTTTTGGACGACTGCATCGATGATTCAATCGAGGGATCGTCTCTCTCCAATCCTTGATTATCTCGTTGATCGAATGAGAAGAAAGTAATCGTTTGTGATGCAAAGTGTATTTATTACGGGAGCATCAAGTGGAATAGGAACGTCTTTAGCGAGACAGTTTTATCGTGAAGGATTTGTGGTCGGATTAGTTGCGAGGCGTAATCACGAATTACGGAGTATCAAAGAGAGTCTGGGTGAACGGTGTTATTTCTACCAAGCCGATGTGGCGGATTATAAAACTGTGAGACTTGCAGCGGAGCAGTTCATGCAGCATGTAGGTATTCCGAATGTGGTCATCGCGAATGCTGGCATTTCTGGCGGAACTCTTTCAGAAGAATTCGGTGATGTTGAAGCGTTTGAACAGATTCTGCGTACTAATGTGCTTGGAGTCGTAAATACGTTTCAGCCATTCATGAAAGGCATGTTAAGAGAAAACCGAGGGACCTTTGTTGGCGTATCGAGCATTGCAGGAATAAGAGGCTTGCCGGGGTCTGGTGCGTATTCGGCTTCCAAGGCGGCGCTAACCACGTATCTAGAAAGTCTAAGGGTTGAATTACACGAGTCCGGTGTAAATGTGCTGACGGTTTGTCCAGGCTACATTAAGACGCCAATGACGGACGTCAATCAATTTCATATGCCTTTTCTCATGAATAGTGATGATGCTGCAGATTCGATCATTCAGGCGATCAAAAGAAAAAAGGTGGTACACATCATGCCCTGGCAAATGAAGCTCGTTGCGTCATGTATGAAATGGTTGCCTCGGGTTATTTACGATCGGCTCGCATCGACCGCACCGAGAAAACCGAAATTTACTCGTTAATTTGATTGAGCTTTTACCGCGATCGCCTCGCGAAGGTCATCGATCGCTTGTTTCGATGATGTGACCTTGATTGTCGTCATGCCCATTTCTCTAGCTGGTTTTAAATTGGACCCAATGTCATCCAGAAAAATAACCTCATCTGGTTCTACTTGAGTAATACGACAAGCCTCACTGAAAAAATTTTGCTCAGGCTTTCTCGCTCCAAGTTTGGCTGACTCGATGACATATTCGAACAGTTTGAGTGTGCTTCGCCATTCCTCATATCTATGGTTTCCCATCAGCTCAATTAATGAGTCAGTGATTGGAAAGTTATTCGTCAGACACGCCAGTTTAAATTTCGCAGCATACCGCTGTATTAATTCGACCATGTCGCTTCTGATTGGGGTGAAGACGCGTTGTAAAACCGCTTTGCCGCTGATCTGATGACCCCTGTAGGAAGCCTCATTTGCGAACATAACGTCAAATTGTTCCGGGGAGATCTCGCCTCTCTCGATTTGTGCCCATGCGTTCTCGTGAGGGTTTGTACTATTGATCTCTCTAATGAAGTTTACGGGTAATCCTCGTTCTTTCTCAAGAGATGAAAACGCCTCA
>Ga0255761_10003359_pt1 | contig 14476 bp, 38 predicted proteins | sample 071ome_29_FD_179961 | JGI IMG/M metagenome (GOLD analysis project Ga0255761, IMG submission 179961) | Coastal salt marsh microbial communities from the Groves Creek Marsh, Skidaway Island, Georgia - 071407BT metaG (version 2) | ecosystem: Environmental > Aquatic > Marine > Intertidal zone >... | reverse complement strand
GCAGAATTAATGATTGATGGAGAGTTAAATCTTGTTCGGAAATTAATTGACGATGACCAAGTCGCTATATAATTTTTGCTGGGAATTTTGTCACGAAATAATTTTTGCGAATCCAAAAGAAGATGATCAATACTTCTTGATCATGAATTTGCCAATAAGATTTGGCGCTATTATGCAAAACAAACTCCTTAAGGAAGGATTTCGCTGCGTTTCATTCATGCCTCATGGACATGAATCAGTAATTATGAGATTCAAAAATATTAAGTCAACCGTAGAAGGTTAACTTACTACTTCAGTCTCAGCAACTTCCACTTCTTCTTTTTGCTTGGCCTCGAGCTCAGCTTTGGCGGCTAATATTCTTCTCTCCAATTCTGCGCGCTCTTCTTCTGTTAAATTTTCGTAATATTCTAAAGCTCGCTTAATTGAATGCTCACGAGCAATGTTTACGATCTGACCAATATTCAAAGTATTCAAAATGTCATTTGCTACTTGCGTGATGATTTCTTCTTTATCCATATGTCACATATTATATTATGTATTAGTAAATTTATCAAGTTTTTTATATTAGCGCCGATTTTTTTCCACCTAAGCAATTATTGTAAATTATGAATTGAATTTTTATTTTGAGAAAAACCACCCCCGGCGCTATACAAAAACCCCATTTTATTGACCGATTCATTTAAACGGGAGGGGGTATCGTGCAAGAAAATAGTTGAACTTTTTTCTTGCAAAAACCGAAAAATTCGCTTACCTTATAATCATGAAAGAAAAATTAAGAAGAATCCTCAAAACCGAGCAAGTCGGTTCTCCTCTTCACGCTTGGGCTTCAGCTCAAATGAAAGAGCTAAAAGCTCAAGAGCCAACCGCTGAAGAGTTGGAAATTGCTCGCATCGATGTGCAAATCAAAAACCGCTCTTGGAAAAGAAAAGAGCAAAATGCTTGACATTCAATCAAAACTCGTTTACCTTATACTTATGAATCAAATCAAAAAGAAAATTATCGCTCTGATAGCAGAGAGAGACAAGCGTTCCGTAAGTGAGGTTACTAATGACATTAACGCTTTCGTGGAAGACATGTTTGAAGATGTCAATGAAAATGGTAACTTTGAAAATATAGTTGAATGGAAATACGACTTCTCTTGTGCCTATGACATTGATCTTCCTGATACAGAAGAATTCTTTTACGTTGGCTTATGGGATTAACAAAAACCTTGATCTTTTTTAAGAAAAAACTTGCAAATAACCGAAAACTCGTTTACCTTATACTTATGAATAAAACAGAACTTAATCAAAAATTCGAAGAGCTTAACCGCCTCGTGATCTCTCTCCCCGTTGATGCCCCTGAATACAAGCAGGCTTGGAAAGCTCGCTTTGAAGTCGCCCGTGAGCTTCGCAACTTTCGCGAGCTTGGCGGTTCGCGTTGCCGTCTCCACGACATGGCTTTCAAAATTCGAGAGCAAAACGCTTGACATTCAACCCTAATTCCTTTACCTTATACTTATGAAAACAAAACACAATTGGACTATAACTGACTTCCGTAACCAAGTGATCGCTGAAAAGGGTCTCGTTAAGAATTCCCTGTTCTTTTGGGAAGACCCACAAGGGAAAGTGTGGACTCTTGACGACATCCTAAAAGCCACCACTAAAGACGGCAAGCGTCTTGGTATCATGCACATGAAACTATAAAAACAAAAGAAACCATGAAAACAAAATTCACAGAAATCATGTTCTCAAAGAACTTCAAAGCCCTGCAAGAAACTTTCGACATTGGCTCGAAAGCTGACGCAATCGCAAATCTTGCAAAAGAAATAATTGAACAAGCAGACAAAGCACTTGCCTTGCAACTCGAAAACGAAAACAAATAACCCAAAGAAAAATGATCTCAATCGAAAATTGCAAAAACTTCAAAGGATGGCTAAACATCTCCGTTGGTGGCATCCTTTTCGACCAAGTCAAGAGCCGAGCAAAGGCAATCAAGATCGCAAAAAACCTTTGCGAATCAAGAAAAGAAAACGCCTTTTCTTTCAATGGTTTCCCCATGCTAAAGGAGGACTGCTAAATGATCGAGCCAATTACTTTCTGCGTCCTTGTGGCAATTGGTTTTATCGTCCTTTAAAACTTTTTTGGTTCGTGGTTTTACCCCCCTCGAAAGAGGGGGGTTTTTTTATGTATACTTTTCCCGCGTTTACAAACTATAAAAGTCGGGCGTTTACAATGTATAAAAGTTGCGTTTCTACAATGTATAGAAGTTAGGCGTTTACAAACTATACTTCTCAAATTGGCACGGAACCTGTATGGCGTTTTGCATAAGTCGTTGAATATCAAGGACTTAGGGGACACCGGCCCCTGCCGGCGTTTCGCAAGTCGTTGACTATCAGGCACTTACGAAAAAACAGACTCAATTCCCGTGCCAACTTCCTGCGCAATTCCCATGCCAACTTTGCCCGTCGAAGCAAGTATAAGCCCGGGTTTACGAAGGTATAAGCCCGGCTTACTAATAGGATCGTGCAAGAAAATAGTTAAACTTTTTTCTTGCGTTTTCGGGGTTTTGTCTTTATGTTGTTTCTATGATTAAAAACAATGACATAGTAGTAGACCGCCAAGGGCGGGTTTTTCAAGTTCTCAACGCCGACTATCGGACTGACCGATTGGGCAAGCAAATCCTTTGCCGTCTTTACCGCTCGCAAAAGCGTTTCGCCTTCATGCCTTGGCAAGTCAAAAAACATCCTCTTTTTTCTTGACTTTTGGCGCTAATCCCTTTACCTTATACTTATGAATAAAACAGAAATGCTCAAAGAAATCTCCATCCTTCACGAAACCCTGCGGGATTCCGAACTTACTCCTGCCGACAAGGTTTCGATCCGTAATCAAATTGGCGACCTGCAAGACAGGATCGCTCTCCTCGACTTCCGCAACGAAGGCGAGGACATCGACTTCGGACATCATTCCGAATGGGAATAACCCTTTAACCCTGAAAACTTATGAACGAAAAAGCTATGTACAACGGTTGGAAAAATTGGTCAACTTGGAATGTCGCCTTGTGGCTCGCAAACGACGAAAGCCTTTACAAAATCTCTCGCAGATTTGTAAGCTACAAAGATCTTGCAAATCACTTGCAAAACGAACGCTACAACGCAATGACTCCCGACGGGGTTTTGTGGAATGCCGAAGAGCTTGACACTTACGCCCTCGACGAGTGGCTAATGGACGAATAAGATCATGGAAGTTACAACTTTTTGCATACTCGTGGCAATTGGCTTCATCGTTCTTTAAAACTTTTGTTGGTATAATAGAGGTTAAACAAGGTCAAACTTCTTTGTGACTTTGGAAGCAAAGGGATAAATCTAGCAAGGGCAACAAATCCTTGCATTGACGAAAAACCTGCCTTGTTCCTTGAAACCCCCCTCGTTCTGTAGTATTGCGAGGGGGGTTTTTTATGTATAAAAGTTTGGCGTTTACAATGTATAAAAGTCCGGCGTTTACAATGTATAAAAGTTAAATTGGCACGGGACTTGTATGGTTTTTTTCATAAGTCGTTGAATATCAAGGACTTAGGGGACACCGGCCCGGGCCGCTGTGTCATAAGTCGTTGATAATTAATTCTTTACGAAACAAAACAGAATGTCAAGTTTTTTATTTGGGTATTTGTTATTTGTCCCCTCCGGATTTCACGCCCCGCAAAATTCAAAATAAATGAAAAAAAATTTGACTTTAACAGTTTTATGTCTTAAATTTATATCATGGCAGATACTTTTGATTGGAGTGGAAAAGATAATGTCCCATTTGACCCTAAATGGCATGGTAATCAACGCAGATGGAGAGCTCATCGCACGGGCAACCTTTATGCTTTGACTATACAGAACAGGTCAATGGATCACACCTTTGTTGTTCATCAGTACGGCAAGAATGTTTTTCAGGCGGGTCTTCGCTATTACAAAGGTTTCACTAACTACCCAAGCAAGAAACGCGACAGTTGGGTATGGCAATGCACCAAGATAATCGATGCAAAAATACTTCAAAATAATTGAAAAAAAACTTGCAATTATTGTTTTCATTTGTTATCTTTAGATATGATTAAAGAAAATAAGAAAGTAAACGGTTTCATCGCCAAAGTTAATATCGTTGACCGCAAGTCGGGCGAGATTGTCGCACGGAATCAAATTCTCAAGTGCGAGCATCACGACTCGGTTGACGCCCTCAATCGTGACCTCGCCAAGTTTGGCTTGCCACGCAAGTTTGAATTCATCGAGTGGGTAGCATAATGAACGAAGCACATTGGATCTTAACAAAGCTAGGGAACACAGGCATCCCAATCATCTGCGCAAGTAATCACCCTGACAGGACGCCCGAAAAATACGACATTGTCATCGGGCAAGCTTGTTTTGAGAAAAATTGGAATGCGGGCAGATTGGTAGACATTGCCGAATTCATCAACTTATCAGTTGGTCATCATGTGTTTGCATTCAAAGAATACCTTTCTGAGATTGGCGTTCATATCCCCCAAAAATAAAGTTTGACTTTTTCGCCCATTAGCCTTATGTTGTTTTTATCAATCCTTAACCCATAACCCATAATATCATGTCCATGACAAACCATAAGTACAAGACCCTAGAGGAAATCCGCAGAGCCTTCGAGCAAACTAAAGCACGAATGCGTAAGATCGAAGAAAAGGCATTCGCCAAACTTAAATCCAAGAAAACTTCTGACAATGCGCAAAATTGAATCTATCAAGGAGATCAAGAAACGCCTTCGCGTTAGCTTGAAAGTAGCGAAAGAGATATACGAGAACAGCGAAGTCTCAAGTGTCATTATACTCAGCAATGAAGGCTTTAAGCTCAATTATGTTGATTATGACGAATCCCATCATTGGACACCACACGACGATGGAGGCTCAAGACTTTGCTGTTCATTCACTCAAACACACCTAGCAAAATTGTCATAAGTCGTTGATTACCAAGGGGTTACGGAACACCGGCCCGGGCCGCTGTGTCATAAGTCGTTGATAATAAGTAACCTAAGAAACAATTCTGCCCGCCCGCCTTTCTATTTGGGTATTTGCTATTTGGCGGGTCTATTTGGCTGATGCACAAAAAAACGGCCTCTCTTTCGAGAGACCGCCCCAATAACTAATAACATGAAAAAATTTTTAGCTCATTATGCTTTTGTGCATAACATAAAATACAGCAACCCAAGAAATGATTAAGTAAGTTTCAAATATCATTTGTAGACTCCTTTCATTTCATCGGAAAGACCGATTTCTTGATCCTCTTCGTCAATCGACTCGGCATAAGGGGCATACTCGATAAGGTTTGATTCGTCCTCGATGTCGGTCTTTTGATTTTGAAGCAAACCATGCTCGGCAAACACTTCCTCGGACTTGACATCTGCGACAAAATCTTGGACAGATTGCCTTGGGACAATGGCTTGAGAGTTAAGATACGCCTCACGAATGAGAGCGATGCGATCTTCTTGCGTTTGTTCTCTTTTCATTGATGGATAGAATACATACTTTTTCATAATCCTACTGATTTTAGCGTTTTCTTTTTCTTGCTTTCAATAAAGTTGTGGGCTATCATTTTAAACAATTCTTCGTCAAGTCTTGCTTCTCTTTCAATTATGCATTTTGCCTCGTTTTTGTCAATACCCGATTGAATAAGAAACCTTTCCGCTATAGAATTGTCTAGAGCTTTCATTGCCTTAATAGCTTTCCATTCTTTAGATCGTTTTATGCGAATTTTTTTTTGTCGGTTCGCTTCCTTTTTAATTGATTGCATGTTTTCCATAATAATAATCCTAGTTCAGTTTGGTTTAATTGTCAAGGTCTAATTCTTTGAGATATTCTGCTTTTGCATCTTCAAGCTCATCAACCCAAACGCTTCCCTCGTTTTGGGCTTTAGCCATGAGATAAGAAATTTGATCAGGAGATTGCCAACCTAGAACACTTGAATACGCGGAAAGAGGAATTTGATGGTCGTTTTGGTCGTAGATTGCAACTTCGTACAATCTCTCGCTTACTCTTCCGTATAGCCCTTCTCCTTCGTCATTGTTGGCGACAACGGAAACTTCTAGCCCATTGCCTAAGTCAAGTCTTGCTTGAACGCCTTTGGCATAAGCATGAGGCTTGAAGTCAAAGTCAGAAAAGTCAAAGAGCTTAACTTTAGGTTGAAATTGTGAGATTGAATTTGGTATGTCGTAGTTAATCATATAAAGACAATACTTCAGTTACCTAGTAATTGCAAGAAAAATCTTCACTTTTTTTCATTTTGTCGCAAGTTGTTGATCATCAGGGGTTTATAGGACGCCGGCCCGGCGGCCCGTGCCGCAAGTCGTTGATAATTAGGGAGTTAGGGAATTAATAGGATTGAATCACAAGCCCACCATTAGCCAACTCAAGAACGATGGTTTGCTCCCTAAAGTAATCAAGGATCTCGTCATCCTCTTCAAGGTCTTCGTCATAGCCGTAGTCTTGCTTAAGCTCTTCGAGATCTTTGTACTCGGAGAAGTCACAGCAAATGCCGATGACATCAAGCTCCATATCGGGGTTGACATCTTCGAGAAAATCAAAGATTGCGACCAAGCCCGCAGTCGAAAAATTGGCCGACCTGTCAGCTCGGTCAAAGGCGTTAATAAAATCGGTGATTGTGATTGTTTGGTACATAATTATATTCTCCATGCGTCGCAGACCTGTATCCAATAGCAAACATTGGAAGGGTCTTGGTTGATAAGTTCGGAATCGCTAGTGATAACTCCCTTTTTAACAAGAGAGCTAACGACTCCGCTAAGTTCCTTGCCCTCGAAGGGTGCAATCTCGTGAAGCCAACCTGCGTTGGGTTCGTCCATGCCTTCTTGAAATGCTGCGAGAGCGACTTTTTCCTTTTCGGTGAGTTCTACTTTGTTCATCATGACCATAATGTAATCTAGTTTTGTTTTAATTGCAAGAAAAAATTTCAGAATTTTAAGTTTTTCAAGGATGTGTTTTGCTTTAGCCACCTGCGTAATGGGTGGTAGCAATTAGATGCGTCATGGATCAGATTCTTTTCTCCATTCTCTGCATAGATCATATATCCTTTTGCTGTTTTATCAATGCCTGTAATCTCAGCGCATTTCTTTAACTGTTTTAAAACTTTGGTGATTGTACTTTTACTATGTTTGCTCATACAAAGAAAGTAAACCATGAACCAACAAAACACAAGAAAAAAATGAATTAAATTGCATTTTGTCATAAGTTACTGATTATCAAGGGTTTACGGCACAGCCGGCCGGGCCGCCGTCCCTTAAGTCGTTGATAGTCAGCGACTTAGATTGGTAAGAACCAAACTGCTATGCAGGGAAGAACAAAGCCCAATCCTATAATAAGTACAACTTCCATTTTAATATCCTAACCATGCGAGCACATCTTGTGCGCTGTATTCTTCTTTGTCCCCCAAGTCTTGAAAGAATTCCTCAAAGTCTTCACAATTGTGATTCCTAAGCTCTTCCAATGCTCGGTCTTGCGTTATAATAATGTCTTCGGCGCTTTCGTAATAGTCCATTATGAATTTATACCTTCTTTAACGAATCCTGTCAAATCTTTTTTTGCAAGCCCTTTCTCGATCAATCCAACGACCACACCTTGCTTGTCAAGAAAACGCAAGTCGGACTCGTCACCATCTACCACATCGACACCGTTCCAAGTTTCGGGTAATTGATTGCGAAAGACAACCGCAACATTGCCACCCATTTCCAAAACAAGCTTGGCAATCTTTTCGTTAGTCTCGGAGCATGAAAAAGTCAAATGATAGTTGCTAGGCAATTCACCATTAAGAAAAGCCTTCATTCTCTTAAAAGATTTTGTATAATCATAGAATTGAGTTGAGCTGTGCTTTTCAAAGATAGTTACGCCATCTTCATTGATGACATCTTCCCATGCAATGTCGCTCGTAAGATTAGGACGGAAAACCGCTTGCAAACCTTTCTTGCTTGCCGATTTAATCGTGGAAGTAATTTCTTTAGATAGTTTGGCAAGGAAGTCAAACCTTTGCTCAAAAAAGAGCTTGGTCTTTGCAATGCGTGAATCTTGCGTTCTTGGCATTTGCCCACGACCTGCCGTGTTTAAACAAGCCATCGTGCAACCCTTGCTTCGCCATTGACAAACCTCATAGCCCGACAAGTTTGCGGGAGCTAAGTGAATTCCTTTGGTTAAATATCCAAACGCTTCGCCTTTAACAATTTTGGCATTTCCTGCCGTGAGTAATGTTTGCTTAATCATGTTTTAAATCTAATCTAATTTTTAAATAACTGCAAGCGAAAAGATAAAATCTTCAAAGTAATCAGGTTCAAGCCCGAACTCTTGCACAAAATCGTTTTCCCAAGAAAAAGGATCGCCACCTTCGGCAAGGTCAGCTTGCATGGACTTGAAAAAAGTTACAACTTGTTTGACCGCCTCGGCTTGAGTTAAACCATCGCGGGACATTAGGATCTTTACTGTTTCTTTCATGATTATACAGTAAGCTAGTTTTCCAATAAACGCAAGAAAAAAGTTCAACTAAATTGCATTTTGTCATAAGTGCTTGACCATCAAAGAGTTACGGCACGGGCCGCCGGGCCGCCGTCCCCTAAGCCGTTGATATACAACAACTTATGAAACATTTGAGCATTAGACGCAAAAAACCCCCGCCTTTCCGAAGGGCGGGGGCTTATTTGGGAGGCGACTATTTCGCCCCTACTTACTCGTAATAGTAAGCAGGAACTTCCCCATTGACATTTGCACCGACTACTTCTTGCTCGGTGGCGACTTCTACCAACTCGACAGGCTCAAGTTCTTCGACATCCTCGACATAACTTGTAATATCGAAGTCAACGAAATTGTCAAGCACGGAGTGCAAAGCGTCAGAACGACTTGGCAATGCAGTAAGGTTACCTTTGTAAATCTCGGTAAACCCGTTGTAAAGAGAATTGAGATTGCGATCACGAAATTCAAGATGATCACTTGATTCCCATTGATTGACCACATCCATCACCTTGCTTTTAGGAATCGCACCTGCTTTGCAAGCTTTGATGATAAGATCGTGAGCGATGCCGTTGCCAATCGTGCGATTCTTGTAAGCCTCAATGCGATTGTCTTGACCATGCCAAAAGCCAAACAATTTGCCCAAAGTGCGATTGATCGTAAAATCCAAGTCTTTCAAGATGTTACGAGTATGACGGCGAGCAAGCTTGATCGTATTGGTAAAGATCAAATTGTCGCAAACGAAAGGAGCATCACCTGCGCAAAGACCTGCGGGAAAAGTCTTGTCGTGAGAATTACGAATGCCAACAACGCAACCACGATCCGAAGCTACACGATTGGGATGATCTACGGCAAACAAACCAAAGTAGTGATTGTTATCCCTAGCGAGAGAATGAACCTCATCTTGAATGGTGAAACCATTAGCTTGAAGCCTTTCCTTGGTTTGGGTGACAAGGTAGTCGTGAGCGATGGGGCGATGAGATACCGCAAGCTCGCCTGTCTTTTTGTTGGGCTTATTGCGATAAGATACATCAGGCGTATGAACTGCCTTGACCGCTTCAAAATCTACAAGAGTGCGATTGCCCCCGCAGATGTGGAGATTAACTTTTTGTGAGTTGTTTTCTTGATTATTCATAAGTATAATATAGTTGAGTTGTTTAGTTTTGTCAAGGATTAATTTCTAAAATGATTTCCTTCGTTTGCTCTGCCTTCAAGTTCCTCGTAAGCTTTTGCTTTTTGAGCAATACCTTTGAGGGTCAAGGCGATCATAGCTAGTAATTCTTTATCAGTCTCGTCAAGTTCGCCTTTTTTCATTGCAGGTTCAATAAGGGTATCTGAAATTGCTAACATGCAGGTTTCCATTGCAATCTCTGCGTTAAGCTCGGAATCGGATTGGAATTCGGGATTAATATTCATTGGTTATATTCTTTCTATGTTTGAGTTTCCTGTCAAGGATTTTGTTTTTTAATTTGTGAGGACGAGCCTTAGTGAAAAGGATCGTTTTTCTTATCTTAATTTCCCTCGTTTTCATATAAAGACAATAAACTAGTTTTTCGGTTTATGCAAGAAAAAAGTTTAATAAAAACGCATTTTGTTGTAAGTCGTTGAGTATCAAGGACTTGCGGGACGGCCGGCCGGGCGCCCGTGCTGTAAGCGCCTGATTATCAGTTACTTATGAAGAACTTCCTTATAAAACTCATCATTAGGTTTCCCATCTTCCTTGCGAACTTGAAACTCGGCAACCTCGGCAGGGAAAACATGACAAGGCTCCCAATCGTAAAGAGCGGAGTCGGTGGTGGACGCATTTTGCTTCCTGTACCATTCGGGTGGGTCGATAGGTTGAACAACCAACCCAATGAATCCATGCTCGACAAAGTACTTGAGTAATTTTGAGACGCCAATCCCATTAATCTTGACCGTGACCTCTGAGCCAACCGCAGGAAGTGGTTTGTTTGCCACCCATTGGAGTTCGCTGAACTCGGTGTAAGTCCCCTTGGGGCGTGATATGTTTTTCGTTTCTACTAGTTCTGTTTTAATCATAATTTTATTCTCTCAGTTTTGGACTCCTCTGTCAAGCATAGATAAAACTTTCTTGAAAGTTTCTTGAACTCCATCTAAAAACTCTTGCTCACCCATTTCGGGGTAAACATCTTTAATGTCATCAGGGTTATATACATTGAGAACATCAAGAATGATCTCAAGGTTTTCTTTGGTTAAATTATCCATTGATTAGCTTTAGGTTGCGAACATTTAAAATAGCCTCAAATTCTTCTTCAGTTATAAAGAGATCATCGTTGAAGCAATAGTAGTAATTCTTTTTTTCTTCTGTATTCCAAACATATAGATACCATTTGCCTGAAATAATCGAAGGCACTTCGTTTCCCCCGCACCCAATTGACCAAGGGTAAAGCCAAGCGGTCTTCCAATTGTAAGGGCAATTATCCATTTTGCTTTGCCTCCTCTTTTTTAACCTTGCTGAGTTGATCAACAGTCTTTGCGAGAAAGATCAAATCTTCTCTTGCGAATTGTTTGCCCTCGGCAGAGGCGTTTTCGTTTTCGAGAACTGCGATGTGAATCCTTACTGCGGATTCCCAAGTTGGTGTCATGTCGATTGTTTTCATGTATACATAGTAAGCGACTTTTTCGATTAACGCAAGAAAAAAGTTAAGTTTTTTGCGGTTTGTCGTAACTCATTGACTATCAGGCGTTTACGGCACACCGGCTCGGGCGCCCGTGTTGTAAGTCGTTGATATACAATTAGATACAAAAAAACCCCCGCCTTTCCGAAGGGCGAGGGCCTTATTTGCAAAGCTCTTATTTGTTACGTTCTCTTTTCGATCACGTAAAGTTTGTTCAACAACTCGCGATGAGCTCTTTTGGCTTTGTAATAATTAGGAGTATTTTCTCCGTGAATTTCTCTCACGGCCAATTGGTACCCCAACTCACGAATTCTTTCTTTGATTGATTTGCTCATTTTTATGCCTTGTTAAGTGAAACGATACGATCATAACGAAAAGAGCGAACGCCCTCTTTATTATAGCAATAGGTTCGAAAACCTGCAACCCTCAAGGCTTCTGCAGTATTGCCAAACTCATTGCGGTGGCGTGGTTTGTCGATGGTATACATCTCGACCCTACCGTCCTTGGTTCTGTATACCAATTGATATACGGGATTAAACAACCTAGCGATTTTAGCTAGCAACTTCTTCATCTTCTTTTTCCTCCATTACGGGATTAATGTTGTAGTGATTGTAAATTTCGCAAGCCTCTTCGGCATTTTCACAAGGGACGCCAATAACATCTCTTGGCTCGTCACTCCAAGGAGTCTCGGACTCTTCAAAGTAAACGAACCATTGCTCGGCTTCTTCATCGTATTCGGGCAAGCCCATTGGCTTACCTGCGCAAACTGCTTCTATGTAATGATTCATGATTGTATTCTCTCGGTTTTAGTTGACTTTGTCAAGGCTATAAATCCCAAAGTGACTCGCTAGCTCTTCAAGGAGATTGAGCATGGGTGGATAATTCCAATCCTCGTAAGCATGCATTAATAATCCTTTAATGTCGTCGTAGGTGTGCCCATCTCTGATCTCATCATAAATCTCAAAGATGTTCATGTTGTTGTTCCATTGCTCTACTCTTGATTCTATTTGTTCTTTTGTCATAATTGTATTCTCTCAGTTTTTCTCGTTGTTGTCAAGGATTTCTTCCTCATCTAAAACTTTTTCTTTAAGCTCTTCCAAAGACATAAGCATTGAGTACCAAGGATCTGTCTCGTCAATGAACCCGCCCATTTCGCTATAAATAATATAGTCTTGTACTTTGAGGATGCTTTGAGATACGGGAGCGTTCATTTTAATAGGGGCTTTTTTCGCCCATGACTGTTCTGATTTGTTTCATATGCTCGGCTTGAATGAAGACATCCCTAACATAATCAATGCCACCATCTTCCACTTCTTTGATTCTCTCGGCTACATTACAAGCAAGAGCTTTTTCTCGTGGCAAGTACCCCCACCTGATGATAAGTTCCATCCTTGGGAATACTTCGGCTAAGGTTATGAGTTGTTTGGAATCTACGAATCCAAGTTGATCAATTATTGTTTTTAGTAGTTTCATCGGATATACGCTGTTACTTTGTTGTGGGTGAGTTTAACTTCATCTGCATAGTATACAAAACTTTCGTCACTCTTGTCAACAAAAGTTTCATACTTATAAGGATTATAGGTCACCTCGACTTCTTTGCCGTGCGTGTCCAAGTAAGAGATATGTTGAAGGAATCCTTTGACAAAAGCGTGAACATTCTTTCGTTGTTCCTTGATGACTCTTTCTCTGCCTTTAGCATCGACATGAAAATAGCAGTCCCACATGGCCACGGGTTCATCGGCAGGAATATGAGCTTTAACTAATCCATGTTGTTTTACGCTCCAGCAATCTTTGTGAAGGTTCTTATAAACATAAACGGGACGATCTCTCTTAATGATATATCGTGGGTCGTGTTGGTTTCTCTTGATCATGTAAATACAATAGACCACTTTTCCGGTATACGCAAGAAAAAAGTTAATTAAATTGCATTTTGTCGTAACTCGTTGAGAGTCAAGCGTTTAGAACACGGCGGCCCGGGCGCCCGTGCCATAAGTCGTTGATAGTCAAGGACTTACGAAACAAATTCGGGCACAAAAAAAGCCCCCCGCCCGAAAGGAATAAAAGGCGGAGGGCATATGGCTAACCCCAAACAAATTTTTTAATTATACATATTATTTACATTACTTATATTTGTTATTTATGTATTTGCTGTTTGTTATATTTACTACTCTGAATTTTTAAATGAATGAATTGCTGATATTCCTAGGGCTCCCATGAATAAGGGGAGTGTTATTACTACAGCAGAGGGAATCAATAGAAGGGCCGCGCCCGTTACGAGTATTGCAGTTTCGTATATAGATAGCATATGTTTTCATAATGATATTAATGATAGTAAATCTTAAGAAAGGTCCTAAGATAATGGTGGTTAACATGATATAAAGGTATCAAAACACCGGCCAAAAGTCAACAAAAAACCCTCCCCGAGGACAAAATACAAAAACCTCGGGAAGGGCCGGTTGAGAGAAAATAGATGTGGGGAAGGATTACTGAATACCTCCAACTTTTCGGCGTGAACATCAGTTCAAGATTACCTACTTTGTACCACAAATCAGACTAGGTATTATGTCATCGGCTCATCCGATTGGACTCTACCGCCCCACCACAGGGGATTTGCGCACCTTAGCCCGCTCACGACAGGCTTATTCGGTCACCCACAGGATGCCTCCGTCGAGAGCATCCAAAGTCTAATATAATTAAAATAATAGTTAGAACCCCCTTATTTAAGGAGATGCACAGGAGAATTTCAATTATATTATTAAACTATTAAAGAACAAAAATTTTAGCCTTATTTGTTTTATTTGAGTTTGGCTTTCTCAATTTTGATATATATATAATACTCTATTATTTGTTATTTGTCAAGTATTATTTTACTTTTCCCAATCGTAATTGTCTTTGAGCTTGAATCTCTCTCAATCTACGATCTGCTTCTCTTTGTTGGGCAAGAATGCCTTCTTTGGATTCATCGTAGTTTGCGAACTTACGCATTCCTACATAATATCCGCTTTTGATGTTTCGTGCTACTTGGCTTGCTCTTGCGCATTTTGCTATATTCATAATGTATTCTATATGTGGTTAATAATGATTATGCCTATACAATAAGGTACTTGTTTGATAAAGTCAACACTCTTTTTTAAAAATATTAGGGGTGTTCAATGATGAGGACAACAGAACAGAAAACCTCATGTTCTAGGACATCCCTAGACTCTATGCCCCCTAATAAATACATAAATTATTTCGTGTAATTAAATGCTATGAATAATATTGAGAGAAAAATCGTTCTTAATTATTTGCGTCGTGTGAATTACAAAGATGGTTTATTTGTGATTATCCAAAATATAAAATCAAAACTT
>Ga0255761_10003355_pt1 | contig 14483 bp, 13 predicted proteins | sample 071ome_29_FD_179961 | JGI IMG/M metagenome (GOLD analysis project Ga0255761, IMG submission 179961) | Coastal salt marsh microbial communities from the Groves Creek Marsh, Skidaway Island, Georgia - 071407BT metaG (version 2) | ecosystem: Environmental > Aquatic > Marine > Intertidal zone >... | reverse complement strand
TTGGAGTTGGTTCTTTATACCCTTTTTGCTGAAGTGCTTTTAGAATAGGCTCTTTCAAACCAATTTTTTTGAAAGACATAATTAATTTATTACCATGTGATTTGCAATATACAACAACGCTGAAGATATCTTAGCTTTTATTTTAAAAAAATGACTGCCGAAGCAGTCATTTTCTTTCTGAGTTATAGCTTAAACCGTGGGCGATGAGAGATTCGAACTCCCGACATCCTGTGTGTAAAGAAGGCAGTCTGTCGTCGAGTGAATCTAAATCTTTCTCCTTAGTTGTCGCATAGTTAGTATAAATTAAGCAATTACTTTCACATTCGGGAGTGTTTCAAACATTTTTAGTAGGCGATAAAAATTATCTCCAAGTTGATTTATTTTTAAATTACAAAAAATCCATATTTAGAAATCTATTATTAAATTGGAATGATTATTATAAATTATATTTAGAGGCACATGAGAAATATAAAAATAAAATATTTAACATTAGTATTCTTAATACTTTTTGGTTGCGAAAGTCGAGATCCAGAGCCAATCAATTATCGTATGCTAGAAAAAAGAGCTGATAACATCCACTATAAAATTTACACAGATAAAGCCTATTCAGGTCCAGTTTTTAATATAGATGGTAAAAGTAGTGAAGGAATATTAAAAGATGGTATGTGGGTTAATGATTTAAAATTTTATAATAGTGATGGAAACATAATTAGAATAATTAAATATTCTAATACAGGAATTATTAAAACTGATAAATCTTTTGCTGATGATAGTTTCCCAGAATTAAGGCTTAATGGAATTTCAAGAGAATATTATGCAAATGGTGAAATTAAGACTGAAGAAAATTATGTAAATGGTAAGAAACAAGGTTCATATAAAAAATTTTACGAAACAGGAGAACTTTTAGAAGAAGGTGTCTATTATAATGGTAAAATAAATGGTATTTCAACAATGTATCATAGAAATGGAATTATTCAAAAAGAAAGTTTTTACTCAATTGGTAAAAAAGAAGGGACATTTAAAACATTCGATAATTTAGGAAATATTTTACAAGAAGAAAATTACAGCGATGATAAAAAAAATGGTGTTTTCAAATTTTATTTTTCTAATCAGTCTATCAAGAGTATAGAAAATTATAAAGATGGTAAAAAAAATGGTACTTTTGAGTATTACACTCTTGATCATTCTACTGAAAATAATCCTGATTCAAAACTTGAGCGCATAGAAAATTATAAAGATGGTAAAAAAAATGGAGCTTTCAAATATTATGACAGTAGAGGTATTGGGGACAGAAAAAAAACTCTATCAATAGTTAAAGAAGAATTTTATGAAAATGACGAAAAAACTGGGACATGGAAAGAATATAAATATGATTATCATACCTTAACTGGGTTCACTCAAGAATTAGTTGCTTCTGAAACTTTTGTTAAAGGTGGGTTAGATGGTCCATTCAAAAAATTTAAAGATAAAAATCCAAATTTAATTATTGAAGAAGGAACCTATGATAAGGGTATTAAGATTGGATATTGGAAGTATTATGAGGTCTATACGCAGAAATGGACGGATGGTTCAAAAACACAAATTACTAAAATTTCCAGTGAAGGTGAATATGTTAATGGTATTAAAAATGGAAAATGGAAAGAATATAGACATGGCGGTCAATACATTAAAGGTAGTTATGATAACATTGGAGGAATAGAAACATATCTAACCACTGGTGATAATATAGCAACCTACAATTATAAGAATAATATAAAAGATGGTCCCTTTGAAATAGAAAATACAGCAAGTGGTATGTCTATTACAACTGTTACAAAAGGAAAATATGTAAATGGTGTAAAAGATCCAGTAACTAAAATATATGAAAAAGATTTTAGCGGAAATTTAGAATATATGGGTTCTTATAAAAATGAAAAGAAACATGGTTTTTGGATTGAAACAGGTGAAGGACCTCCTAATTACCCTGGTACACTTGAGGGTAAATATGAAAATGGTAAAAGACACGGCGATTGGAAAAGCAAAGGAGATAATGGTAAACACATGAGAACAATCGTTTATGAGTATGGTGAAATTGTTGACTATAAATAATATTTAAAATTATAATTAAGTAAGGCTATTAATCTTTTTCTATATATGGTAATGCCAAATCCATCCATAATTCTTGGCCTTTTTTTGTTCTGTAAATGTTAGACTCAATAATATAATTCCAATTATCTTTTTTTAAATTATCTTTAATTTTTTTCATACGATCGGCACTGATACCTGATGCATTTCTTTTTTTATTTTTTCTATACTTGTCCCAACCAGATGCATTTGAGCTTTTTTTTGAATTTCCATTAAAAAAACCTATAATTTTATTACTTAATTCATTATCAGAAACGGAAGGAGTATAATCTAAATTATAATAGGCATTAATAAATTGAATCAACAAATGACGTTCATTTTTATTATCAAACTTTAAAACTGATTCTTCTATTTTTTTTGGAGGAATGTCTTTCTTTTTTTCCTGTAATGATTCTACCTTTTTTTTCTTCTCCGAAGTAGATTTATTTTTATTTGATTTAATACTTATTTTTTCAACTACTGATGAATTTTCAACTACTGATGAAGATATTAAGTCACCATATTCATAATATCTTTCTTCTAAAAGTTTTTTTTGTCCATTCATAATTGAGTATCTTTTCCATTGGCCATGCTTGTTATAATTTTCTAATGAATCATTGTATTTTTCTATAAATCTATCCTCATTTTTTGTTAAATAGGAGCCTTCCCAAACTTCTGAATATGTTTTTGTTCGATTTAATGTACCCTTATAAATGAATTCGGTTTTACCAGGCGTAAAAAGATATGTACCTTGAATTTCAAAGTATCCCCACAATCCATCCATTCCCCATCGATCTTCTTTTCCATATCTACTAGTACTTACGAGTTTAATCCTAGGATACTCATTTTTTAGAGCTTGGAGAGATTCAAAGGTTTCAGGCCCTTCTTTTGGTTTATAAGAACCAGTCTTTCTATCGTAATATTCAGTTTCAAGACTACCGTATTTATCTCTATCATGAAAAATTTTATGTTGCGGCTTTGTAATCTTAGTATATCCCCATTTAGTGGTACCTTTAGTTTTATCTTTAGGTTCCATTTTTTTATATTTTTTAAAAAATGAGTTACTTGATTTAAAAATTTCGGGAGATTGACGAGGATTTTTTAAGACGCTACCTTTCTCATCTAAGTCATGATATACCTTGTAGGTATATTCAGATTTAATTTCAATACTAATATCAAAGCCCAGAAAAGAATTAGAAGAGGTATTATCAAAATTTTTTATTTCTAATTCTAACTTTTCTACATCACTTAGCTTAATAGACTTATCTAAAAAATTGTTCTCTGGTTCATAGGATAATTTATTTTTGAAATTATAATTTAAAAGCTTTCCATCTTTATAGTTCGCTGAATATGTATTTGCAACTTTGGTTTTTCCAGAGAAGGGTATATCAGAGGTTACTAAATAATAAAGTTTATCTTCTCTTTTAACAAGATACCTTTGCGAAACTGCTTGAGAAAGCTCCTTTTCATTTTCATTATCGTAATTAATATCTTCATCTTCATTTGAAATAATTTTAATTAGCGTTCCCTTTTCAAAAAATGCATTATGTCTTTCATCAATCTCTACTTCTCCTGAAAAAGGTTCATCTTTATCATTTAAGTAATATTTTTTATTAATTATTTTAAGATCAGATTCTTTAGGATTACTACAACTAGTAATGAAAAAATTGAAAAATAAAAAAATTATTATAAATATTTTTTTATTCATTTAAACTTGATTTGTAATTAGTGCTTATTAAAATTATTTTCACAATTTAATCTACAAAAAAAGGACTGCCGAATCAGTCCTTTTTTTTGAGTTAAAGTACTTAAGCAATTACTTTTATACTTTCTACTTGTTTAGTCCACTTTAATTGAGTGTCGTTTAAGTAGTTTTGTGTAGTTGATAAACTGCTATGTCGCATCTTTAATTGAAGTAGTAAAGCATCTGTTGTTCCAAGCATAGGAAGTAATGGTTCCAGTAGAGGTACTAGTAAAGGTAACTGCTTGTCCTTGAATGAGTGTAGTAGGAGTAGCAGTAAAATTTGACACAGGTGCTGGTTCTTTCGGTTCAGTAGGAGAACCGCCTCCACCACCACAGGTTGCTAACCATAGTATACTTACCAGTATCCAAAAACGCTTCATATAAAAAGTAACAAAAAATTATTTGAGAATGTGTGTGTGAAATATACTAGTATCCTACCCCGCCTTGTTTGGGATGAAGGTTGAGAATATTGGTTGAGTTTTATAATTAGTTAAGATTAATAAGAGTTGGCATAATAGTTGGCAGTATTTTTGTCCTGCTATGTACCGATTTAGGCATATTAGATACAAGAAAGGGACATTTAAATTATGTCCCTTCTTGTCGTCTATGCTCTACGATTTCTAACGATGTGGGCGATGAGAGATTCGAACTCCCGACATCCTGCGTGTAAAGCAGGCGCTCTGACCAGCTGAGCTAATCGCCCGAGTCGAAAAGTTAAACTACAATACAAGAAATTCCAAAAAAATTTGTTTATATTATTAAAGTTTTAAAAACGAAAAAAAAAGAATTAAAATGGAAACGAGTTTAGCCTTTACAATCATTGCTGTTGCATTAACCTTATTAGGATTATTTAAATTTATTGCTCCTAAAAAATTTAATGAAAACGCCATGGGAGAATTACATCAAGAAGCGATCAATCCTGCCGCTGCAATTAGAGCAGCTTTAGGAGGAGTAGTGCTTACAGTTGCATTAATAGCATTTATGTCTCGAGATCTTGGACAAATAGAAGCAAATAGTATCTTATGTGCTATTGGAACAGGATTAGTTACAACAATTTTCTTTGTTGTTCTAAATAAAGTAAGAGGATTTAGTGATGAAATACCAATGCCTCCAATGATTCTTTTAGGAGTATTAAGTATCATTGCATTTACTTCAATATCAGATGATTCATCAATTGTATCTTTGGACTTACAACCAGAGCTAGTTTCACCAGATGTTTATAGAGTTTTATTTGAAGATGAGAACATCAAAGTCATTGAGGTTGAACATGAGCCTGGAGAATCAGACGATTTTCATGGTCATCATCCAATGACATGGTATGCTGTTCAAGGTGGAACACTAGAAATGACCGCCGAAGATGGATCAGTAAGTGTTGTTGAAATTAAAACTGGTCAAGTTGGAAGACCTCTTCAAGGACAAGTTCATAAAGCAAAGAATGTTGGAGATTCAAAATTCAAAGCAATTTTATTTGAAGAGAAATAGTTTTTGTAAATGAATGCATATAAAAAAAGGCTACATTAGGTAGCCTTTTTTTATTTTAATAAATGTTTACTTTTTCAAACTAGGAATAGCAACATCAATAACATCCATCACTTCCTTAGCAAAATGAAAGGATAAATCTTTTTTGATATGTTCTGGAATTTCTTCAAGATCTCTTTTATTTGCATGTGGAAGAATTATTGTTTTAATACCGGCTCTATGAGCAGCTGTTACTTTCTCTTTGACACCACCAATAGCTAGTACATTTCCTCTCAAAGTAATCTCTCCTGTCATAGATACTTTACTTTTGACTGGCTTATCAGTTAATAATGAAACAAGAGAGGTAAACATACCAACTCCTGCTGATGGACCATCTTTTGGAATTGCTCCAGCTGGACAATGAACGTGTATATCCATTTTATCAGCAAAATCATCTTTAAGATTAAAAAGATCAGTATGCGATTTTACATAGGTAAATGCAGCTGATGCAGATTCTTTCATCACATCTCCAAGTTGACCGGTTAAAGTTAAAACGCCTTTACCTTTCATTTTACTGGATTCGATAAATAGTATATCTCCGCCTGCAGCTGTCCATGCCATTCCAGTTACAACACCAGGTTTTGTGGTTCTTTCTGCTAAATCTGATTGAAATTTTGGAATTCCAAGATATTCGTTTACAGATTTTTTAGAAATACTAGCAGTCTTAAGTTTTTTATTAACTACATCTACTGCTACTTTACGTAGTACATTAGAGATCTCTCTTTCTAAGCTTCTGACACCAGATTCTCTAGTGTATGATGAAATAATTTCTTTAATTCCAGCATCATTGAACTTAACCTGTTTCGAAGTAAGTCCATTTTCTTCAACCTGTTTTGGAATTAAATGTTTTTTTGCAATCTGCACTTTTTCATCATCGATATATCCTCTGAAATCAATCATTTCCATACGATCATACAGTGCAGGAGGAATGTTGTCAGGATAATTTGCTGTCGCAATAAACATTACTTTACTTAAATCAAAGTCAACTTCAAGGTAATGATCGCTAAAAGCGTGGTTTTGTTCTGGGTCTAATACTTCAAGCATTGCAGATGAAGGATCTCCTCTAAAATCTGAACCAAGCTTATCAATTTCATCAAGCATAAATACAGGGTTATTGGTTTTTGCTTTTTTCAAAGATTGAATAATTCTTCCAGGCAAAGCACCAATGTATGTTCTTCTATGCCCTCTAATTTCTGCTTCATCTCTAACACCACCCAAGGATATTCTTACAAACTCTCTACCCATTGACTTTGCAATAGACTTTCCTAAAGATGTTTTTCCGACTCCAGGAGGGCCTGTAAAACATAGTATTGGTCCTCTAACAGTCTCTTCTTTAGTTACTTTTTTCTTTAAAGATCTTACAGCTAAATATTCTAGCACCCTTTCTTTTACTTTAGGTAATCCATAGTGATCTTGCTCTAATCTTTTTTGAGCTTCTTTTACGTTTAAATTATCTTTACTAGACTTACTCCAAGGCAATTCAGTTAACCATTCTAAGTATGTTCTTGCTACAGAATATTCTGGTGATTGAGGTGAAATTCTTTCTAAGCGATCAAGCTCTTTGTTAGCAACCTTATTTGCTTCATCACTCATTTTTACATCTTCAATCTTCTTTTTTAATTCGTCTAGCTCAACTGTTTGATTATCTTCTCCCAGCTCTTTTTGAATAGTTTTCATTTGCTCGCGCAAATAGTATTCACGTTGAGTTTTAGAAATTTCATCTTGTACTTCTGATTGAATTTCTTCTCCAAGTTTTATTCTTTGAATTTCTTTTTGTAATAGATTGATTGCATTTTCAACTCTTTTTCGTACATCAAGCTCTTCTAAAACTTCCTGCTTTTCAGAATTTGATACAGATAGTAATGAAGTAGCTCTATCAGCTAATCTTGAAGGACGATCTATATTAGAAAGCATTCCCGCATGCTCTTCATTTAAATTTGGAGATATCTTTATTAATTCCGTGAATGAACCCTTTAATTTCTTTGTGAGCGCTTCAATTTGAACATCAGGAGTTGTAATTGATTCATGAATTCTTTCAATATCCGCCATGAAATATGATTCACCTTGATTGAATTTTAATATTTTAACTCTATCTACTCCTTGAACAATTGCAGATTTACTATTGTCTGGCATGTCAAAGGTTTTAAGAACTAAAGCCAAAGTACCGTAAGAATATAAATCATCTTCTTTAGGATCTTCAATTGATCCATCTTGCTGTGCAACTACAACAAGATATTTATTATCATCTGGAAGATCTTCTATGAGCTTCAATGATTTTTCTCTTCCAACATAAATTGGTATAACTTGTTGAGGGAATAATACCGTATTTCTCAACGGCATTACTGGATATTGTTTTGTTGTTTCCATATTCATGATACTATAGTTGCAAAAACTATGCCTTTCATATTTTATCTATTTTTGTTTAAAAATAATACTAAATCTATGCCATAATGGCATTAAAGCATGCTATTTTAATGAAATTGAATAAATAAATTCATTAAAATTGGACTTATTTGCTTTAATTAAATCATTCTTTCCAACTGCTTTAACAAAATAAATACTATTTCCAAATTCAATTACTCCACCTAAAAGTCCGTACTCCGTTCTTAGTTCTTTTGGAGCATTTCTATTAACCATATTTGGAACTTCATAAGTTCCATATAGCTCAACTGTACTAATATATTTTGAACTCAAAGTATCCTTTATGGTTTCAATATTTGAATTCTCAATTTGAAATTGATTAACCCATCTATCAATATTTTGATCAGCAGTACCTTGAATGTTAGCGAATAAAACTGCGCTAAAATCTCCACCATCAATTAAAGATAGTTCTAATAATCTAAATTGTTTGTCAGAAACATTTGCTATCCATGAATCTGGAAGCTTATAAGAAATATTCTGCACTTCTTTTTTGCCATAAATTTCATTAGTACCATTAATAGCGATAAAAGAAATAAATCCACAAAATAATAATGCCACAACTAAAGATATGAATCTATTAACCATGATTAAATACCATCCTTGCTTGTTCATCTGCATGATATGAACTACGAACTAAAGGACCTGATTTCACCACCTTAAATCCAATGGAATAACCATATTCTTTATATGCTTCAAACTGTTCTTTAGATACATATTCTTGTACTTTTAAATGATTTTTAGTTGGTTGAAGATATTGACCAATTGTAAAAATCTGTACTCCTAAATCTACAACTTGCCTCATAGTTCTCTTTACTTCTTTAACTTCTTCACCCAGACCGACCATAATTCCTGTTTTTGTTCTTAATCCATACTGAATGGATTTTTCAAGAACTCCTAAAGATCTTTTCCAATTTGCTTGAGCTCTAACTGCTTTACTTATACGTTCAACACATTCCACATTATGGCTAAAAATATCTGGCGTTGCTTCAAAGACAATTTTTAAAGCTGGTTCATACCCTTTAAAGTCTGGGGTAAGTACTTCTACAGTACATTCGGGATTCACTTTCTTGGTTTGTTTAATTGTATCAGCCCAAATTGATGCTCCATAGTCTCCTTTTAGATCATCTCTATCAACAGAAGTAATTACTACATGTCTTAAGCCCATTTTTTTTACTGCCTGTGCAACTCTTAGTGGCTCTAAAGGATCATTCCAAGTAGGTTTACCTGTTTTAACTGAACAAAATCCGCAAGCTCTTGTACATGTATCACCCAAAATCATTAAGGTAGCGGTTTTCCTATTCCAACACTCATAAATGTTAGGACACCTGGCTTCTGCACAAACTGTATTTAGATAGCTTTCTTGAACCATTTTTTTAACAGTTTTATAATTCTTATCTGTTGAGATGTTTATTTTTGGTTTATGTAATTTTGTATGAATCATTTTCTTTAAAACATTTGGTTAAAGTGAGTGATTAAACTCTTTTTAATATCGTTCATTCGAATTTTTTTTCCAAGTTCTTTATCTAAAGAAGTCATTTTAACACCTTTAATTCCACAAGAAATTATATTATCAAAATAGGTAAGATCAGTGTTTACATTGATTGCTAATCCATGCATTGTGACTCCATGAGATACATGTATACCTATGCTAGCTATTTTTCTATCTTCAATCCATACGCCAGTTTCTTTCATTGGAACATGTGGTTTAAGTCCATAATCAAATAGAATGTTAGATATTAATTTTTCAATCATTTCAACATAAGACTTTACTCCAATTTTCTTTTTTTTGAGATTTATTATTGGATATGCGACTAGTTGTCCAGGTCCATGATAAGTCACGTCCCCTCCTCTTTGCGTTTGTATGATTTCACAACTTCTATTTAAAATATTACTAGAATTTGCATTTTTACCAAGAGTATATACATGTTCATGTTCTACAAGAACTAAATGATTGTCTTTATCATTTTTTAATACTTGATTGCGTAAATCTTCTTGAATTTGAAGTGTATCTAAATAATTTTTCCTTTTTAAATCTTGAATATGGATGAGCATTTATTTCAAGTGCATCAATGTTTCAAAAATAGCTTCAGAAAAAGTTGGGTGTGGATGAATTGAATCTAAAATATTTTGTACTGATAAATTATTTCTCATTGCTAGACTAAATTCAGAAATCATTTCTGTGGCATTAGAACCAATAATATGAGCTCCTAAAATATAATTATCGTTTGATACTAATATTTTAATAAATCCTTCTGTTGAACTACTAGCTACAGCTTTACTATTTGCATTAAAAAATGATTTTGCAACTTTATAATCTATGCCACGTTGATCTAAAATCTTCTGACTTAAACCAATAGATCCAATTTCTGGTTTTGAGTAGGTGCACGCAGGTACACAGTCATAATCAATTTTCTTTGGATTAAGCTTTGCAATATGTTCAACAACATAAAGACCTTCAGTACTAGAAACATGAGCTAGCCAAGGGGGGCCTATAACATCACCAACTGCATAAATATTATCAATATTTGTTTGACCATTTTGATTAACCTTGATATGCTGGTTTTCATCAATTTCAATTCCAATTTTATTCAATCCAAATCCATTCGAATTTCCCTCAACTCCAATTGAGACCAATACATATTCATCATTAATGTCTGTTGCTATGGTATTGGTTTGAATGTCTACTTTCTTTCTTTTTAGAACTTTATGCATCCATTGAGAAATTTCAATATCTTCATTAGGTAAAATATTTTCTTTCGCTTCTAGGAGTGTAATTTTTGTACCTAATGCATTAAAGAAATACGCAAACTCAACTCCAATAGCACCAGCGCCAATGATTGTCATACTTTTTGGTAATTTCTTTAGATTAAAAATGTCTTTAGCTGTCATTATATTTTTACTGGAATGATTTAGTGACTGTAAATGTTTTGCTTTGGAACCGGTTGCAATGATAAATGTCTGACCATAAAGGGTATTTCCATCAACTTCAATTGAATTTTGATCAATGAATGTTGCAAAACCTGGGAAAAAATCTACTCCCAACTTTCTAACTTGAAAATGAAGGCCTTTTGATAATCTTTTTCTTGCTTGGATAGTTTTATCAATGACTTTTTCAAAATGAAGTTTAGGTTTACCAACTTCAATACCATACGAACTTGCATTATTAATTAGTTCAAATACTTCAGCATTTTTTAATAATGATTTTGTTGGTATACAACCCCAGTTTAAACATACACCACCAAGGTCATTATCATCAACTATTGCAACACTCATACCAAGCTCTGCAGCTCTAAAAGCTGCTGTATAACCGCCTGGACCACCGCCAACAACTATTAATTGATATTTTTTCAAGCGAATCCTAGATGTTGTTCATTTCAATTAACTTAAGAAATTCGTTTCTTGTTGATTCTTTTTCTCTAAAGAGTCCTAACATAGAGCTGCTTGTCGCAATGCTATTTTGTTTTTGAACACCTCTACTTAGCATACAAAAATGTTTGCCTTCTAAAACTACTGCAACACCTCGTGGGTTTAAGACATCTTGAAGACACTGTGCAATCTGACTTGTTAATCGTTCCTGAACCTGAAGTCTTTGAGAAAACAAATCTGTAATTCTAGCAAGTTTAGAAAGTCCAATAATTTTTCCGTTTGGAATATATCCAATATGAGCTTTTCCATAAAAGGGAATCATATGGTGCTCACAAAGACTATAAAACTCAATGTTCTTAACAATAACCATATCCTTAGATTCACTTTCAAATATTGCGTTGTTAATTAATTCATCGAGATTTTGAGAATAACCTTTTGTTAAAAAGTTCCAAGCTTTTGCTACTCTTTTTGGTGTATTCAGTAATCCCTCACGCGAAGGATCTTCTCCTAAAAGCTCCAATAAATTTTTTGTATTGGCTTCTAATTTTTTTCTTTTATCTTCGTTCATTTTTCCTCCAAATAATTTGCTGGTCTTATTTTATCTCTTAAAATCCATAATAAAAAATAGATAATCGGTGTATCAATTAGTGCAACGATAACTTTAAACAGCCAACCCATAAGTAGCAAACTACCAAATCTCTCCCAACTTATTGCACCAGCGGAACAAAGTATTAGCAACACCATTGAAGTATCAACTAATTGAGAGAACATTGTAGAGGCATTATTTCTTAACCATAAATGCTTTCCTTTAGTTACTCGTTTCCAAAAGTGAAAAATACGTACATCAATGAATTGAGCAGTTAAATAAGCCATCATAGATGCTAGAAATGCTGGTGCAGATAATCCAAAAACTTTATTGAAGGTTGATGAGTCAACTGGCGACCATTCAGCTGCAGTAGCATTCATTGAGATAAAAATCAATAAAGTAGTAAAAACACTAGCACAAAAACCTGAAATTACAACTTGGTTTGCTCTTTTTTTCCCATAGAGCTCTGAAATAAGATCTGTTACCAAAAAAGTTACTGGATATGCTATAATTCCAACAGACAATTCGAAAGTTAAGCCTAAAAAATTCCATGTAAAGAATTTTTGGAATATTAAATTGCAAGCTACCAAAGAGGCAATAAATATTCCGGCAAAAATTAAATATAATCTTTCTTGGAAATCATTCATCTATCGGTCCGTAGTAGTCTGTGTAAATTGTTGGTGTTTCCTCTATGCGAATTCTATGTAAGGTACATCCCTCTAAACGCGTAACAATTTCCTCCCAAATAAATACTACTAAGACTTCAGTTGATGGTTGCTTCCCTTTAAACCAAGGAATGTCTTTTTCAAATTGAGAATGATCTAAAACATCAATAATATGTGTATTGACAATCTTTTTTAGGTGTCCTAAATCAGCAAGAAAGCCAGTATCAGGGTTGACATCTCCTGTTACGGTAACATGTAAAGTATAATTATGGCCATGCACTTTTGTATCTTTGCCAAAAACATCCCAATTTTCCTGCTCACTCCATTTTTCATTTCCATATTGATGAGCAGCAGCAAATGAAAATACTTTTGTTAAGTATGTTGTATTTTTTGATTTCATAGTTAAAGTAATTTATTTAAATAATGACCTTCTTCCAACAATAGATGTAATTGGACAATAAAGAGGGTTAAAATTTTTAGCAGGACAATATTCCCTACCATAAAAAATTATTTGTAAGTGTAACTTGCTCCATCGGTTTTTTGGGAATAATCGTTTTGCATCTTTCTCCGTTTGAGCAACACTCCTACCAGTTGATAATCCCCATCTATACATACAACGATGAACATGTGTATCAACAGCAAAAGCAGGATATCCAAATGCTTGGGACATTACCACTGAAGCTGTTTTATGTCCCACTCCAGGAAGCTTTTCAAGCTCTTCAAAATTTTTAGGTACTTTTCCATTATGTATTTCAATTATCATTTTTGATAATTTTAAAATATTAGCAGCTTTAGCAGGCCCAAGACCGCAAGGCTTAATGATTTGATATAACTCTTCATATGAAAGTTTTAACATTTTTTTTGGAGTATTTGCAATCTTGAATAGATATAGTGTAACCTGATTAACTGACTTATCAGTGGAATTTGCAGAAAGTAGTACAGCAATTAATAAAGTAAAGTGACTTGAATGATTTAAAGGAGGTTCTACTGAAGGGTAAAGTTCATCAAGCTTTTCTATGATGAATTTTACTTTATCTTTTTTTAGCATTAAAAATTAAAGCTCTTTCAACGCCTCGTACGTTAAAGATTTTGGTCGAGTCAAAGGTACTCCCATTGCTCTAGCTAAAACCATTTGAGATATAATTCCAAGAGATCTAGACATGCTAAATAATACAGTGTAAAACTGAAATTCTTTAATACCATAATGGTATAAAAGTGAACCGGACGCTGCATCAACATTTGGCCATGGGTTTCTTGCCTTTCCGTGCTCTTTAAGAACGTCAGGTACGATTTCGAATAATTTTGAAACTACATTAAAAACATCACTTCCTTTAATGTGCTCTTTACCAAAATTCATAAAAGCAGTAAATCTCGGATCTGGACATCTTAGTACTGCATGTCCATAACCTGGGATTACCTTGCCAGAATTTAATCTTTCCCATGAAAATTCTTTAAGCTGTTCATCAGTCGGCACACCTTTGTAATGATCGATAATATCTAAAACAAACTTCAAATTATTTTGATTTGCTAGACCATGTAAAGGGCCAGCAAGACCATTTAGGCCTGCAGATAATGAATAATATGGATCAGATAAAGCTGAGTTGACCGTTAATGCACTAAAAGTGCTGACATTTCCACCTTCATGATCGCAATGAAGCATCAAATATAATTGCATCATCTTTAACATATCATCCGAATAATCTACTCCCATCATTTGTAAGAAATTTTCAGACCAGTCAACTGAATCACTTGCTTCCAATCTGTCACCCTTATCAAATCTTTGTCTATAAACAGCAGCACCAATAGCAGGCAATTTAGCAATGATATTTAAACCATCTTCAAGAGTACTTTCCCAATAATCGCTTTTTGATACAACTAAATCATAAGCTTCTGCAAACTTACTTTCCTTTTGCATCGATAAAATTGCTGTATTGAACATGGCCATAGGATGAGAATCTTTTGGCATAGCAAAAAGAACATCCCAAACGTAATCTGGAACAGTACTTCTCTTATTTAACTCATGCTGTAAATCAAGTAACGCATCTGCGTTAGGAAGCTCACCAATTAAGAGTAGGTATAG
>Ga0255761_10003332_pt1 | contig 14536 bp, 14 predicted proteins | sample 071ome_29_FD_179961 | JGI IMG/M metagenome (GOLD analysis project Ga0255761, IMG submission 179961) | Coastal salt marsh microbial communities from the Groves Creek Marsh, Skidaway Island, Georgia - 071407BT metaG (version 2) | ecosystem: Environmental > Aquatic > Marine > Intertidal zone >... | reverse complement strand
TTTAACATCAGCATTAGGTAATGTGTCTGGTGGCGGTGGAACACCAGGTGGTGCAGATCATCAAGTACAGTTTAATGACAATGGATCATTTGCTGGCGACAGCGACTTTACTTTTGATGGTAGTGTTTTAAATGTTGGTTACTTAGGTGGTAGTGGTAAAATAAGAACATTTAGTTTAAACTCTCCAGAGAGTGTATCAAGTTTAACTATAGGTACACATAATGGTACCACGCAACTCACACACCAATCTATATCCTCAAGTGGTAATAGCACGGCTACAACCATACACGGTGCATTATTTTTCACAGCAGACGGTTCCGGAAACAGATATGTTAGTTTTGCCGGCACAGATATTTACAACTTACCATTAGCAAACATAACCAATGTAAGCAGTACAGCACCTACCAACGGACAAGCACTTGTATGGAACAGTTCAACAAGTGAATGGGAGCCAGGCACAGTAAGCGGTGGCGGTGGTAGTTATAGCAACAGTGATGTTGATGCATACCTATCAGGTGGTACTGGCATTGATTACTCCACTGGTGAGATATCATTAGCCAATACAGCAGTAACCACAGGCACATATGGTAGTGCTACTAAGAGTGCTAGAATTACAGTTGACCAACAAGGTAGAGTTACGAGTATTACTGAAGCAACCATATCCGGTGGCGGAGGTGGTGGCTCAGGTGCTAGTGTACAAAGATTTAAAGTTAATTATACACTATCAGGTGCTATTGCAAGTATTTCAAATACAACATCAGGTATTAATAGTATAACAGTTTCTAATGCAACTTCAGGTGATATCAGCATAACACTAGACAGTGCTTATAATTTTCCACCTGCGTCAGTTATGTTTTATGGTCATAATTATACAAACAATGTTTATAACATGGTACCAATGACAACATCTAAAACACTAACAGCAGGCGGAACTAGCAGTGCGCCAACAGCATTTAACGGAAGTAGTACAATTACTTTCCAATTAACAGTATCCGAAAGTGTTACAGCGGCATCCAAATCAGGCGTAGGAGTTTTTCCTGCAGTACCAGCCCATGCTTGGGTTGAGTTTGTTGTATATGATTAGAGGCAATAATGACTTATAAATCGGGACAGATAAAATTAAATCACCCAAATAAGGTTTTACCAGTTAGTATTAGTTCAATTACTGCAAATGCTTATTGGGATCATGCAAACGGTCCAGGAGATCTATGGTACTCAGGTGCTGTAGTGCCTAAACCATACAGATGGGAGATTGCATTCAGTGTTTCATCAGTAGCCCATGGTTCTCATTTAACCAGAGATGATTTCCTTTATAACGGCCTAGATATAACTGTCGGCGATTGGGTTTCTAATGCAACTACTGGTGTTTGTGTTAAAATTGTATCTATTAGTGCTAAAACAGCAGGTAGTGTAACATGTATAGTTGAAGATGTTTTAAGATATAACACATTTAATTCAAATGTAGGTAACGGTATTTTTGCTACTGGAAATGGTATTGTTTTTACACTAAACGAAAACGGTATTCCAGTGCTAGATCCTCTACCCAGTACTGCATCAACAAACTATTTTGCCACAGTAATGAGTAGATTTAATTATTTAAATCCTCAGTTAAATTATGTGTTAGAAAAAACAGCACATGGATTTAGTGCAGGTGATGTTATATCAGTAACCAGCGATGGATTTGTTAAAGCCAATGCAATTACAGCAGATAGAATGATTGGTGTTGTCACTGAACCAGGCCCAGGCCCAGATCAATTTATGATTCTACCTAACAATAGAATTATAGACTTCGATCCATTTATCCCAGGAGTTCAAGGTGATTACATTTATGTAGACTCCAGTGGCACATTAAGCAATACAGATAGCGGTAGTGGTAAGGTTGCCTTTCTAAATGTTAGAAGTGCTGTACCTACTGTGCTTATTGGCGATCAAGGTAACCCAACAGTTGCTAATGGTAACATCATTGCGTTCAATGGTGTAAATATTACATTTAATGGACAAGGCGGCAGTGCTAATGTAAATGAGATTGCATCACTAATGAATGCAGAATCCAGCAATACTCTTGTTGTGGCTGATGTGTTGCCCTTAGAACGCACAATTCAATCAGATGGTGATAACGCAATTTACGGTTTAGTTGGCGGGTATGTGCCTTTCAGTGCATACATAGATAGTGGTAGCGGAAATACATTAATTAATTTTACAAGCAATGGTAGTGTGTATGCCACAGTTAGTACACCACAAGATATGGCTACAGATATTAATGCAGTTAATGAAGGTAGCGGTATAGCAAATTTGACTGTTACTGCAACAGCATCAGTGCTCACACTAACTGAAGTTAATGGTAATGCTATAAACATTTATAACGGTAATGCTGAAGGCGGCGGTTATAATTTTGTAGGCGCAAGTAATATTTCAGGCTTACCAGCAATCACAGCGGCTACTAATGCAGATAAATTAAAATTAACTAGAAGTGATGGTGGCGAAATATTAATATACGAAAATAGCACTGTGTTTACAGATGCTACAGGTATTTTCTCAGCACATACAGGTAGTGTACCTTTAGCAATGAACATTGAACAAGGTGTTCGTACAGGTGGTACTACTGTGGTAGGAACAGTAAGTGCTCGTGATGCACTAGTACCAGCGGCAGGTGATCAGGCGTATGTTACCAACAAAGGTGACGGTGAGTGGGGATTATATTTGTATACTGGTAGTAGTTGGGTAGAAATATCTAATGCTGACAGTGCAACAGTTGATGCTAAAACATTAACTACCACATTCACAATGCCAGCAAGTGGTTTTGGCAACAGCACAACACAAAACTTAGGCAACATATCCCCAGGTAGAAAGATACTTAATATAACAGTTAGTGTTAATACAGCATTTAGCAGTTATTCGGGTAGTGTATTACCTAACATAGAAATAGGCACAATAGCAGATCCAGATGTATATTGCGACTCTCCAAGCAATGATCTAACAGAGTTATCAGACTTTGTTTGTACTCCTGATTATGTGTATCCATCAACAAATACACAAGATCAACTCATAAGAGCAAGATGTAATCATTACCAAGCATCAGCGGGTAATGTGACGGTTACGCTCACTTATGTTTAATAACTACTGATTTAACAATTTCTCCAAAAAATGATAAATATAGATAACGACGGAAGTTTATCCTTCGTTGTTATCGATAACAAGAAATACATGTATTAGGAGAACAAACATGGCTGACATTAAAAACTTTGGTATCAAAGGTATAGCGGCTGATGTTCAAATGGGTAAAAGCGGCGGTCGTCTTAAGTACGATTCCGGTAATAACCGATTTGACCTAACACAATCCGATGGTTCAACACTCGAAGATTTAAGACTTGGTAGTGTAACATCTGGTGCGTGGACAGCGACAGCAATTGGTACTCAATATGGTGGTTTAGGAGGTGATAACTCATCTTCCACTGGTATTGTTTCTTTCTCTTCAGGCACGGCATCTGTTGGTAATATATCTTTAAGTGACTCAAACTTAATTGATACAAATAGCCAACTTCCACTTGCACAAGGTGGTACAGGTGCAGATACTGCGGCTGGAGCGAGAACAAACCTAGGCCTTGGTAACTTAGCAGTACAAGCAGACAACAGTGTTGATATTAATGGCGGTGCCATTGATGGAGCCACTATTGGTGCTAATAGTCCTGCGGCTATCACAGGTACAACAATTACAGCAAACTCTGGTTTTACAGGCGATGTTACAGGTAATGTTACAGGATCAGCAGGATCCTTTAGCAGTGCAGTAACAGTTGCACTTTCAGGCGATGCGTCTGGCAGTGCTACCTTTACCAGTGCAGGCGACACTGCAACAATCTCAACTACACTAGCAAATACAGGCGTAACAGCACAAACTTATGGTAGTTCAAGTGCTATTCCTGTAATCACAGTTGATGCAAAAGGTAGAATTACTTCTGCAACAACAGCGTCTTTAGCAACAAGTTTTGATATTGCAGGCGACAACGGTTCAAACGACACAGTTAATACTGGCGAGACTTTAAGTATCGTTGGTGTTGCTAGTCAAACCGAAACAACAATTACTAATAACCAAGTAGCAGTTGGCATCATTGACGGTGCTAGTATTGCCAACTTGACAGTAACTGGTACATTTACAAGTGATGACATTACATCTTCACAGGTTACAGTTTCAGGTGATGCAATCATCACAGGTAACTTAACAGTACAAGGTACTCAAACAACAGTTAATTCAACAACAGTTGAAACTGCTGATGCTATCTTTAGAACAAACAGTAACGGTGCTAACACTGATGCTGGTTTTGAAGCAAACACAGCAAGTGGTGTAAAACAAATTCTTTACACATCGGCTGGCAGTGAGTGGGACTTTGGTTCTGAGAATGTTAAGGCAAGCACTTTTGAAGGTGACTTAACAGGTAATGTAACTGGTACAGTTAGTGACATTAGCAACCATGACACCGGTGATTTGGCAGAAGGTAGTAACTTATACTACACACCTGCTAGAGCAAACAGTGCAATGGACGCATACTTAACAGGTGGTACAGGATTAACATATACTTCAGGTACATTTGATCTTGATAACACAGCAGTTTCAGCAGGTTCATATGGTAATTCAACTGCTATTCCAACTTTCACAGTTGATGCACAAGGTAGATTAACAGCGGCAGGTACTGCTTCTATTTCTACTTCTTGGACATTAACAGGTGACAGTGGTAGTGAAACTGTAGACGGTGGTGACACTCTTCTCGTAGCAGGCGGTACTAACATCACAACAGCAGTTTCAGCAACTGATACTGTTACTATTAACTTAGATCCTGATGTTACTTTAACTGGTAACTTATCAGCAGTTAATGTAACTGGTTCAGGTACTGTACAAGGTGGTACTTTAACAGACGGTACTGCTTCATTAGCAAGTGGTGCATTAAGTGGTGCTACAACTGGTGGATTTAGTGGACTAGTAACAGCAGGTTCATTTACTGATGGTACTTTAAGTATTGCTTCTGGTAGTATTACTTCAGGTGTTGCGGCTACATTCAGTGGTGCAGTATCAGGTGGTAGTTTAACAGATGGTACAGCAACTTTAAGTTCTGGTTCTATCACAGGTGGTGTTGCGGCTACATTCAGTGGTGCAGTATCAGGTGGTAGTTTAACAGATGGTACAGCAACTTTAAGTGGCGGTGACCTAACAGGTGCTGGTAATGTATCAGCAAGTGGTACTGTAGATTTTGGTTCATTAAACGATGGTGCAATCACAATCAACGGTTTTGTTGATGAAGACGATATGTCTAGTGACAGTGCTTCACTTGTTCCAACTCAGCAATCTGTTAAGGCTTATGTTGACGCTTCAGTTGGCGCGGCCACATTGAATGTTGATGGTGATAGTGGTACTGGATCAATTGATCTTGACAGTGCAAATTTAGTAGTTTCTGGTACATCAAACGAAATTGAAACTTCAGTTTCAGGCGGTACAGTTACTATTGGTTTAGCAAACGCAGTTAGTGGTTTAACTAGTGTTAGTGCAACAACATTAACAGACGGTACTGCTTCTTTAAGTGGTGGTGCTTTAAGTGGTGTTACAACTCTTGCAACAACTGGTGATGCTACAATTGGCGGTAACTTAACTATTAACGGTACAACAACTACATTAAGTTCAACCAACACAACTGTAACTGATACATTGTTTGAACTTAACAGTAATGCTTCATCCAGCACAGGTGACATTGGTTTTATCTTTGAAAGAGGTTCAACTGGTGATAACGCAACTATCCTTTGGGACGAGAGTGCTGATAAGTTTGCTGTTGGTACAACTGCAAATGTAGCAAGTGATACTGGTGACTTAACCTTTACAGCGGCAGATTTTGTTGCCGGTGGTATTGAAGGTACAAGTGCTACTATTACTGGTGCAGTTAGTTTTGGTACATTAACAGACAGTGGTGAAAGCATTGCAGTAACCAAGTTTGTTGATGAAGCAGATGGCATTAGCAATAATGATGACGACACTAGCATTCCAACCTCAGCGGCAGTCATTGACTATGTTGAGAATAATGGTGGTGACGGCTTATTACTTAGACAAGCATTAACATCAGGTAGTGCAACTATCGATACAAGTGCTATGCCTAATGTATCAAGCAGAACTTACTATGCACAGAAGATTGTGATCAAGATTGGTACAGCATTTAGTGGCGGTAGTTTCAACCACATTCTTGTTAAAGAGAATGCAGGTTCAGGTACTACATTAGTAGCGGCTACTGATGCAGATGCGGCAACAGTTGGTACTTACATCATCGAATTAGATGGTGATATTACACTAACTAAAAATGCGGCAGTACAAGTCCAGTTCATGCAAGCAGATGGTACAACACCAGCCACAACAAGTGGAGGAGTAGGTACAATCAGTGTACATTATAACTATGTATAAGGCAAATTTTTAGGCTAACATGGCAAAATAGAGAAAGGGCGTTTACCGCCCTTTCTTTTTGACCTTAATACCAAGGATTATTTGCTATGTAGTCTGGTAGTCTTTTTTCTTCCTGTTTAGGAAAAGAGTATGAAACTCTAGACTTATAGTTATGAGCCTGTGGCCCAAGTATTTCCCTAGTGAGGTCTCTTTTTACTGCTCGCTTGAATCGTGCAATTTGATATTTAGTCATGTCAATCTCCGAAAAGATTGCGTTCCTTCGGTTTCATTACCTACTTCCGTCTGTTTCCAGATGAACGATAATGCGTTCCTTCGTACTTGACTACTTCCGTCTCCTAAGAGATGAACGAATGTAACGATTGTTACAAGTATATTTATACTTTTTCGTTTACGAATGCGTACAGTTTTCGTGCCTCTTCTATAACATCTTCAGCAGTAATTTCGATAATAGGCATAACTTCACCTTTTCGATCTTCTTCTGGTCTTGCGTAGAATTGGTTATTGCGTTGCTCTCTGTTATCTGATAAGATACCTTGAGCCATTCCTAGAATATCGGTTCTTAGTTCGAACCCTGATTTATTTGACATTGTTTTCTCCTTGTGTGTCAGTGTGTATGTGCGTAATTGCACATTAATATTTATAAATATTAAATTAGGACTTGACAAATTTTGGATCTTGTGTATAATAATAGTATGACTAAAGAAAAAATTATATTAACAGATTGCGACGGAGTGTTGCTAAATTGGGAGTATGCATTTGGTGAGTGGATGGAGTTTCATGGCCATACACCTGTACCAGAGCATAATAAATTTTATAAAATCAGAGACAAGTACGGCTTACAATTTGATGAGCAGGGCGATCAAATTATCAAGAACTTTAACGAGAGCGCCGCAATAGGATTTCTTCCTGCTCTTAGAGATGCTCAATACTATGTAAAACTTTTACATGAAAAGTATCAATACAAATTTCTTGTAGTAACCAGTTTAAGTTTACATCCTTATGCTCAGAAACTGAGAATAAACAATTTGAAAAAACTGTTTGGTGATGATGCATTTGAAGATTTTATTTTCTTAGACACAGGTGCCGATAAAAACGAAGTGTTGGAAGACCTTGCTAATAAATACAATAACAATTTTTGGATAGAAGACAAACCTGAAAATGTTGACATAGGTCACAACTTAGGGTTTAGAGGTATTTTAATAGAGCACGGCCACAACATGGATTATAAAGGTCCAGCATCTGTTGTAGCAACTTGGGAAGAAGTTTACAACATAGTAACTTCTTAACAACAACCAACAAGAGGATAGAACTATGTTGCGTTCATTTGACGCAAGTGACTCACGGTTTGAAATAATTATGAGTGACGACCCTGTACGACCTCACATTCCTTTTAGCAGTCGAGTGGCTAACAATCGTAAAGTTTATGTGTTAGAAGAGGACAACGAAATCAAAGCAGTAGTCTGCATGGCACTGACTACTCATGTGCCTACTGTAGAAGAAGAATTAGATCACTATGCAATTAATATGCATTTAAATGAATTTGCTGTACTGTATACTCTATGGAGTTATGTTAAAGGAGCAGGCAGACAAATTGCTCTGGGTATAGTAGATCATATAAGGATGACTTATCCGGGTGTAAACCGCATTGTTACATTGAGTCCGCCTACTGTAATGGCCAGCAGATTTCACACTAGTAATGGCGCTGATGTACTACAAGTTAATGAAACTACAGTAAATTTTGAGTATAAATTCATTAAATTCAATGAGTTAGCATAGCCATTAATGGTTGACATATCTAGTATATTTGCTATAATATATGTATTAATTAGGTATTAGGAGTAAGTGAAGAATGAGTTTTCCAGTTAAAGATGTAATCGCCGCAAGTGTCGCAATCGATCGTATTAATGAAGGTTTTGTTAAAAAGCATGACGATGAAGTTTATGCTGGTAAAAAGAAATCTAATAGCCAGTTGCTGTATAGATACTTTTTCGAAAATGAACAGGTCGAAATAACTGGTTCTGATACTGAACAAGCAGAAGAAATTATTGAATATTTGCAGGGCCTAGGCTTTAAAGCCATTGAACGAAAACTCACAGAGTTTGAAAACAATGTTCTCAAATTTGTTACCGCTGATGAAGTAGGCAAAGAGTCTATTGGCATTGCCGCTAGTTTACCTAAAGTGTTTAGAAATAAAGTAGAGTCCGATACATGGACTGACCGAGAAAGGCAGTTAGGTAAGAAAAGTGATTATGTTGGTGAACTTAACCAACGAGGCAACTTTGACATTGTTATAGAATTTGTCAAATACATTCCTAAAACTGGTAGTTATTTAATCACTGCTAACAGCAACGGTAACATTATCAAGTTTTTTGCACAATCCAACATGCTAGGTGATCAAGAGTTAAAAGCGAACTCTAAATTTTCGGTTGCTGGTTATGTGAAAAGTCAACAGGTTAGTAATTATACTGGTTTTAAAGAAACCATGCTTAACCGCATCAAAGTAGTTCAGCAACTGTAGTTTAATAAATATTACTATGAATCATCTCATAGTATCTTGTCAAAGGACTGGTAGCACCTACTTCGGTGATAAGTTTCTAGGTGATCTATACAACGACACACCAGTATTTTTAAACGAATGGGCATCTGATAAGCACGGAGATAGATCACATTTATCTTTTGATGAATTATCCAGATCCTATATAACTACATATTTTTCTGATACTATCTTTATTCATAAGTTATTTGGCGAGCATGTAACTGTAAATAACCCCGCCGTAAATAATTTTCAAAGGCATCTTTTTAAATATACTAACAAATTCTATTTTTTATATAGAAAAGATGTTACTGCTCAAATATACAGTTTATTACATGCAAAACAAACCGGAGTGTTCCAACGAAGAAAAAATGTAGGTGCTCAATCGGAACTTGTTGATATTGATATTGACGGTTGGGTTACAGGCGAAACTGTGATTAAACATAACTATGATTACATGTTAGAGTTTGCAAACAACCTGCCTGCTCACAGCGATGTAGACATAATATGTTTGGAGGAAGACTTGCCTCATGAACCGTACTATTCTACAGCATGTTACACAGACGATACTTTTAAATGTAGTTTTGGTACAGAATACCATGAAAAGTTTCAAGCACTAAAGAAGAGATTTGTTGATAAATAGTAGTATAACACACAGGTAAGGAGTTATACTATGGAGCCAGAAAAAAAGGTAGTACAAATAGAATTGGAAGTAGACACTAGTGTCACTAACAGCAGTCAAAATCCATATCAGAAATGGATACATTTGGCAAAAGCAGTTGACCAGTGGAGAATTTTTCCAAGACTGTTCTTAACAGTATATATTTTCTTGCTATATAAAACTGTGTTGTGGTACATGGATCTTCCAGATCCTAGCATGGAACAATCAGGATTGATTTCTGTGATTGTTGGTGCTGGTGCGGCATGGTTTGGTTTATACGCAGGAACAAGTAAAAAAGGTAACGATTCATAATGTTTATTAAACACTTTTGCAGAATGCTAACAAGAGAAGAACTTGAGGATACCGATGTCATCAATTACTTTGACATTGTGCAAAGTGTTGTGCCAACAAAATTACTTACTGCATACGACGAAGAAAAAGAACAAGTTGGTGTAGAAGTAATGGCTTATACTTCTGAGGACGATGAAGGCGAGATGTGGATCTACGAAATCGTCCTAGAAGATGAAATAGATGCAGATGAAGGTGATGAGATAGCAGAAATACTCTTTGATGAGTTTGATGATGTTCAATTTACCTTCGAAGCATCTGTTGAAGTATGATTGTAACCGTACATTATCTAGGTGACGAATTTGTTGCATATGACGACTCCGGAACTAGAATTACTAATCGAAGTATCTTAGAACAACTATCATTTGAACCATTCCCAGCATACAAGGGTATATTAACTTTTAATATTCCTGTAGATGAACCTCCACAAGAACTGTCCAGTTTAGATATCAAAATCAACATTGACTCTTGACAAACCACTATAATCTGTTATAATAATACTTGTTCAATAAATACATGCACAGGAAAAAATTATGGCATTTAATAAAACTTTTAATCAAGAAGAAGTAACAAGACTCAAAAAACTTATCCAAGAAGGCGACCAAGTACTGTTTGAAGTAGAAGCACTTAACGAAGGGCTTAGAGAAACAGTAAAAGCCATTGCTGAAGAAATGGAACTAAAGCCGGGCGTACTAATGAAAGCAATCAAGATTGCTCATAAAGCAGGCTTCCAGGACGAATACGATAAGTTTGATGAACTTGAAACAATCCTTGAAGCAGTTGGCAAAACTCTTTAAGGTAATAAGTAATAATATTGGTGTTGCGTCAGCCCAAAAATGATGCTTGGAGATAAATCGTATGAGTTATGTAGATGCATTCTACGACAAGAATAAAGATCTGGTTCGTATCTGTGAACGAATCGATGGTAAGAGAGTACTTACTGATCTAAGACCCGAATATACATTCTATATAGGGGATCCTAAAGGAACAAAGCAAAGTATTTATGGTGAGAAAGTAACTGAGATTCGCTGTAAAACACTCAAAGACTTTCGCAAAAATGTTGCTATAAACAAGCACAATAAATTGTACGAGTCTGATGTAAGACCAATAAACAAAACATTAGAAAAACATTTCAACGGAGCAGAGCCTCCCAAACTACAAACAGCATTTTTTGATATTGAGGTGGACTTCGATCCTGAAAGAGGTTACAGTTCACCTGATGATCCTTTCACACCAATCACGGCTATTGGCATATATTTAGATTGGATGGAGGCAATGATCTGTTTGGCTGTCCCCCCAAAGACTCTCACTTGGGAACAAGCAACTGAGATAGCAAGCGAACTTCCAGAAGTAATACTTTGTCGCACAGAAGCAGAAATGCTCAAACACTTTCTTGCACTAATAGAAGATGCAGACATATTGAGTGGTTGGAACAGTGAAGGCTATGATATTCCTTACACATACAATCGTATTGTTCGTACACTGGGTAAAGCAGAAACTCGCAAGTTATGTCTATGGGATCAGTTTCCTAAAGAGCGTAACTTTGAAAGTCATGGTTCGGAAAGAACCAGTTATGACTTAATAGGGCGTGTACACTTAGACTACATGCAACTGTATCGCAAATACAACTATGAAGAACGACACAGTTACAGACTGGACTACATTGGCGAGATGGAAGTAGGTGAGAAAAAGGTTGCTTATGAAGGCTCGCTGGATAGACTTTACAATCATGACTTCCTCAAGTTTTTAGAATACAACATTCAAGATACAATTCTGCTGTATAAACTAGATCAAAAGTTACAGTTTATTGATCTTGCTAACACTATTGCACACGACAATACTGTACTTTTGCCGGTAACAATGGGTGCTGTGGCTACAACAGAACAAGCAATCATCAACGAATCTCACAGGCGAGGTTATGTTGTTCCTGATAGAGTGCGTGAACGGGGAAGTGATACACAGGCCGCGGGTGCTTATGTGGCATTTCCAAAGAAAGGTTTGCATGAATGGGTAGGCTCAATGGACTTAAACAGTCTGTATCCTAGTGTGTTTAGAGCATTGAACATGGCGGCAGAGACTATTGTAGGACAGTTGCGTCAAGACTACACTGATGAAGAAATACAAAACAAAATGACATTAGAAAAGAAATCATTTGCTGATGCTTGGTTAGGTAAGTTTGGTAGTAATGAATATGAAATGGTAATGGCTAAAGATGTTAACCACACTATGAAATTAGATATGGAAGATGGAACCACTATAGATGTAACTGGTGCCGATGTTTATAATTTAATATTCAAAAGCAATCAACCATGGAACATCAGTGCAAACGGTACAATATTTAAAACGGACTTCCAGGGCATTGTTCCTGGATTACTAGAGAGATGGTATGCAGAAAGAAAGGAACTTCAAGCAAAGAAAAAAACTGCAACAACAGACGCTGAAAAAGCATTTTGGGATAAACGACAGTTGGTTAAAAAGATTAACCTCAACAGTTTGTACGGTGCTATTCTTAATCCTGGCTGTCGCTTTTTCGATAAGCGGATTGGTCAATCCACAACACTTACAGGAAGAGCCATTACTAGGCACATGGGAGCAGAGACCAATAAACTGTTCACTGGAAAATATGATCATACAGGCGACACCATCATATACGGGGATACGGACTCAGTGTATTTCTCAGCAGTCCCGGCTCTCCCAGAAGGAACAGAACTAGATTTAGAAGGTGCTGTTAAACTATATGATCATATCTCCGATACTGTTAGTGATACATTCCCACAGTTCTTAAAGGATACATTTAATGTGCCGCTAGAAGCAGGCCAAGTAATGAAAGCAGGCAGAGAAGTAGTTGGTCGTGCTGGTTTGTTTATTACCAAGAAGCGATATGCAATTAATGTGCTAGACTTAGAAGGCTGGCAACCAGAAGGTGGTAAACTAAAGATTATGGGTCTAGACATCAAGCGATCAGATACTCCGGAATTTGTACAAGATTTCTTAGAAGAGATACTGCTTGATTGCCTAAATAAACATGGTGAAGATGCAGTTATACAAAAGATCAAAGACTATAAGGCTTACTTTAAGAGTTTAGATCCGTGGAAGAAAGGCATGCCTAAGAGGGTAAACAACCTAACTATGTATGAAGAAAAAATGTTAAAGCAGGCCAAAGTACCTGAGAACTATAGACTGCATAAGTTAAATGTAATGAAGGACGAGAAAGAAAACAATATGATCCCTGGGCATGTTAGGGCAAGTATTAATTGGAATAACCTATTAAAAGCAAACAGCGATAATTATAGCATGAAAATTACAGATGGTGCTAAAGTTATTGTGTGTAGGATGAGAAGTAATCCAATGGGTTATACCAGTGTAGCATATCCTACAGATGAACTTAAATTACCTCAATGGTTTAAGGATCTGCCATTTGATGAGGATGCAATGGAAGAAGCAGTGCTAGATAAAAAGATTGAGAATGTTATTGGTCAAATGGGCTTTGATCTTAAGCGAATAAATGAGAGTGAAACACTACAGGCGTTTTTTGAATTCTAATGGGTACAACAAGAGAGCAAAAATTAGCGGCGTTGAAAGAGGCCACCGGAGACACAATACTGGCAACAGTATTAAACTTTCCGCTCAACATAGGACTTGTAACAACTGCAAGATATTTGGAACTTACTATATTGCAAACCAGTATCTTTTTTACAGTGGTTTTTAGTGTTGTGGCTATTGCTAGAAAAACTTGGGTAAGACTTTATTTCTTTAAGAAAGATTTAAAAAAGAAGAGGGCGAATGGATAAAAAGACTTGGTGGGTGTTCGGCGATACTTCCGAATACGCAGGACATATAATAAATCGTTTAGAACAAAACGATAATACAGTAGTAGAAAGATTTAATAGATCTAATACTGACTACAGTAATCCTGCAGGTTTTTTAGATGATATAGAAAATAAAGAATTACCAGATAGAATATTTTTTAATGCTAACATACAAGCAAATGACTTTGATTATGGTAAACCGATAGTTGATCAATATGAAACTTATCGAGCATGGTTAGAACAATTCCAAATAGGCTTTTGGTTTAAACTTAATCTGTTAGAATATTTAAAAGATAAAATGAATGGAGTGTTTATATTTTCATCAAGCGGCATAGCATTAGATCAAACTATAAACAAGGACTGTAAACTATACAGGTTGCTTAGAGCAAGTGAGTTGCAATTAATGTACACATATCATGGCCACGATAACTTTGTTGTATGCGGAGCCTGTGTAAGCGATATGACCAATGAAACCAAAGAACATTATGCTTCTATAGTTGCCCAACATATGATAGAAGATCGTTTTAAACTTAACGGTATATACACAATTTTTAATGATGGCAACACAGAACCTCATATGGTATTTAAACCTAGAGGTTGGGTAGAAATAGGAAGTACAAGCAGATGATAGCATTTGATAAAATAGATAAGAGTAGTTTGGTAGACAAACCTTTTGAACACATGTTAATAGATTTTGTTGATCCCACTTATATTATAGGTGTGTTTGAACTTTTTTCTCGAGATCACAGAGT
>Ga0255761_10003321_pt1 | contig 14562 bp, 10 predicted proteins | sample 071ome_29_FD_179961 | JGI IMG/M metagenome (GOLD analysis project Ga0255761, IMG submission 179961) | Coastal salt marsh microbial communities from the Groves Creek Marsh, Skidaway Island, Georgia - 071407BT metaG (version 2) | ecosystem: Environmental > Aquatic > Marine > Intertidal zone >... | reverse complement strand
ATCTCCCGTTTCTACTACCAACTTTCCAGGGAGAAGATTAGCAGTATCACTGGCTGGGATTGCTAAGTTCTTAACAATCTCAGTGTCAGTTCCACTTCTGCGATGACCAAAACTGATTGTTTGAGTTGATGACCCAACATTAGTTACTTGTGCTAAAAGAACAACACCCGTATAACCGATAGGTGCCGTGTAGATTCCAACTGTGCTTGTTCCAACTACACTCGTGATAGTCTGGAATACATTTACTGCTGCTGCTGCAACTGCCATTTGATTAATCTCCTCCTAATGCAAGAATGAATGGTGTTACTTGTGAGAATAAACTCTTAATGTATACATTACCGGATACAGTTCCGGTTGATTGATTGATCACAACACCATCACCAATCCTAAAGTTACCTCTCTGATCTGTGCTGGTATAGTTAATCCTGCCGCCATCATTAGTAATCACTTCATTTTCTTCAATCGCAACACCACCTCTTGATGGATATGCAGTTTCTATAGTGTTTCCGGCACCAATATATTGGAAAGAATGTGAACTTACAATCTGGAAACTTTGTCTTGCAAAATATGCCGTGCTTCCAACTCCAACTTCATTATTTAGATTCTGCACCAAACTGATTGTTGTGATACCAGCAGATGGTTCAGTTGACTCAAGAACATCATAATAAATTGCGTCTATCTGTGCTGTTGCTGCGGCATCAACTCCACCACCACCAGAGAAAGAAACATTAGGAACACCCGTATATTGTGATCCGGCACTTCTTACAGTAACCACTGTCACTGCACCATTTTCTACAGTTGCCGTTGCCTGTGCAGGAATGGCAACACCAGGACCAGTTGGAGCATCAATCGTTACTGTAGGAGGTGAAGTATATCCAGATCCACCATTTGTAACCACAATATCACTAACAACATAGTACTTACGATCAAAGTAAAGTGCCTGACCATCATAAGGACGATTGTTACCTACACCAGAAACAGTAACAATATTCTGACTTACTGCCGCAGTAGAACTTACTGTTCCAGTATAACGATCAATACAACTAGAAGTCTCATCACCAACTCCTTCGGCAACTAATCCCTTTGTTCCGAATGAAGAGTTGGAGTTTGTGAGATCTAACTGACCACCTTTACCGGCATAGATTGCAGTGTCATCACAAATGGTGAAAATAGAAACCAACTGACAATATGCACCGTTAGTTACCGAAACTCCGATACCACCTTGATTGAACTGGGTATAGGAGTCAACGTTGAATGAACCCTGAACACCGATATCGTTTACCTGATCTCCTTCATCGGCATTGAATCCATCAATCTTTGCTCCAATACTGCCAGCAATAAAGTTGGTGCAGTTTCTTACATAAGGACCTTTTGTGATAACACCAGTTCCTTGAAGTGGACTTAATGATGGATCAGTTATACCAGAAACAATCGCACCACTGTTTCCGGGATAGTTTGTTGTGATACCTGCAGATGCGGGACCAACATCAATAATCGTGGTTACGATTCCTGCACAAGTCGTAACTGCAGAATGAACATTTGCACAGTTGCCTACATCATAAGAACCACCCTCTGCCTGAATACTTTCATCCTTGACTTGAGTTACAATAGATTGATATCCACCATTCCAAGTAATATTGTTGATGCAGGATCTTGCAATACCAACCGAATAATCAATCGCAGCAATCGTTGCATCCTTTACACTATATCCGTTTGGATCAGTTCCGGTAATGTGTTGTAGTGCTCCACCAGCAGTATAATATGATTTACCGGCACCTACACACTTGGAGTTACCACCTCTCGTAATATCGTGGCAGATTGCTCTGTAAATATCTTTGATATCATCTCTACAATTCTGAGGATCTGTTGGAGTTCCACCAGAATCAACAACTTGGAAAGCAGGGTTTTTGTAGTCCGTGCTTGTCAGATATCCTACTGCTTCATTTGCAATGAAATCTAAGTTCTGACGAATCAATCTTGCGGCATCAAAATATCTGTCAGAAGAAACACCGAGTAGTGGACGGAATGCAACGACTGCCGCACCATTCGTCATCGGACCACCGACAAAACTGAGATCAGTTAAGTGACATCCTTGACCAACATAGAACAAATCAGTGTTTGTATTTTGTGGTGCGACCAGACAACGACGAAGTTCTGTTCCTTCTACCGAAACATTGTCTGCAAGATTGATGGGATTATTTTCAGTATAAGTTCCGGGATAAACCTTGACCGTATCACCAGGAACTGCAAGGGCAACTGCTGCTTTGATTGTTGCCTTTGAATTGTTTACGTCTAATCCAGTATTATCATCGTTACCATTTTGAGTAACGAATAAAGTCTTACCCGCAAAAGTTGTTGTGCCTGCACCAACTTCTACGATTCTTGTACCAACACCAACACCACCTGTATCCTGTTTTAGGAAAATCTTACCATCATAAAAGTTGACAGCTAATTCACCTAACTGTAACTGTCCTTCTGTTGGTTTTTTGCCAGCGACCGCTGACCTCTTTATCCTAATCGGAGTGGCCATTTATTATTCTATCGGTATGTACCGGTTCAGAACAGTATATACTGTCCTTTTCATTTATTTATAATACAATATTTCTTCTCGTTCCGTAACGATAAAGATTTGCTGGTGGTTCTGGTTTCATCCAATCTTTGATTTTTTCATATCTTTCCATACTAAAAAACTCCTGGGAGAAATACCATTCTTCCCAAGGAGTATGACCCTTGTCTTGATTACATTCGTGGCAGGCACACACACAGTTCTTGGTGAAATCTGCACCACCCTTAGAACGAGGAACAATGTGGTCTATTGTGAGTTCTTCATCAGACCCACAATAGGCACACTCTAAATCCCATTCTTCCTTTATCTTTGCCCTCCATAATCTTTTCGCTTCGGCAGAACTAGTTGTTTGGAGGTTAAAGACATAGGCTTGGGGATTGTTGTAGAGAGGCATAAGAAATTGCGTCCTACTACTATTTAGAAACCGTACCTCCCTTTAAGGGCATTATAGTTTTGTTGGACTTCTGCTGTTGATAATGATCTACCTTTGTATACTCTAACAGCTGAAATTTTTCCTGACATTGCATAATTTCCCCAACCCCATCCAGGTGTTCCACCTACTGCAAAATTAGAAGTAGATGAAGTTGCCGACCAGTCCCAGGTCTTAGTGTCTTTCAGTTCACCATTTTGATAAAATTTAATATCTCCACTAGTCCCAGTCGCAACATAATGTGCCCACTGATTTGATATTGGTGACATTGCTATACCTTGCCAACTACCTGGATACCCTCTGAAACTTCCACCTGCTGACCATATGTGTGCGGTATTATTTGAACCGCCAAACTGAAAAACTCCAATGTGTCCCACATCACCACTTCCACTAGTAAAATACTCCCACCACTCTATGGCAAATTCTTCGGTTCCAAATAAGAAATCTGTATTAGAAGAAGTTACTGCATAAGCATTAGACCCATCAAACACAATAGAACCACCATCATCAGAACTATAAGTGGGTCCGTTGGTTAAGGTTCCACTGTTTCCATTACCACTTATATCAGTCCAGGTGGTTCCTGTACCTGGATAAGACTTAGTATTACCTGCATCCAGTGCTAATACTAACCCATCTTCTTTTATTTCTGGTCCTGCAAATACTCCCATCAGACATACCTCCCTTTGAGTGCATTGTAGTTTTGTTGGACTTCTGCTGCCGTTAATTCTCTGTTGTAATAGGTGGTATTAGATATAAACCCTCTCATGGACTCTGGCGCATAAGAATGATTTCTACCTATGTATGGAGTAGTTGATGTAAAGTTGTAATCGTAAGTGTACGTGCTTCCAGCTTGGACCCCATTTCGGTATAACTTTAAGGTTCTTGATCCACTAACACCGCCATTCCCGACAAAGGCAATGTGCCACCATTCATCGTTGAAAGATGTGTCGTAATCAGCTATTCTATACCCTTGAGCATAATAGAACACTCCATAAGTTAAAGAATCCATATACACTCCACCGTATGTTGTATTACTTCCAGTTCCACTGAATAAGACGGATTTAGTTCCAACACCAGTTTCTGCAGTTGGTATATGCTTTGCCCAGAAGTTCCAAGTAAATGCGCCAGTCCCTGGAGCAATTTGCGAGCTTGAAAGTGTCGCATAATCATCCACCCCATCAAACTCAAAGTATTTTGATGCAGATGGTCCAACAGAAGTTAAGGTTGGAACACCAATAATAACCTGAAAAGTATGAGCACTTGGACTTGCATCAACATTCGTCCCTCCCTGACAACACAAAAGTGTTGTATTCGTAACGGCAGTCAGTGGAGAAGATGGTGGTGTGAAGTCTGATGTGTAGAGTGCAGTTCCTTTGACTACACGGACGTTAGAGATATTACCACTAAATTTATAAAGACCATTAGAACTAGCCCCGATTGTAACTGACAAAGAACTGTCACGATGTGCATTACTCCAAGTTCTAGAATCAACTTGAGAACCACCCACAAATAATCTCACAGTTGATCCACTTCTGGTTACAGCAACATGAGTCCATGTATTTAATGGAGCAGTGCCTCCACTTAAATAAGGACTAAGATTTCCATCTGGACTGTATGCATAATACTCTACGGTAGTAGTATTGTTTCCCAAACTAAAAAACCACGATGCGGTAGTAGAAGTATTTTCGTATTGTGCAATAATTACAGGATAAGATCCAGTCGAAGTTGGATAAATCCATGCTTCCATAGTGTAATCACCTGTTCCAAAGGAAAAATCAGCACTGTCAGCAATACTCAAATATTCGGTGCTTCCATCAAACTCTACATATCCAGCCTCAGGAAACGGACCATCACTATGAGATGTTCCACCAGTTAAAGTTCCATTATTACCACCAATCGTATCAGTCCAAGTGGTTCCAGACTTCCAAGACTTGGAGTTCTGTGCGTCCAGTGCTAATACAAGTCCGTCAGTTACAATGCGTGGTGAGTGTCCGAGTCCCATTATTCATACCTCCCTTTGGTTGCATTGTAGTTTTGTTGGACTTCTGCTGCTGTGAGTCCTTTGCCTTTATACATCTTGAAGACCGATACTTTACCTGGCCATCTATATGCACCACTTCCTCCAATGTAAATTTCAGTCTGCTCATAATTATCACTATTGCTAGTTGTACTTGCCTTCACCACTCCATTCTCGTATACAGCAAAGTATCCAGAAGCGTCTCTAGATGCAACAAGGTGAACCCACTGATTTAAAGTTGGATAAGTCATACTGAGCAATGTATAACTATCACCATTATTAACAAGGTCTAAATTTCCACTTCTATATGCCCAGAATAAACTGGTGTTATTCACACCAGAACCAGTATAGTATGCAGGACCTTCATATTGAGATGGAGTTGCAGTAGGGTATATCCACATCTCTATGGTAAAAGGACCTGTACCAGGTGTAAAATCTGATGATGGTCCGAGAGAACAATTATCATTCGTTCCATCAAAATCAAAATATGAAGATATTTGAGGTGTAGGTTTAAATAAATTCAGCAATTCTCCATCAATGGTGATAGAGACAACGGTATTATTTGAAGAACTTAGTGTATAAAATCTAATTCCAGTCAGTGTTCCTCCAGCAGGAAGAAGATTTGTATAAGTAAAAGTACCAGTACTTGATCCACCAGTTTGTGCGGTGACTGTTCCAGCAGTTGTAATAAAATCTACAGCATTTAAAGTTGCGTGATAAACACTTACAGTTCGGGAGGTATATGTAATTGGTTCTACAAGTGTTACTGTAACATCAAAATTTGATTGGGCATTATAAAAACCCGTGCTATTAGTGCCATCAAAAATATTTGAAAATATAGCAGTATTACTTCCATCTGGGGATGATGTAAAATCGGCAGTTCCACCATTTACGGCAGATACTGAATAAGCACTAGAAACTGTTGGATTTGGACCAAAATGCACAGCACCATTAATAGTGCCATTATTACCCTTACCACTCAAATCAGTCCAAGTATTTCCACTGCCAACATAAGACTTTGTATTGGCAGCATCCAGTGCCAATACAAGTCCGTCAGTAACTATTCGTGGATTATAACCAACCGCCATTATTCGTCAACTTTTTTCTTGTATTTATGTTGACATACTACCATTCATTACTTAGATTTATTCTGGTATGAAATAATCTTCTGGAAGAATAATATCAAAATTACTTTCCAATCTATTTCTCCATTCATCTTCAGTATCATATTCTTCATAATGAGGCAATCCACTTCCTATTGTTTGTCCATTAAAAATAACAGTATAATGGACAATCCCATCATCATTGTAGCAGATTACGTATTTCTTTTCTGTGTAAGTTTTTTCCATTTTTGTCCTTATGCGTTATATGTAATTGTCCAAGACTTACCTATAAGATTAGTATAGGCAGTATTGGCAGCACTGGTCCATGTAGTTTTTGCGGCACTACTACCACCATTCATATTTACTGTGCCAGAAGATATTCCTCCATTATCAAGAGAAACTAAAATGTTTTCGATACTGTCAGCATCTAACGCACAATTAAGGAATGTATTAGTCCCATTAGTGAAATTATTCATATTAGTATCATTAACTCTAAAGGTTGTAATGCCCGAATTAGAGAACGCACTAGTCATATTACTAATTCTCTCTCCAGAATCTATATGAACTTCTCTAAGAGCACTTACTCCACTACATGCTGAAGAAAAATCACATAAGGTAGAATTATTTGCAGTACTACCAAGACCAATTGGAGTGGTTGAAGATCCAAAGTTTACTAATCCAGTGGAAGCAAATGTTCTATCAAAAGTAGTAATTCTTGCACTGTCAGTAATGAAGAAATCAGTTAATGAACTATTATCTCTGAATGATTCGGTAAGACCTAAGTTTGTTCCAGTACTACCAAATGAAATTGGGTTTGCTTCTGAACCGAAAGAACGTAAACTAGATCTGTTGAAACTGATAGCAGTACAATTGGTCAACTTATTATCACCAACCCTAAAGGTTGTAATACCAGCTTCATAGAACGCACCAGAAAGACTACTAATTCTCTCTCCATAATCCATATGGAATTCTCTGATATAACTCGATTGAGAAAACATTCCCGCACAACTAACAAGAGTAGGATTATCTGCCGTGCTACCAATGCCAATTGGTGTTGTTTCTGTTCCAAAGTTTACTATTCTAGTACTCCTAACTGCATTTTGAAGGCTACTAATTCTTGCACTATCGACAACGAAGAAATCAGTTAATGCAGTTGCCTCATAGAATGATTCGTAAAGACTTACGTTTGTTCCAGTACTACCAAATGAAATTGGATTTGCTTCTGAACCGAAAGAAAGTAGAGCGTAACATCGACGGAATGCACCACTCATATTAGTGACATTAGTCAACTTACCATCACCAATTTTAAAAGTTGTAATACCAGTAGCTTCATTAAACGTGCTAGAAAGACTATTAATCATAGCTCCCGATGTAATATGAAACTCTTTGAGAGCATATGCCTGCGTGAATGCACCTGAAAGAGAAAAAGTTGATCCACTAGTACGAAATTCAATTGGATTTGCTTCTGTACCAAAGTTCCTAATGCTAGCACATTGATTGAATGCATTGGTCATAGTAGTAACATTATTCAACTTACCATCGACAATTCTAAAGGTTGTGATACCTGATTGTCGGTACGCACCATTAAGACTACTAATTCTATCTCCAGAAGATAAATGAACTTCTCTAATAGCACTGGTCTGGTAAGAAATGTTTTGAAAAGTACATAAAGTAGAATTATCTGCCGTGCTACCAATACCAATTGGACTTGTTTCTGTTCCAAAGTTTACTACTCCAGAACCCCTGATTGCACCATTAAAACTAGTGATTCTCGCACTATCGGTAATGAAGAAATCAGTTAATGAAGATGATTGGTAGAATGATTCGGAAAGACTTACGTTTGTTCCAGTACTACCAAATGTAATTGGATTTGCTTCTGTACCAAAAGAAAGTAGACCACATTGACGGAATGCATTGGTCATATTAGTGACATTAGTCAACTTATTATCACCAATCCTAAAGGTTGTAATACCAGAATTGGTATAAAACGTATTCTGAAGACTACTAATTCTCTCTCCAGAATCTAAATGAACTTCTTTAAGAGAACTATTTTGATAAAATGCCTGGTACATAGTAAAGGTAGTAGCATTGTCCGCAGTACTACCAAATGAAATTGGATTTGCTTCTGTACCAAAAGAAAGTAGACCAGTACCACGGAATGCATTGGTCATATTAGTAACATTAGTCAACTTATTATCAGCAATTCTAAAAGTTGTAATACCAGAATTATAGAACGCATTCTGAAGACTACTAATTCTATCTCCAGAAGATAAATGAACTTCTCTAATAGCACTTACATTTTGGAATGATTGATAAAACGTACATAAAGTAGAATTATCTGCCGTACTACCAATGCCAATTGGTGTTGTTTCGGATCCAAAGTTTACTATTCCGGAACTCGTAAATGTATCTTGGAAACTATTGATTCTTGCACTATCGGTAATAAATAAATCAGTTAATGAAGTATTATCGCGGAATGAATTAGCAAGACTAAGATCTCCTGCAGTACTACCAAATGTAATTGGATTTGCTTCTGTACCAAAAGAAAGTAGACCAGTACCACGGAATGCATTAGACATACTAGTGACATTAGTCAACTTATTATCACCAATCCTAAAGGTTGTGATACCAGCATTATAGAACGTTTGATAGAGACTACTAATTCTCTCTCCATAATCCATATGGAATTCTCTAAGAGAAGATACTCCGTTGAATGCTTGACTAAAAGTAACTAAAGTAGAATTATCTGCCGTACTACCAATACCAACTGGAGTTGTTTCGGATCCAAAGTTTACTATTCCACTTGAATCAAATGTTTGTGAAAAACTGCTGATTCTATTACTATCGGTAACAAAGAAATCAGTTAGTGAAGATGTATACCGAAATGTTTCACTAAGACTTAAATCTGCTCCACTACTACCAAATGTAATTGGATTTGCTTCTGTACCAAAAGAAAGTAGACCAGTACCACGGAACGCAGAAGCCATACTAGTGATATTAGTCAACTTATTATCACCAATCCTAAAGGTTGTAATACCAGCATTATAGAACGCGTTAGAAAGACTACTAATTCTATCTCCATAATCTAAATGAAATTCTCTAAGAGAACTATTTTGATAGAATGCTTGAGTAAAAGTAACTAAAGTAGAATTATCTGCCGTACTACCAATACCAACTGGAGTTGTTTCGGATCCAAAGTTTACTATTCCACTACCATAAAACGTACTATTAAAATTACTAATTCTATTACTATCAGTAACAAAGAAATCAGTTAGTGAAGATGTATTCCGAAATGATTCGGAAAGACTTAAATCTGCTCCACTACTACCAAATGTAATTGGAGTTGTTTCTGTACCAAATTCCTGAATAGATGAACTATAAAACACACTCGCCATATTAGTACAATTACTTAAATCATTATCACCAATCCTAAAAGTTGTAATACCAGAACTATAGAACGTTGAATTAAGACTACTAATTCTATCTCCATAATCTAAATGAAATTCTTTAAAAGAACTATCTTGATAGAATGCTTGACTAAAAGTAACTAAAGTAGAATTATCTGCCGTGCTGCCAATACCAACTGGAGTTGTTTCGGATCCAAAGTTTACTATTCCACTACCATAAAACGTACTATTAAAATTACTAATTCTATTACTATCAGTAACAAAGAAATCAGTTAGTGAAGATGTATTCTGAAATGTTTGACTAAGACTTAAATCTGTTCCAGTACTACCAAATGTAATTGGATTTGCTTCTGTACCAAAAGAAAGTAGACCAGAATTGTAAAATGGAGTACCCATATTAGTGACATTAGTCAACTTATTATCACCGATTCTAAAGGTTGTAATACCAGAAGCATAGAACGCGTTAGAAAGACTACTAATTCTATCTCCATAATCTAAATGAAATTCTCTAAGAGAACTATTTTGATAGAATGCTTGAGTAAAAGTAACTAAAGTAGAATTATCTGCCGTACTACCAATACCAACTGGAGTTGTTTCGGATCCAAAGTTTACTAATCCACTACCACTTCCATAAAATGTTTGTGAAAAACTGGTAACTCTTTGAGCAGTATCAACATGAAAATCCCTCAAACCAGAAACATTATAAAATAAATTAGCAAGACTAAGATCTCCTGCAGTAGTGCCAAGTATGATTGGTAGATCCTCAGTTCCAAATTTAACAAGGTTTGTTGTTCCACCAAACATACTACTAAAACTAGTAGTGCTTGAAAAATCAAGTCCAGCAAGAGTTTTCAATGAGGGACAATTATAAAAACTATTACTAAATCCAGTGATTCCAGTTAGATCGTTAAAACCAGAAAGATTTTGTTTGAGTATTGTAACTCCTACGCCAACATTTTGAAAATCTACAAGAGGAGTATCTCTAAATGCATTGGTGATACTCGTAACTTGACTAAAGTCCGCTGTAATTTCATCTAAATTACCACATCCATAAAATGCACTATTAAGACTTCCAGTAAATCCATAACCAGATTTTCCTCTAAATTTTGTAATTATATCGCCATCAGAATTGTTATTATAATAAGGTCTAAAATTTCCACTAATTACATCAATTCCAACATTATAAGTTCCTGCCGTCGAATAATTATGAGTTGCGGTTGTTGCCGTTACTGTTTCGGAAGAGTCATCTCCCCAGTTGACAATATAAGTGCAAGTTCCTGTAGTTCTTATGGTGAAACTAGTAGCACCAGGTGTTACAGCTTCTGTATTTACAACGAATACACAATCAGTATCCTCGGTGTAAAAACCATAAGTCTCATATCCTTTATTTTGAGATCCAAACTTTGCCCCTACTGCTGCTCCCATTATGCGTACCTCCCTTTGAGTGCATTGTAGTTTTGTTCGACTTCTGCTGCTGTGAGTCCTTTACCTTTGTAAACTTTTAGATCAGAAACTGTGCCATCAAGTCTTCCATTCTGAGATGCACTAGGAATCCATCCTATTCTTGGAGTTGCCGTATCTTCCATATCTTTAGTTGATGCACTAACAGGAGTATTGTCAAGTGATCCGTTTAGATATAAGTATAAATCTCCAGATAATCTTGTGGAAACCATATTATACCAAGTGTCAGCAACTATTGTAGTGTTTCCTTTATAACTTGTTTGTTCCATATAATGTTCAAACACTGGATCTCCACTAATCCACAATCCAAAAATATATCCATTACCACCAGAATAAGAACTGAGAACTGTACGATAGTTAGCAGATCCACTCACTCCAGAAACACTATCAAATTTTACCCAAACACTAATTGCAAAATCATCAGTTCCAATACCAAGACCACTATCTAACAGGATATAATCATCAGTCCCATCAAACTCAAAAGCACTTGCAGGGGAACCTAAGTTTGCTGCTGCATTATCATTAGCAGTAATGGTATGAGCACTAGAACTTGCATCGGCAATAGTGTTTCCCTGACAAGTTAGAAGTGTTGTGTTTGTAATAGCAGTTAGTTGTTTTGTCGGTGGTGTGAAGTTTGATGTGTAGAGTGCGGTGCCTTTGAGGATGCGATAGTTAGAAAGATTACCGTTGAGAAGATTAGAACCTGCTAGCGCATCACCAATATATGTTGTTTGAGAAGCAGAATGCAAGGTAGCATCAACTGTACCAGTAACAACAACACCATCAACTGCAATATAAGAAGTTGTACCACTCTTTGAAATAGCAACGTGATGCCATGTATTTGCAGTTAGAAGTCCCGCAGAAGTTAAATGTGTAGAAAAACTTGTTCCATTACTAGAAGTTCTATGAGTGATACTTCCATTGGTATTAAATGTAATATAAATTTCTCTAGCGCTAGAAGTATTGTATCTTCCAAATAATCCTTGAACTGTTGATAAATTATTGAGATACACCCATGATTCAATAGTATAATCACTACTACCGAACTGATGGTCAGCAGTATTGCTTAGAGTTAAAGTATCACCAGTCCCATCAAACTCCACATATCCAGCACCAACAAAAGGTCCGTCATTATGATATGTTCCACCGACTAGTGTCCCATTATTGCCACCAATCTTATCCGTCCAGTTGGTAGAAATACCGGCATTCCAACTAGTTGGAACACCAGCATCCAGTACTAATTTAAGTCCGTCAGTTACAATGCGCGGAGAATGTATGAGTGACATTATACGTACCTCCCTTTGGTTGCATTGTAGTTTTGTGTGACTTCTGCTGCTGTAAGTGCCTTAGAATATATTTTTAAATCGGCAATTTTACCATGATGATACCTATCATTATTTCCAGATCTCCTACCAATATCTAAATCTTCTGTAGCTGTCATATCAGTACCGTCAGAATTAGTGGCAGACAAAGAACCGTTAATGTAAACGTCTAATGATGAACCCTGCACCATAACAACGTTATACCAAACACCAATACTTAGTGCATGTCCAGATGGTGCTGTAGTTTGTGCTGCGGATGCATAATTATAGGCAAAAGGTTTTCTACTAGTCGTACCAAAAATCCAATCACCGTTAGATGCTGCTATGGTTGCTATACTAACTTCAGAAGATAAATTAATCCAAGCACTTACTGTCAATGGACCTGCCGGAATATTAGTACTTCCAACATCAACATAATCATCAGTCCCATCAAACTCAAAGGAACTGCTAACGATGGTTGCCTTTGCATCTCCATTAACAGTAATCGCATGAGCATTGGAACTAGCGTCCTTAATGTTTTGTCCTTGACAGGTCAAAAGTTCTGTATTTGTAACAGCAGTCAGTGGTTCTGCTGGTGGTGTGAAGTTTGATGTATAGAGTGCGGTTCCTTTAATTAGGCGGAGGTTGGAGATGAAACCGTTGATGTCGCGGGGAGTATAGGATTTTTGTCTGCCAATGTATGCACAATCAAAAGAACCAGTAATGCTTGTGGTGTTGCCACCGGATACACCATTAAGATATATCGTTGTTGTTCCGGAACTTCTTACAACAGCAACATGTCCCCATGTATTTGCCGCCAGGGAAGATGATGCATCTATAAGCTTTGAATATCCTGAAGCAGTGTCTGTTGAGCTTCCAATTACTGCTTCAGCTGCACCAGTATCTGAAATTAGAACAGAGGATGTACCAGACGCCCACCAAACTGATGGTGTCCTGGATGTTGCCAAATTTATCCAATACTCAATAGTAAAATCACCTGTACCAACTGTAACTCCACTCGCGTCAGCAATACTAAGGTAATCCCCACTACCATCAAACTCAACAGCACCAGCACCACCAAAGGGTTCTTTTGTAAGACTTATACCTCCATTAGCAGTAAGAGTATGAGCACTAGAACTTGCATCGGCAATGGCATTTCCCTGACAGGTTAAGAGTGTTGTGTTCGTAACAGCAGTAAGTGGTTTTGTCGGTGGTGTGAAGTTTGATGTGTAGAGTGCGGTGCCTTTGACTACACGAACGTTGGAAATATATCCATCCCAAGTATAACTGCTGGAGGCATTTGCTGCTATAAGAAGCGAGTATGTATTACTAAAATCATGAGTGTAGCTACTAACATCAGTTTCTTTAACACCATTCTTAAAAGCTCTCATTGTTCCCGATTCTCTAGCAAATGCATAGTGAGTCCAGGTGTTTAATGATGGAGCAGGGGCATAAGATACAGAAACGCTGTTGCTACTAGTATGTGCAAGGTTTATACTTGAGTTTGTAGAATTATAAGCAATTCTCCAAGAATTACTATTAAAAGAACTGGAACCTCTTTTTCCAACAATTCCATCAGAATTTGTCAATGAATGTGCATATACCCAAAATTCAATCGTAAAATCACCAGTACTAAGATCCAAATCAGCACTGTCAGCAATACTCAAATGATCATCAGTTCCATCAAACTCTACATACCCAGCACCAACAAAAGGTCCGTCGTTATGATATGTTCCATTGAATAGTGTTCCGTTATTGCCACCAATCTTATCCGTCCAGTTGGTAGAAATACCGGCATTCCAACTAGTTGGAACACCTGCATCCAGTGTTAAAGATAATCCATCAGTAACTATTCGTGGGTTATAACCAACCGCCATTATTAGTCAACTTTTTTCTTATATTTATATTTACATGCTGCCCTTGCCCATGCCCGTGAAAGTTGATTAATAAAAGAGCAAGGTCTCCCTTGCTCTCCGCAATAGGGACACCTTGCATCTTTGGGGTCATTAGGGTACGAATACTTCGGCATCACTTTCCCTAAGTTCTAATTGTTGTTGTGCATCTTCCAGTCTTATCTTACCAGCAGGAAGACCTTGTTGACCAGGAAGTTGTTTATCAGTCTCAGAAGTAATATCAATTACTTGATCCATAATAAACCTTTGCTTTCTATAAGTCCTTTTGTCCTTATCAAAAGAGACCATCATAAGAGCATCATTCTCTGCTGCACAGTGACAGATTACTCTGCCTGTGGTTTTGTCAGTTACGACCCAATAATCA
>Ga0255761_10003280_pt1 | contig 14677 bp, 17 predicted proteins | sample 071ome_29_FD_179961 | JGI IMG/M metagenome (GOLD analysis project Ga0255761, IMG submission 179961) | Coastal salt marsh microbial communities from the Groves Creek Marsh, Skidaway Island, Georgia - 071407BT metaG (version 2) | ecosystem: Environmental > Aquatic > Marine > Intertidal zone >... | reverse complement strand
AATATATCTTTAAGACCATCATTTGCTAATTTCTTGGCATTTAAATAATTAATTTTTTCACCTAATTTGATTACAACATTGCCTGTTTTTGCATCTATAACTTCTTCAGAAAAGTTTTTTGCTTTATAATTTTCAGGATTAAACTTAGTTTTCCATTTTTGAGTTTTGGGATCAAATGTAAATTGTTCTTTGTCATAAAATTCATTTGCAATTTCTGTCTTGGAATAACCAAGTGCCATTAATAGAGTTGAAGCTAATATTTTTTTCTTTCTATCAATTTTAAAATATAAAAAATCCTTAACATCATATTCAAAATCCAACCATGAACCTCTGTTTGGAATAACTCTACAATTAAATAAAAGTTTACCACTTGCATGTGTTTTACCTTTATCATGATCAAAAAATACTCCAGGACTTCTATGCATTTGGTTTACAACAACTCTTTGAACACCATTAGTGATAAACGTACCACTATTAGTCATCATGGGCACTTCACCCATGTAAACTTCCTGTTCTTTCGCTGATAAAATGTCTTTAGTATTGTTTTCTTGATCTATTTCATAAACTACTAATCTTAGAGTACATTTTAGTGCTGAAGAATAAGTTAGACCTCTTGCGATACATTCCTCAACATCAAATTTTGGTTTTTCTAATCTGTATGAAACATATTCTAAAGTTGCCTTATCATTTAAATCTTCAATTGGAAAAATGCTTTTAAAAACACGATCAAAGCCTTTTGTAATTTCTGCATCTTTAACAAAATCTGTTAATTCATCGTAAGAATTTTTTTGTACTTCAATTAGATTAGGAATAGATAAACTTTCTTTAAGTTTACCAAAATTTTTACGGATATTCTTTTTTTCAGTAAAAGATATTTGCATCTATATTTTAGAACTGATTAAAAAAATTTAACCAGTTTTGAATTCTTTCTAATTTATTTATTTTAATTCTACTTTTGCGCCCGCAGCTTCTAATTTAGCTTTGATTTCTTCAGCTTCTTTTTTTGGAACACCTGATTTAACTTCTTTAGGAGCACCTTCGACTAAATCTTTTGCTTCTTTTAAACCAAGAGAAGTTGCTGCTCTCACTTCTTTGATAACATTAATTTTTTTATCACCTGCTGAAACTAGCATAATTGTAAAATCATCTTTGTCAGCCGCTGCTTCACCACCGCCTGCTGCTGCAGGAGCTGCTGCTGCCATTGGAGTAACACCCCATTTTTCTTCTAGTTGTTTTGAAAGTTCTGCAGCTTCAGCTACAGATAAACTTGATAGGTCTTCAATAATTTTATTTAGGTCTGGCATAGTATCTACTCTTTAGGTTGTGTTTCTGAATTTTCTGGGGACAAACTACTCATTTTTTCCGATCGTGCAAGTAAAATACTCACTAATTTAGATGCAGGAGCATTTAAAATACCCACAATATTTGCTCTAGCCTCATCCAAAGTTGGTAGATTTGCTACATTTTGGACACCAGCTTGATCTAAAACTTCATTATCCATTATTCCACCGATAAGTTTTAGACTTTCATTCTCTTTTGCAAATTTTGAAAGAATTCTTGCAGACATAATCGCATCTTCACCAAATGCAACGGCTGTAGGTCCTGTGAAAAGATTAGATAAATCTTTGCACTTAGTTTTTTCTAAAGCAAGCTTAGTAATTCTGTTTTTTGTAATTTTAAATACTATTCCGTGTTCTCTCATTTTAGATCGTAATTCATCTAATTGAGGCATAGTTAAACCTTGATAATGAGTAACCAATACAGCTTTACTATTTTCGAACTGATTAGTCATATCAGCTATATAAGTCTTTTTTTGTTCTTTATTCATCATAAGATTAAATCGCTTTACCTAATTTTAATTTATAAGAAACACCCATTGTTGAAGTAATAAAACTATTTTTTATTAAATCACCTTTTAATGTGTTGTTAGATTTTTCTTTATCAAGTGCATCAAGTACTGCATTATAATTCTTTATTAATTGTTCATCACTAAAAGATTTTTTACCAATGCTTACTCCAATATTTCCATCTTTATCATTTCTAATTTCTGCTTGACCAGATTTTGCATCTGTAATTGCTGTTTTTAAATCTTCTGTAACAGAGCCAAGTTTTGGATTAGGCATTAACCCTTTAGGACCTAAAACTTTTCCAAGTTTAGAAAGTTTAATCATCATTGCAGGAGTACAAATTAATTTTTCAAAATTCATTTCACCTGATTTAATTTTATCAATAAATTCATCACTACCTACAATATCAGCACCTGCATCTTTTGCTTCTGCGGCTTTAGTATCTTCACAAACAACAGCTACTTTAACTTTTTTACCAGTTCCTCCTGGTAAATTTACAACTGTTCTAATGTTGACTTCACTTTTCTTTTGCTTGTTATTTATTTGAAAACTTAAATCAATAGACTCATCAAATTTGGTTGTACAATTTTTTTTAACCTCAGGAATTAATTTCTCAATTACTTCAGAAGGTAGATCAGAAGTTTTTTCTGGAAGTTTTTTAAATCTTTTCGAAGCCATTATTCTTTTACCTCTATCCCCATAGATCTTGCAGATCCTGAAATAATTTTTACTGCTTGATCTAAATCTAATGCATTTAAATCATTCATTTTTTGATTTGCAATTTCTTCAACTTGTTTTCTTGTTATTGAAGCAACTATGTTTCTACCAGGTTCTTTTGATCCACTTTTTAATTTTGCTGCTTCTCTGATAAAATAAGAAGCTGGAGGTGATTTAATTTTAAAATCAAATTTTTTATCTTTATATACTGTGATTTCAACAGGAACAGGTTTGCCTGCCATTGATTTGGTTTTATCATTGAACGCTTTACAGAATTCCATAATATTAACCCCACGTTGACCTAAAGCAGGTCCAACCGGTGGTGCAGGATTGGCTTGACCACCATTAATTTGTAATTTTATAAATCCACTAATTTCTTTTTTTGCAGCCATTAACTTGCTTTCTCCACTTGATTATATTCTAATTCAACTGGTGTTGGACGTCCAAATATAGAAACTGAAACCTTAAGTCTAGACTTTTCTTCATCTATTTCTTCAACTAAACCGCTGAAAGAAGCAAAAGGTCCATCAACAACCTGAACTTTTTCACCAACGCTGTACTCTATACCAGATTTTGGTTGAGCTACACCATCTTTTATTTGACCTAAAATCTTTTCAATTTCTTTATCAGAAACTGGAACAGGAATGCCTTTTGTTCCTAAAAAACCACTAACTCTCTTTATATTCTTGATCATATGATAAATGTTATTGTCCATCTCACTCTTAATTAAGACATAACCAGGAAAATACTTCTTTTTTCTTTGAGTTCTTTTTCCACGTTTTACTTCTGTAACATCATGAGTTGGAACTACTATTTCCTCAAATTTATCTGAAATTTTAGCTTTTTCCGCTTCCTCTTTTATTAAACCAGCAACTTTATTCTCAAAACTAGAGTGTGATTGCACTATGTACCAGTTTTTCATTATATACTTACCTTTAATAGTAATTCTAGGAAGAATTTTAAAACTTGATCAAGAAGTAAAAAGAATAAAGACATAACCACAGCCATTGCAAAAACCATTAAGGCCCCTTGCAATGTTTCTTTGCCTGTTGGCCAAGAAACTTTAAAAGCCTCTTGCTTAACTTCTTGAATAAATTTCATTGGGTTCTTCATAATAATTAAACTCGATTGGCAGGAGCGGAGGGACTCGAACCCTCAGCCTCCGGTTTTGGAGACCGGCGCTCTACCAATTGAGCTACACTCCTATATAGAGTTTACTCTATAATTTTAGTTACTACTCCAGCTCCTACAGTTCTACCACCTTCTCTGATCGCGAAATTTAACTTTTCAGACATCGCAATTGGAGTGATTAGTTTTACTGTAAATTTAGCATCATCACCCGGCATAACCATTTCAGTTCCAGCTGGTAATTCAACTTCACCAGTTACGTCTGTTGTTCTGAAATAAAACTGAGGTCTGTACTTAGTAAAGAAAGGAGTGTGTCTTCCACCCTCTTCTTTTTTAAGAACATACGCTTGAGCTTCAAATTTAGTATGTGGTGTAATAGATCCTGGCTTACAAAGAACTTGACCTCTTTCAATATCAGTTCTTTCAATACCTCTAAGTAGTACACCTACGTTATCACCAGCTTCACCTGAATCTAAAAGTTTTCTAAACATTTCAACACCAGTACAAACTGATTTTTTAGTTTCTTTAATACCAACGATTTCAACTTCATCACCAGTTTTAAGCACACCAGACTCTACTCTTCCAGTTGCAACAGTACCTCTACCTGAGATAGAGAATACATCCTCCACAGGCATCAAGAAATCTTTATCTTTTGGTCTATCTGGTTGAGGAATGAATTCATCAACATTTTTCATTAATTCTAAAATTGAATTTTTACCAATTTCATCATCTCTTCCTTCAACTGCAGCAAGGGCTGAACCTTTTGCAATTGGAGTTTTATCTCCTGGGAATTTATATGAAGTTAATAATTCTCTAATTTCTTCTTCAACTAGTTCAATCATTTCTTTATCATCAACTTGGTCTACTTTATTTAAGTAAACAACAATGGCAGGAACACCAACTTGTCTTGCTAAAAGAATGTGTTCTCTAGTTTGAGGCATAGGACCATCAGCTGCATTAACAACAAGAATTGCTCCATCCATTTGTGCAGCACCTGTAATCATATTTTTTACATAGTCAGCGTGACCTGGGCAATCTACGTGAGCGTAATGTCTTTTTTCTGTTTCATACTCAACGTGTGCAGTTGAAATTGTAATTCCTCTTTCTTTTTCTTCTGGAGCTTTATCAATTTCATCATAGGCAATTGCTTTACCACCACTTGCTTCTGCTAATACTTTAGTGATCGCTGCGGTTAGAGTTGTTTTACCGTGGTCGACATGACCAATTGTTCCAATGTTACAATGCGGTTTATTTCTTACAAATTTTTCTTTTGACATTACTTTATTACCTCAGTTTTTATTTTTATTAATAATTTTTTCTTGGAGCGGGTAAAGGGAATCGAACCCTTACATCCAGCTTGGAAGGCTAGCGTTCTACCATTGAACTACACCCGCACAACCCCAAGAGTAACACTCCAGTATCACCTAAAGTTCTATTGAATGGTGGAGGGGGAAAGATTCGAACTTTCGAAGACCGAAGTCAACGGGTTTACAGCCCGCCCCATTTGACCGCTCTGGAACCCCTCCTCATTTGGGGAAGTGTCCCCTTGTTCAATAAAGCTTCAAACAACACGCGTTTTATATATTTTATTTGTGTAAATGCAATACGAGAATTATTAAGAAAATATAGTAAAAAGCGTGTAAAACTAATCAAAATTTATGAATAAATCTTCATTTTTTATCGTAGGCCAACATGCTGTTATTGAAGCTCTTAAAAATCCAAAAAGAAAAGTTTTAAGGGTATTTTTAACAGAAGAGAGCAAAAAAAATATTCATAGAAAAAGTCCAAAAAAAAACCTTTTAGAAGATGTTAAAGTTTATTTTAAAACCAAAAAAGAATTAGACAAATATTCAACAAAAGAAAATTTACTTCACCAAGGATATGTTGCCGAGATAGAACATTTGGAAAAACCTATCTTGAAAGATTTTATCAAAGATCAAAATAATATTACTTTTGTTTGTTTAGATGGAGTAACAGATCCAAGAAACATTGGTTCGTTAATTAGAAGTGCTGCTTCATTTGATATTGATGGAATAATTATTAAAGAGAGACACTTTCCTGATGAAAGCAAACTAATGTACAAAGCTGCAAGTGGAGCAATGGAATACATTAATATATTTGAAGTATCTAATATCAACTCCACATTAAAAAATTTAAAAGATAAGAATTTTTGGGTTTATGGATTTGATGGAAAAGGAGATAAAATATTCACTGATATTAAATGGAAAGGTAATAATATTCTTCTATTTGGTTCTGAAGGGTCTGGCATGCATGAACATACAACTAAATATGCAGATTTCTTGGTAAAGATTGATATTAATAAAAAAATTGAGAGTTTAAATATATCTAACAGTGCTGCTATTGTTTTTCATCATTTAAGTTATCTGAAAAAAATAGTTGATTAAATTCAAAATAGTTAATAATTATCACTCAAGCCCTTGTAGCTCAGCTGGTAGAGCAATTGATTTGTAATCAATAGGTCCGCGGTTCGAATCCGTGCGGGGGCACCACTTCTTAAGTTGTTTCTTTTCTTAATTGTTCAATTTTGATTTTTTTTTGAAGGCTACGACTTTGATCATAAAGTAAATTAAATTTAATTTTTTGATTTGTTTTAATAATAATATTTTTTGCATTCCTAACTTCTATATTGTCAGCCACAGCACTAATAGGTCGCTTTACAGGATTTAAATTTTTTATTGTTATTTTTGATTTATTACTAACAACCTTACCCTTCCATCTTCTTGGTCTAAAAGGACTTATAGGTGCAATAGATAATTTTTTTGAATTAAGACTTAATATAGGGCCATGAACTGACAAGTTGTAAGCAGTACTTCCTGCAGGTGTTGAAACTAAAACACCATCTGAAACTAAATTTTTTATAATTGATCTTGACCCATGTTGAATAGTTAATGATGCTGCTTGTCTACTTTGTCTTAATATAGATACCTCATTTATTGCTAAAAACTTTTTATTAACTTTTGAATTTGATTTTACAGTCATTTCTAAAGGAGAAATTGAAATCATTCTTGAGTTTGATAAATTTTTAATCAAATTTTTTGGAGTAAATTTATTCATCAAGAATCCATAATTTCCTGAATTGACACCATAAAAATATTTATTGTTATCTATATTTTTCTTTAATGTTTGAAGCATAAAACCATCGCCACCAACAACTATAATAGTATTTAAATTTTTATACTTAGCTTTTTCTATGAGTTTTAATATTTGTAATTTTATTTTTTGAGACTTTTTATTTTTATCAGAAATAATTTGAACTTTATTCATTATAAGTGGTGCCCTCGGCCAGACTCGAACTGGCACTCCGCAAGCGGCAAGGATTTTAAGTCCTTTGTGTCTACCAATTTCACCACGAGGGCATTAAAGCTTTTTTTAGATATTTTTCGTCGAGATTGCAATCCTTATATCCTTTTTTGATAACATTTAAATATCTTTCAGTTGGAAACATAAAAGAAGTTTTTTTAACCATTGTGTAAGTCATGATTTGTTTTTTCTGATAATTAAAATAATATTTTTTATATAAAATTGGATAATCCTCATACACATCAAGTTTTTTTTCATCACTTTTTGAAATTTCAAACATACCACCTGGTACTAAAGAACCTTTTTTATATTCAATATCAGCAGCTCTGTATTTGCTTCTAAATGTTAATTTAAAATCTTTTAAATTTATCTTTTTTAAAAATACACTGTCTTTACATCTCTTTTTCATTTGAAAATGATTGAGATTACTTCCGTATGCAAAATAAAGCATTTATCGTTCAACAATTTCTATTTTTTTTTCTTTAACAAATTTTAAAATTTGTAAATTGCATTGATCAATTTTAGATTGATCTTCAGATCTTACTACAATTGAAACTCCTAATTTACCCGCATGGAAAAAAGGATAACTGCCAATTTCAACTTCATTATTGTCATCTTGAACCTTTGTTAACGACTCTGCTATTTCACTTTCAACTGTTCTTAAGCTTATTGTAAGACTTTTTATTGGCTCTCCACCAATAATTTTATTTTTTAATCCACCCAACATAGATTTTAAAATTGAAGGAACTCCTGGTAAGCAAAAAACATTTTCAACATTAAAACCTGGTGCGCCACTTGTAGGATTTAAAATTAAATTTGCATTACTTGGCATCCAGGTCATTTTTTGTCTCCCTTCATTAAATTCACCTGGTTTGTAATATGCTTCTAAAATTTTAAATGCTTCTTTATGAATTTCATATTTAAGATCAAATGCTTTTGAAATAGATTGTGCAGTTATATCATCATGAGTGGGCCCTATTCCACCTGTTGTAAAAACATAATTATAATTTTTTCTTAATAAGTTTACGGTATCTATAATTGTTTTTTCAATATCAGGAATTACCCTAACTTCCCCAACTTTTACACCAATAGAATTTAGCCATATAGCTAGTGTTGAAGTATTAGTATCTTGAGTTCTACCCGAAAGAATTTCATTGCCAATAATTAAAATTGCGGCATTAACTTTTATGTTTTTATTCACATAAAATGTATAATCTATAGATGGAATTTTCCAAGCCTCTAGTAAAAGGCAAACTAATCAAACGATATAAACGTTTTTTTGCAGACATAAAAATAAATAAAGAGATTGTTACTGCACATTGCCCAAATACTGGATCAATGCACGGCTTATTAGATGAGGGTAACGAAGTTTATTTACTTCCTAACAATGATCCAAAGAGAAAACTAAAATATGGATTAGAAATTATAAAAACAAGAAAAAACTTTGTTGGTGTTAATACTCATATTGCAAATAAAATAACACACCATGCTTTGAAAAATAATCTAATAAAAGAACTTAAAGATAGTGATTTAATTAAGCCTGAGGTGTTTTTTAATAAAGAAACTAGATTTGATTTTCTTATAGAAAAAAATAAACAAAAAAGCTTTCTAGAGGTTAAAAATGTCACTCTATTTAGGGATAAAAAAACTGCTGAATTTCCTGATGCTGTAACAGAACGTGGTTCAAAACATTTATTAACACTCATAGATGCTCTAAAAAAAGGATTTAAAGCTTATTTATTATTCTTGGTTCAGATTCAAAATATGGAAGAATTTAAAATAGCTAAAGACATTGATATCAATTATTACAATAATTATTTACTAGCTAAAAAAGCTGGTGTTAACTTCCTTGCTTATAGATGTAATATAAGCTCTAAAAAAATTTATATAGATAAAAAACTAAAAATTATTGATGTCTGATTATAAAGAAAAATTTGAAAAAATGAGAGTTGCTGGAAAACTAGCAGCACAAACTTTGGATATGCTTACCGCTAATATTAAAGAAGGTGTCTCAACTGATTACATTGATAAACTTGGGTATGAATTTATAAGAGACCACGGAGGATATTCTGCTCCACTTTATTATAGGGGGTTTACAAAATCTTTATGCACATCTCTAAATCATGTTGTTTGTCATGGAATTCCTTCTGATAGAATTTTAAGAGATGGTGATGCAATTAATGTGGATGTAACAGCTATTGTTGATGAGCATTATGGAGATACAAGTAGAATGTTTTCTATAGGCAATACTTCGGTAAAATTAAATAATCTAATTGATACAACTTATGAGTCTATGATGAGGGCAATAAAGATTTTGAAACCTGGGATAAGACTTGGAGATATTGGTTATGAAATACAATCATTTGTTGAAGAAAAAGGTTTTTCAGTTGTAAGGGATTTTTGTGGTCATGGCATTAGCACAACATTTCATGAACCACCAAATATACTTCACTATGGTAGTAAAAATAGTGGAATGGAATTAAGACCTGGAATGACTTTTACAATCGAGCCAATGATTAATGCAGGAAAATTTCCTGTTAAAATGTTAAATGATGGATGGACAGCAGTTACAAAAGACAAATCTTTATCAGCACAATTTGAGCATACACTGGGAATTACTGAAAATGGTTATGAAATATTCACAGAATCTGCTAAAGGTTTTTCTAAGCCTCCATACTTATAATTAATGATAAAAAGATATTCTCGAAAAGAACTCACTGACATTTGGTCGGAGGAAAATAAATACCAAATTTGGTTAGATGTTGAAGTTGCAGCAGCTGAGGCAATGGAAAAACTAAATCAAATTCCTAAAGGTGTAGCCTCAATAGTAAGAAAAAAAGCTCGGATAAATGTAAAAAGAATTCATCAAATTGAAGCTGAGGTAAAACACGACGTCATAGCTTTTTTAACTTCAGTTACAGAAAAAGCTGGTATTAAAGCTAGATATTTACATCAAGGGATGACCTCTTCAGATGTATTGGATACGAGTTTTAATATTCAAATGGTCCAATCTGGTAAAATAATCCTTAAAGATATAGATCAAATTTTAAAAGTTTTAAAAAAACAGGCTAAAAAATATAAGCTAACTCCTTGCATGGGGAGAAGTCATGGCATTCATGCTGAACCTGTAACATTTGGATTAAAATTGGCTTCGTTTTACGAAGAATTCAAAAGGAACCGTAAAAGACTTGTTGATGCTATAAATGAAGTTTCAACTTGTGCCATTTCAGGTGCTGTTGGAACATTTGCAAATATTAGCCCAAATGTTGAAAAACATGTTGCAAAAAAATTAGGATTAAAAGTAGAGCCTATATCAACACAAGTTATTCCAAGAGACAGGCATGCATTTTATTTTTCCGTTTTAGGAATTATTGCAGGTTCAATTGAAAGAGTTGCAATTGAGATCAGGCATTTACAAAGAACTGAGGTATATGAGTTGCAAGAATTCTTTTCAAAAAATCAAAAAGGTTCATCAGCAATGCCACACAAAAAAAATCCAATTTTAAGTGAAAATTTAACTGGACTAGCAAGAATGGTTAGAAGTGCTGTAGTGCCTGCCTTAGAAAATATTGCCTTATGGCATGAAAGAGATATTTCACATTCAAGTGTTGAGAGAAACATTGGTCCAGATGCAAATATTACAATTGACTTTGCATTAGTAAGATTAACAAACATACTTGATAATATGATTGTGTACCCAAAAAAAATGTTAGAAAATTTAAATTTAACAAAAGGACTAATTTTTTCACAAGAATTAATGCTAGAACTTACTAAATCTGGTCTAAGTAGAGAGAAATCATACAAAATGGTTCAAACATACGCAAAAAAATGTTTTGCTGAGAACTTAAATTTATTTGATGTGGTGTCAGACGATAAATTTATTATGAGCAAAATTACTACAAAAAGATTAAAAGAAATTTTTAGCTATAATAAGCATTTCAAAAACGTTAATTTGATTTTTAGAAGAGTATTTAAATAATGAAAAAAGGTAAAAAACTTTACGAAGGAAAAGCTAAAATTATTTACGCTACAACTGATAAAAATTTAGTTATTCAATATTTCAAAGATGATGCAACTGCTTTCAATAATCAAAAAAAAAGTATTATTGAAGGTAAAGGGGTTTTAAATAATAGAATCTCAGAACATATCCTTTCCAATTTATCTCAAATAGGAATTAAAAATCATCTGGTTAAAAGACTTAATATGAGAGAACAAATAATAAAACTAGTTGAAATAATTCCAATTGAATTTGTTGTAAGGAATGTTGCAACTGGCTCTATTACTAAAAGACTAGGAATTGAAGATGGTACAGTTTTAAAAGAACCTCTAATTGAATATTGTTTAAAGGATGACAAATTAGGAGACCCATTAATAGCTGAAGAACACATCTACGCTTTTGATTGGGCTACAAAGAAAGAGATAGAAAAAGTTAAAAAAATGATTTTAAGAATAAATGACTTTATGATCGGAATGTTTAGAGGTGTTGGTATTAAACTAATCGATTTTAAATTAGAATTTGGAAGATATAAATCAAATGGAAAATCAGAGGTGATATTAGCTGATGAAATAAGCCCTGATACCTGCAGATTATGGGATAGTATTACCGACAAAAAACTCGATAAAGATAGATTTAGAAAAGATTTAGGTGATCTAATTCCAGCTTATACTGAGGTAGCTAAAAGACTTGGTATACTTCATGAGCAGTCTAACGTTTCAGCAGTAAATGTTACAAAATTGTCTTCAGTGAAAAGAAAGCGTAAATGAAAATTTCAGTAATCATCACACTTAAAAAAGATGTGCTTGATCCACAAGGAAAAGTTATTCAACAAACTTTAAATGGTATGGGATTTGAAAATATTAATGAAGTTAGACAAGGAAAATATTTTGAAATAGATACAAAAGAAACAGATCCAAAAAAAGCTAAGGATCAAGTAGAAGAAATGTGTAAAAAACTTTTAGCAAATCTTGTCATTGAAAATTATAAAATTATTGACACTCAATAATTAATGAAATCATCAGTTATTACATTTCCTGGTTCAAATTGTGACAGAGATATGGACGTTGCTTTAAAAAAATTTGGTTTCAAAAATAAAATGGTTTGGCACAATGATGTTGAATTACCAAAAAGTGATTTAGTAGTTCTTCCTGGCGGTTTTTCGTATGGCGATTATTTAAGATGTGGAAGTATGGCCTCTAAATCTAAAATTATGCAATCTGTTATCAATTTCGCAAATTCTGGTGGAATGGTAATGGGTATATGTAATGGTTTTCAAATTTTAGTTGAAACAGGTTTGGTTCCAGGGGTGTTGTTAAGAAATAAATATTTAGAATTTATTTGTAAAAATATTTTTGTGAAAATTAATAACAAACATAATACTTATTTTAAAAATATTGATAATGAGGTTTTAGAACTTCATATAGCTCATAACGAGGGCAATTACTTTTGTACTAATGATCAATTAAAAGAAATTAAAGATAATGAACAAATAGCAATTAATTATTGCAGTAAAGATGGAGAAATTGATGAACAATTTAATCCAAACGGTTCAATTGAAAGTATTGCGGGTATTTTTAATAAAGAAAAAAATGTTTTAGGGATGATGCCCCACCCTGAAAGAATGATTGATAAGTACTTATCTGGAGAAGATGGGTCACTTTTTTTTAATAACCTTCTTAATAATATTAAATGATTGTAAACGAACAAGTAGCTATAGATCACGGTCTTAAAAAAGATGAATATAAAAAAATATGTGAACTTTTGGATAGAACTCCTAATATTACTGAACTTGGAATATTTTCTGCAATGTGGAATGAACATTGCTCTTATAAATCTTCAAGACTGCACCTTAAAAAACTTCCAACTAAGGGAAAACAAGTAATACAAGGTCCTGGTGAAAATGCTGGTGTAATTGATATTGGAGATGACGATGCAATTGTATTTAAAATAGAAAGTCATAATCATCCATCATTTATTGAACCTTATCAAGGTGCAGCTACTGGCGTTGGTGGAATAATGAGAGATGTGTTTACAATGGGTGCAAGACCTATTGCTAATTTAAATTCAATTCACTTTGGTTCCCCTCAACATAAAAAGACAAAAAATTTATTAAGAGGTGTTGTTCATGGAATTGGTGGCTACGGCAATTGTATGGGTATCCCAACCATTGCTGGTCAAACAAGTTTTGACAGCTCTTACAACGGTAATATTTTGGTAAATGCAATGACTTTGGGTTTAGTTAAAAAAGATAAAATATTTTACTCGAAAGCTGCTGGATTAAATAAGCCAGTAATATATGTGGGTTCTAAAACTGGTCGTGATGGCATTCATGGAGCAAGTATGGCCTCAGCCAGCTTTGATGAAAAAATTGAAGAAAAAAAACCAACTGTTCAAGTTGGAGATCCTTTTACAGAAAAATTACTACTTGAGGCTTGTCTAGAGTTAATGGCCGGAGATTCAATTATTGCAATACAAGACATGGGAGCAGCAGGACTAACTTCATCAAGTATTGAAATGGCTTCAAAAGGAAATTTAGGAATAGAAATTAATTTAAACAAAGTACCCACACGAGAAGCTAACATGACTCCGTATGAGATTATGTTGTCTGAAAGTCAGGAAAGAATGTTAATTGTTCTTGAAAATGGCAAAGAGGATGCTGCAAAAAAAATATTTGATAAATGGGATCTAGATTTTGCTGTAATTGGAAAAACAACTAAATCTAAAAAAATTGAACTTTTTTTTGATAATGAAAAGGTCGCAGATATTCCTGTAAATACATTAGTTGAAAACTCACCTATGTATGATCGTAAATGGAAAAAAGCTAAACTTCCAAAAAAAATTAAAGTTAAAAAAGAAGATATAAATAATTTAAAAATAATTGAAGTGCTTAAGAAAATTTTATCTAATCCAAATATTTGTAGCAAAGAATGGATCTGGCAACAATACGATCATACTGTTATGGGGGATACTATTCAAAAACCAGGTGGTGACTCAGGTGTGGTAAGAGTGCATGGTACAAATAAAGCTGTAGCTGCGTCTGTAGACTCGTCTGCGGTTTATTGCTGGGCTCACCCACTAACAGGTGGAAAACAAGTTGTTTGTGAAAGTTTTAGAAATTTAATTTCTGTAGGAGCAAAACCTATTGCTATTACAAATTGTTTAAATTTTGGAAGTCCTGAAAATGAAGAAAATATGGGTGAGTTTGTTGAATGTGTTCAGGGGATTGGTGAAGCTAGTGAATACTTAAAATTTCCAGTGGTTTCAGGAAACGTGTCTTTCTACAACCAAACAAAAGATATCGGTATTAAACCTACCCCTTCAATTGGTGGTGTAGGATTAATAAAAGACTATCAAAAAATGATTACAATGGACCTAAAAGAAGTAGATAATATTGTTTTAGTTATAGGAAAAACCGAAGGTCATATTGATCAAAGTGTGTTTGCAAGAAATATTTTAGATGAAAAAAATGGTCCTCCCCCAGAAGTTAATCTTTTTAATGAAAAGAATAATGGAGAAACAGTATTAAAACTAATTGACGCTGGTTTAATTAAGAGTGCTCATGATGTTTCTCTTGGTGGAATTATAACTGCAATTAGCAAAATGTGCATAAAAGGAAATAAAGGAATTGATCTTAAAAAACCAAAATACCTTATAAGCGATATTGAGT
>Ga0255761_10003234_pt1 | contig 14791 bp, 15 predicted proteins | sample 071ome_29_FD_179961 | JGI IMG/M metagenome (GOLD analysis project Ga0255761, IMG submission 179961) | Coastal salt marsh microbial communities from the Groves Creek Marsh, Skidaway Island, Georgia - 071407BT metaG (version 2) | ecosystem: Environmental > Aquatic > Marine > Intertidal zone >... | reverse complement strand
AAACATTCTTTGGAACCTCTGCGATTAGCTTGGAGGCAGCCTTTATATTAACAAAGCGGGGAGAAGCTGGAAAAAAAACAAAACCCACTGCTGCAGCTCCACCAACGATTGCTGCTTCAAGGGATTCCATCGAGCTTATGCCGCAGATTTTTGTCTTTATTTCAGTTTTAAATTGCATAATGTTCAATTTCGTGGGCGATACGTTCTGCGGCTTCCGGGGGGTTTGAGGCCGTCGTGATTGGCCGTCCAATCACGAGGTAATCTGCGCCAGCTTTTATCGCATCGGCGGGGGACATGGTTCGTTTCTGATCATTTTGTTTTGCCCAGTCCGGCCTGATGCCGGGGACCATAATAATGAAATCTCTGCCAAGTTCCTGTCGAAGCATCCTGATCTCATTCGGAGAGGCTACAATACCGTCAGCTCCATGTTTGAGGGCCAATTTTGAGAGCATTAAAACTTGCTCGTTGACTGAATTTGAAACACCAATTTCCGCTAAATTATTTGAATTAAGGCTTGTCAATACTGTCACCGCGAGGACCTTTGGTTTTCCAAAACTAGTTCCCTTTATCGCGGCTGCTATCATCTCCGAACCCCCGGAGGCGTGAATTGTTGTCATTAAACAGTTTGTCAGTGCTGCTGATCTCACCGCTCCTGCAACTGTATTGGGGATATCGTGAAATTTTAAATCAAGGAAAATTGGCAGTCCAATTTTTTCAATTGCCGCAATTCCCTGTGGGCCATTGGCAGTGAAGAATTCCTTTCCAAGCTTGAAACCACCCACAGTGCCCTTTAGTGCCATGGCCATTTCTCTCGCTTCAGTTAGGTCGGCAGTATCCAATGCACAAAAGATACGCTTGTGCGGATCCATAATGCTGCTCCATTATATTGTAAAATAGATTAAACCCGCATAGCAGGGAGGGAAGCGTTGCGCAATAGCGTGCGCGTATTTAGCCCGGCTTGAAGATTTAGAATTCAAGGATTCTTTGACCTAATTCCTTGGGGATCCTTTTCCCTCTTGGGAAGAACGATTCTTTGCTTGGTTTTAATTGGTTTACTTATTGAAGAGCAGAAAATCCCAATCAGGATTCCAAAGGAGATAGCTGCTAAAATAACGAATCCGAGTGCACCAGAGAGGGTTAACGGTAACGGCCATAATTCGATTGTGACCTCACTGCGATTTACCACAGAGAACGAAATAGCAATGAAAATTAGAAGTGCAATGAGCAAGTTTCTGAGGGGTTTCACAGATAGAATATCTCTCTGAAGGGATATATAGCTTCAGCTGTTTGGAGGGCTATTTAGCCGTGCCTTTAGAGTTTTTCCTACCTTAAAAAAAGGCAAACGTTTTTCAGCAACATCAACAACTTTCCCAGTCTTTGGGTTGCGCCCGATCCGCGGGCCTCTTGTCTTAGCCGAGAACGCCCCAAAGCCGCGAAGTTCAACCCTTCGGCCATGAGCGAGCGCTTCGGAAATTTCTTCAAATATGGTAGATACTATTCTTTCAATGTCACGATGGTAAAGTTGTGGGTTTTTTGCCGAAAGGCGGGCTATAAGTTCAGTTTTGGTCATCCTGCCCAATCCAGAAATAGACTATAATTCAATAAGTTAGAGTGCGACGCCACACTAATTTTTGAAAGGCTGCCAGATTGAGAGCAGACCGTCAAGCTTGGACCTTTCCGAAAAAAAGATCTTTTGTGATAGACCCTGGAGCCCCTCTAACCACTTACTCTCGGACTTTTTGCTCCGCAAGGGAATGATTGGTAAGTCATTTGGAATATTTCTCTCAATTTCAAGCCAGTTTATCGCTTCTCTTCGACCACCGATTGCATCTATTAATCCCTGCTTTAGTGCCATCTGTCCGGTATAAACACTGCCATCTGATAGAGCCCTAGCTCGATCGATTGAAATGCCCCGACGTTCGGCCACCATTCGGATAAACATGTCTGAAATGTCGTTAACAATTAATTTTGTAGAAGTCCTCGCCGCAGGTGTCAGCTTTTCCAAAAGGTTGGGTGAACCTTTGAGAGGACTACTTTTTACGGTTTCCACGTTTATGCCAATTTTAGCCAATAATTCAGTTACTTCTGCTGTCTGGAATAAAACACCTATGGAGCCGGTTATTGTCGCTTTTTGCGCGTAAATTTTGTCCGCCGCTATTGCAGTCATATAACCCGCTGACGTGCCTAGATCACCCACGATAGCAACTGCTGGCTTTTTGTGAGCAAAGTAGCGGATAGCTTCGTAAAGAGTTTCCCCACCAACTACTGTGCCTCCGGGTGAGTTTATTTCGACTAGGAGGCCTAGGACAGATGGATCATTTCTCGCTTTCTCTATCGCCAGAACTTTTTCTTTGTCGTGATATATCAATCCATTTAATTGGATAGAAGCTAGGTGACTCTTTCCCAATCCGGCTTCGTTGTATTTCCAGAAAATGAAGGTCGTGAACCCAAAGGCTATTAAAATCACCAGGAGGCGCCAAAAAGTTAACCGCCTCTTTAAGGCCCTCCTCTCTAAAAGATAATCCGCATCTAGCATCACGATGACTTAAAGCCCCCCAGGGGAACAATTGATTGCTTTTGTTCAGATTATTTTTCTGAATTTTTAGGTTCCTCGTTACCCTCTTGCTCTGTATCAACCTCTGCTTTACGGATTGCTGCTCCTAGAATATCTCCTAGGCTGGCCCCTGAGTCGGATGATCCGTAATCCGCCATCGCTTTTCGTTCTTCCTGTATCTCGTGTTGTTTTATTGACAGGTTAACTTTACGGTCGCGTTTATCAATCGATGTAATTAGCGCATCGAAGCGATCACCTTCAGCAAATCGATCTCCCCGTTGTTCGCTGCGTTCTCTCGATAGATCTGACCTGCGAATAAATCCAGGCACTCCCCCTGCTAAGCTGACTTCTAGCCCGCCATCTGTGATGCCAGTCACCGTGCATGTAACGGTGTCCCCTTTTTTTAAGTCACCCGCAGCAGATTCAAATGGATCTGAGTTTAGCTGTTTGATGCCAAGACTGACTCGCTCCTTTTCAATATCGATATCAAGCACTTTCGCTCGAACCATATCTCCTTTTTTGAAATCGTTAATCGCCTCTTCACCCGGCTTGTCCCAGGATATATCAGTTAGGTGTACCATCCCATCGATTTCTCCAGGCAGGCTGATAAAGAGGCCGAATTCTGTGATATTTCTTATCTCCCCTTCTATCTCGCTGCCAGTTGGGTGTTGAGCCATAAAGTCCGTCCAAGGGTTTTCTTGTGTTTGTTTAATTCCTAGAGAGATCCTTCGTTTTTGAATATCTACATCCAAAACGATAACTTCGACCTCTTGGCTCGTTGAGATGATTTTTCCAGGATGAACGTTTTTTTTGGTCCAGCTCATTTCAGTGACGTGGACTAAGCCTTCAATGCCTGGCTCCAGTTCGACGAAGGCACCATAATCTGTTATGTTACTGACTCTTCCGCTCAATCTCATTCCTAACGGATATTTTGATACGGCATCGTCCCACGGGTCTGCCTCAAGTTGTTTCATCCCGAGAGAGATCCGTTGTGTATCAGAATTAAAGCGAATGACCTGCACTTTAACGGTCTGCCCAACATTCAATACTTCACTTGGATGAACCACTCTTTTCCAAGCTATATCAGTCACATGGAGTAACCCGTCAACTCCGCCGAGATCTACAAAGGCTCCATAATCTGTGAGGTTCTTGACGATACCCTCAATAACTTGCCCTTCTTCCATACCCGAAAGCAATTCAGCTCGTTGTTCTGCTCGACTTTCCTCTAAAACTGCTCGCCTGGATACAACAATATTGCCTCTGCGACGATCCATCTTAAGAATTTGAAAAGCTTGTAGGGCTCCCATCAGCGGGTTTATGTCTTTTATCGGTCGGACATCTACTTGGCTACCGGGCAGGAAAGCCACCGCTCCCGATAGATCAACGGTAAACCCACCTTTTACGCGACCAAAGATCGTGCCATCCACGCGTTCACCATTTTCAAAAGCTTTTTCCATAACAGTCCAAGCTTCTTCGCGTCTCGCCTTCTCGCGGCTCAGCATAGCTTCGCCGTTTCGATCTTCCATTCGCTCCAAATAAATATCGACGATCTCACCGATATTAATAGGACTCTCTTGGGGTTCTTCACCCCTTCCAAATTCTCTAATGGGGATTCGGCCTTCTGATTTTAGGCCGACGTCCACAAGGACCACGTCCCCTTCAATACCGATAATAGTTCCTTTTACAACCGATCCCTCAAGGGGTTCATTTTCGTTGAAAGTCTCTTCAAGCATCGCGGCAAAACTCTGCTCGTCTATCTCTGCTTCAACCCCAACGATGTTAGATTCCGTCGCCATTTGTTCTCCCAACTATCTCTTCCTTAAATCAGCCGTACAAATTCATTTAAACAGGCCACAAAAAAATAATAGGTGTATAGTCGCCTCTAAATCACCAAACAAACAAACGTTCAAAAAAGAACGTATTTTAACGCCGCTATGAATACTCGCTCAGGATCGAGAAACGTAGTATCCAATATAAACGCGTCCTTTGCTGGGATAAGGGGTGACGTCTCACGAGAAACATCTCGCACATCCCTATCTTTTAATTCTTGCAAAACGCGCGCATGTATAGCGTTTAAGCCTCGAGACCGCAACTCTTTATAGCGGCGTATTGCCCTGATCGAAATATCAGCTTGAACAAATATCTTTCTGTCCGCATCTGAGCAAACGACTGTTCCAATATCTCTGCCGTCTAGTACTGAACCCATTTTTCCATTTGGAGGATTATACGCGAAAGATTTTTGGAACTTCAATAAGGCTTCTCTAACCTCTGAGCTGGTCGCTATGATGCTTGCGGCTTCGCCCACCGTCTCTGAACGTAATTCAGGATTATTGAGCTCGGTGGGATCTAATTCTGCTGCTGCTTTCAATGCGTGTGTAGGGTTGTTTATATCGCCATGGCCCTTAATGACCGTATATCCTATCGCTCTGTATAGAAGACCTGTGTCTAAGTAGGCAAAATCATAATGATCCGCAATTCGCCTAGCGAGTGTTCCTTTCCCGCTCGCAGCTGGTCCGTCAACCGCAATTAATCGAGATTTTTTTGTTCTCATGGCTGTTGACGTATGTTAGCACCAATGTCGCCCATCAATCCCGAGAAACCTGGGAAGCTTGTACTGATGGAGCTTTCATCATCGATCGAAATAGGATTCCTGGCTCCCATGCCCGCGACTAAAAACGCCATCGCTATTCTGTGATCAAAGTTGGTTTTAATTTGTCCTCCGCCCAAAATTTTATCACCATTGCCCTCAATTATTAGGTCATTTTCCTCCACATTGGCGGTTACACCACAGCTTTTTAAGCCGACTTCAATGGCTGATAGCCTGTCACTCTCCTTTAGTCGTAATTCCGAGAGACCTGATAGTCGTGTAACCCCCCTCGCGTATGCAGCCGCTATTGCTAGTATTGGATATTCGTCGATCATAGAAGGGGCTCGATCCGCGGGCACATTTATACCACTAAGTTTACTTGACGATACCTCCAAATCGGCTACCGGTTCCCCCGTTTGCAATCGGGAATTTGTGAAGGTGATCCTGGCGCCCATCTCGATAAGGGTTTTAAATAGTCCGATGCGAAGAGGGTTGATGCCAATATCGCGAATAATTAATTTTGAGTCCGGGGTGATCAAGCAAGCGACTGCAGCAAATGCTGCAGAGGATGGATCACCAGGTATCACAATAGATTGTCCGGTTAACTCTGGTTGACCAACTAAATTTATCCTGGATTTGCCCGATCGGTCGACTTTTACAGACAAGTCAGCTCCGAACGTTTTCAACATAAGCTCGGTATGGTCGCGGCTCGGTTCACTCTCGATTACTGTAGTAATTCCAGGGGTATTAAGACCGGCAAGTAATATTGCTGATTTTACTTGGGCAGACGGAACAGGAAGTTCATAAACTATCGGTTTTGGGTCCGTGGTTCCAAGTAGGGTAAATGGCATCTTTTTGTCCGACTTCGAAATCACTTCTGCGCCCATTTTGCCGAGGGGTTCGAGTATCCGACCCATCGGACGTTTGCGGAGAGAACTATCTCCTGTGACTTGCATTCTGATCTCGTGAGTCGCAACTAGCCCGGTTATCAATCTTGCGCCAGTCCCGGAGTTTCCAAAATCAATAACCTCCTCGGGATTACTCAGTCCTCCTATACCCACCCCCTGAATATGCCAATTTCCTTTATCATCACGAGTGGATTTTACTCCTAATTCAGCCATCGCTTTCGCCGTGCCTAGGACGTCCTGGCCCTCTAAAAGCCCGGAAATTATAGTGTCTCCAACCGCGACTGCGCCGATAATTAAGGCGCGATGCGAAATTGATTTATCCCCTGGGACTTGGATTTCTCCCGTTATTTGTCTGACAGGGTGAGATACGAGTTTGCTCATAAAAAAAAGTCTTCAGCGCTCAAGCGACGATCCCTTTACCATTTTATCCATGCTGCCTGTTAAAGGGCCCTTTTTTAGTCTTTAACATATAGAAAGAAAATCGCTAAATTTATAGTGAAAAAAATTTTGACAGTTTCGTCACTTCATGGCATGGCACAATTCTGCACCCCACTGTAAATGAACAAAAAGGAGTAAAAAGAGTGGCCAAACCCGAGTTGGGATTAAAGCGGATCTGCCTTGGATGTGGCGTACGCTTTTATGACTTAAATAAAACCCTTGTATCTTGCCCAAGTTGCGGAAAAGAATTTGACCCGTTGGCCTCATCCCGTGTCTCTCGATCTAGAAAACCGGAAATCCTCAAAAATAATATCCAAAAGGGTCAAGAAAAGGGATCCCAAAAGAGCGGAAATCGTTCATCAACGGAAATGGATTTAGACGATGATGATGTAGAACTTGAGGATATCAAAATGCTAGATGGTGACGATGAAGACGGTGATGTTTTCGAAGAAGATATGGATGAGGATGATGAACTGATAGGTTCTATCGATAAAAATAGTGATAAAGATGGAGAGGAGACCTAAGTTTCTCTAGATTAGTTCTGTGTCGGGGGGGGGTACTTGAAACTATTTAACTTATAGATCGAGTTTCACGAAGGAATCCAAGCCATTGCTATTGTGCTAGAATAGCTTTTTGATTAAGGGTTTTTATATTAAGGGGCCATAGCTCAGTTGGGAGAGCGCTTGAATGGCATTCAAGAGGTCGGGGGTTCGACTCCCCCTGGCTCCACCAAAACCCTCAGAATTTCGCGCACGTCCTTTTTGTCCATGGTGTAAAAATGCGATCTGGGCGGAAGGATAGAAAGCTACCAGGAAGCAAATTCTACCTCTCTTTGAGGATTTCGAATACCTTTTCTTTGGTTTCTGATTTACGGAGCCGCTCGCAACGGTCGCTTTCGCTCAATAGCCTGGATATTTTAGACAGAGCCTTCAAATGCTCTGCACCTGCTCCTTTCGGAGCTAACAGTAAGAATATCAAATCCACGGGTTCATCGTCTATTGAATCAAATGCGACTGGTTTATCAAGTTGCAAAAAGATCCCATGCAAGGCTTTTAGTCGGGCAATCCTTCCGTGGGGTATCGCAATTCTTCTGCCAACTCCAGTTGTCCCCAGGCGTTCTCGTTCTATCAGAACGTCGAAAATGGTTCTTTCCGCTAAGCCTGTTTCAAGTGAACTGTTCCTGGCCAATACCTCGAGAATTTGTTTTTTGCTCGTCGCCTTCACACCGATATGAATTCTTTGGGGCTCAATAAAATCTGTGATTTCCATCTTGAACCTTCTTTAATTTATTCCGTAGATCTTTAAGCTCGTGATTTTCTAACGATTTCCGCAGATCGTCAGGATTTCGACAACGATCGAATACTCATACTTTTTTTATAATTGACTCTGTATGTTAACAGGCGTCTCTTCGGCTTTGATTAAACTTTTTTATTGACTAAGCAAATAGTGCGTCTTTTGTAATTTTGTCAATTTAACCAAAAGACCCAATTAATCCTGAAATTAAGAGCTGGCAAGGAGCACTTTCTTTTCCCGTCGCCTTTGAACTGATGATGAAATTTTCATCGATTCTCGATATTTGGCAACTGTACGCCTTGCTATTTCGATTCCATCTGACTTTAAAAGAGAGACGATTTTATCATCGGATAAGATTTTGTTGGGCTCTTCATCGTCAATCATTTTCCTAATTTTTGCCCGAATCGCTTGAACGGAGAGGCCAGACTTATCCTCAGAATTACCCAAGGCAAATGTGAAAAAATATTTTAATTCAAAAACACCTCTCGGTGTCGCCATGTATTTGTTCGTCGTTACCCGACTGACGGTACTTTCGTGCACCCCAACAATTTCAGCTATATCTCGGAGTATCAGTGGTTTCAGGTGATTAACCCCATGCTCTAGAAATCCCTCCTGATGGCGCACAATTTCTGAAGATACTTTTAATATAGTCTGGGCTCTTTGATGAACAGCTTTTAACAGCCAGCTTGCTGATTGATAACAGGATGAAATGTATTCTTTATCTTGCTTCGAAAGAGTGGAGGATCGAACCTCGTTGTAGTATTTGTTATTGATCAATATGCCAGGTAAATTATCGTTGTTTAGTTCGACTGACCAGCCTCCACCTTTTTTTCGATTAACGATCACGTCAGGGACGATGGGTTCGGATAAAGTTTCTTCGAACATTAACCCGGGTTTGGGATCTAAAGCTTGGATTTCATTGATCATTTGGGCGAGGTCTTCTTTGTCAACGCCGCAAACCTTCAAAAGTGTTTTGAACTCACGATTTGCCAAAAGCTCCAAGTTTTCGACCAATGCTTGCATAGCTGGATCAAATCTGTCCTGATCCCTAAGCTGAATGGAAAGGCATTCCGATAGGTTCCGAGCGCCGACACCTGCTGGATCCATAGCTTGAATTTTTTGAAGGATTTGCTCTATTTTACTGATTTTGCAACCCAAGATGTTTGCTATGTCGGATATGGGGGTGGTCAAGTAACCGGTGTCTTCGAGCAGGTCGATTAAAGCATTAGCGATGGCTCTGTCCGCGGCTTCGGCTATGTCCAGGGACGCCTGGGCTGTTAGATGTTCTCTCAGGGTTTTATTGGCGGCAGGCGAAATGTCAATCGGGAATTCGTCTTGTGCTGAGGGGCTCGCGCCCATAATACGGAAGTCAAGGTCCTCTCCTCTTAAATCGACGGCTACGTCTGTGGGGCCCTCCTGAGACCAGACATCATCATATTCAGCATCTAGGTTATTTTCTTTCTCCTCGGAGAGAGTCTTCGTGCCAATCAAATCAGTGATGTCTGAGGTATCAAACCCGTCCTCAAAATCTGTATTACCCACCTCTGTATCGGGACTGCCATCCTGATCCGGTTCCTGTATTTCAGGGTTTTGGTTCTCATCTTCGGCGCCCGAGCTCTGGTCTTCTTGTTGAAGAAGGGGGTTTTTCTCTAGTTCTTCATCCAGGTAATCTGCGAGTTCCAAGTTTGATAGTTGCAGAAGTTTTATAGCTTGTTGCAACTGTGGGGTCATTACCAAGGTTTGGACCTGTCTTAGATCCAATCTCGGTGTAAGAGCCATTATATTCGCCTCAATTTGATGGGTCCCAATTAATTTGATGAAAAATTAAAATTAGAGGCTAAACCTGTCCCCTAGATAGACACGCCTTACATCGTTATGCGCGACAATTTCAGAGGGAGTGCCAGTCATAAGTACAAGTCCATCATGCAAGATATAGGCCTTATCTACAATTTCTAATGTCTCTCGTACATTGTGGTCCGTAATCAAAATTCCAATTCCTCTGGCTTTAAGTTGGATTATTAACTCACGAATATCCCCGACTGCGATCGGGTCGATGCCGGCCAAAGGTTCATCTAATAAAATAAAGCTTGGATCAGAGGCTAGGGCCCGAGCTATTTCAACGCGACGCCGTTCTCCGCCTGAAAGAGCCATCGCGGGGGTTCTTCTGAGATGGGTAATTGAAAATTCAGCAAGTAAATCCTCCAAACGCGCTTCTCGTTTATCGGCTAATGGTTCAGACACTTCCAGCATAGTTCTAATATTGTTTTCTACATTTAGGCCCCTAAAAATCGAGGCTTCCTGGGGCAAGTAACCCACACCTTTCCTAGCCCGCCTGTACATTGGCAGCGACGTTATTACCTCTCCATCAAGTTTAATCTCGCCATAATCAGGTGAAAGCAGACCAGTCATAGTATAGAAACAGGTTGTTTTGCCGGCACCATTAGGCCCGAGCAGACCCACAATTTCTCCCCGCTGAAGCGAAATCGAAACATCCCTTAGAACAGGACGCTTCTTGAATGACTTACCAATCTTTTCGGCAACCAATCCGTCCCGGCTAATAACTATCTTTGGTTTATCAAGCACAAGTTTTTATCTAAGTTATATTTCAAAGCGGAATAAATCATGATGACCGCTTCCACAAAATAAACGAATTTAATAGAAATTACCACGGTTCTCGCGTTATCGGCTCAATTCTTGCTCCAAATTTTCTTTGGGAGGTTGGAAGAAACCACGAACCTGGTTTCCAGCACTGCTAAATATTTGGCTCACACCTGTCTTAAAGTTGACTAAACCTTTGTCGCCATTCAATTGACTATCTCCCCTGGTGATGCGAACGTTTTGTTCGACCTTGGCGATTCCTGTGTTTAAATTGTAGGAAGCTTTCTCGGCTAGGATGATCTCTCCTTTCGTAGAGATTAGGACATTGTTGTGAGCCTCTATCAGCTTTATGGAGGTTTTTTTGTCTTTATTTTTACCTAAATGTGCTGTCAGAACATTGGCCCTTAATCGGTTTTCGCCTCTTGAAACGGTAGCTGCTCCACGTGCTATGGCTAGGTCTTTTTCAGCCCAAAACTCCAAGCTGTCGCGGGCCGCCAAACTATCAGTTCCGGAGAATAATTTTGGACTGCCTGTCAGTATAAGTAGGTTTTGTTCTATGATATATACTGCTTGTGTCCCGTGGGCCGTCTGTTGGGCTGAATGGACACGGACGTCTCCATTAGCATCGATACGAAATATTTTCGGTTTCTCGCTTGCGTCCTTTGTGTACCATGCTGATATGGTGTCACCATATACTGTTGTCGCGCCCTGACGAATAAATGCGTTACCTCGAGCAATATAGACCTGCTCTTTTTGCAGCCACTCAATCCCTTCCTTCGCGCTTATTTCAATGGGAATCTGCCGGTTCTGTGTCGGTAGTTTGAGGACCTGGCAATACAATGAGGTTGGGAGAGCCAAAATCATTAAAGACGCAAGAGTTATAAGGTATAGTTTCATTTCGGTATTTATTTTTTTATTTGATCGGGTTCAATAATTACAGATGCAGGACCTTTAAAAAAATATTCTCCGCCTTTTATTAAGAGGCTTTTTGCCACAATATTTCCAATAGGGCCTTGCCCTTCTAATTGTTTTTTGCTGTAGGCGATATTTTTTTTGAAATCAATTTTTACATCTGATGTCTTAATTTCGTGGCCCGAGTCGTGAAAGATATTCACAACGCCCTCTAGTTCTAATTCTTCTTTCGCTAAATCATAAATTCCATTGGCCGCAGATAGAACGATCCAACCATTATCGGCCATCGAGAAATCAGCCTTCGGAGAAGAGAGATTAATTTGATTAAGACTCCCCTCTTTTGGGGATGCAGAGCTAGCAGTAATAGAGAATGGCTGTTTGTTTTTATCCAAACCGGTGTAACGAGGGTTAACTAGTTCTTGCAACGTGTTTTCGCCCAAAATATTTTTGGAAATGCCCAATCGAAACTTTTTTGGATCATCTTGAAGTTTTGGCCATATTATAATTGCTAACATGATTAGAATTGCGATTATGGGCAGAAGGACTCTCATGCAATTCACGAAACGCGAATATGAACCACCTGTCTTCAAGAGAAATTGAAAGGGGTTTGGGTTCAAAGAAAACATTTTGGTTGCCAGGGTCGAGGCTTTTTAAATGTCTAAGCCCGTGCGGAGTAAGTCGTGAATATGAAGGATTCCAGAGGGTTTGTGATCTTTTTCAACAACGAAAAGAGAAGTGATTTTAAGGTCATTCATAATTTCTAGCGCTTTGGAACAAAGCATCTCTCGGGTAACAGTTTGCGGTTTAGCGGTCATAATTTCAACAGCGGAACGGGCAAGTAAGTTCTTATCCATGTGACGTCGTAAGTCACCATCTGTAATTATACCTATTAGAGATCTATTTTCGTCCAGTATTCCGACGCAGCCGAAACTTTTTGTAGTTATTTCGAGCAATGCTTGAGACATATTGTCTGCTTGTTTGACTAACGGAATTGCCTCCCCAGTGTGCATGAGGTCGCCTACGCGCATAAATTGCCTTCCCAGATGGCCACCTGGGTGTAGTGCATTGAAATCTGATGAAGAAAAATTTGAGTGAGATGCCAGGGCAATGGCAAGTGAATCTCCAAGTGCTAGCATTGCCGTGGAAGAGGTGGTTGGGGCAAGCCCTAGTGGGCAGGCTTCTTCAATGTCACCCAATGTCAAAGATATGTCGGCGATCCTACCGAGCATAGAATTTGCCTTACTTATGATAGCGACAAGAGGGATGTTTTTCATCTGCGTAAAATTTGCAACGGAGGTTAGCTCCGCCGTATTTCCTGAATTTGAAAGTGCCAATACAACGTCATGGCTAGTAATCATTCCGAGGTCGCCATGACTGGCTTCTGCTGCATTTACGTACTGTGCTGGAGTACCGAGAGAGGCCAGAGTAGCGGCTATCTTAGCGGCGATATGGCCGCTTTTCCCCATCCCCGTTACGACAATTCGTCCCCTTGCCGACTTCAATATTTTGAGTGTTTTACCAAAGTTTTCATCGAGATTGTTAGCGACCGCGAGGAGGCCTTCCGCCTCTTTCCGCAAAACCTTTTTGCCAATGGCAATGTCTGCAATCTTCATTGGTTCAGGGTTTTTATCGGTTTCGCATTCTTTTGGTGAGACCTTCATTGATCCGTAGTTAGTTAGGTGTGGGTTGTTTGATAAAAATTTAAATGCGTCATTCGCAGTATCCTTCAAAAACCGATTTAGTGCTCAAATATATCTGTGTTGGGCCATCCGAACAGATCTAAGTTAACCCGGTGTGGTAAAAACTGGAAACAAGCTTGAGCCAAACCTAGACGTTTCTCTCGAATTAGCATCAGTTCAAGCTTTTCGCGTAACTCGTGGAGATAGATAACGTCGGATGCGGCATAGGTTTTCTGGGCAGCAGTGAGTTCCCGAGTCCCCCAGTCAGAGGATTGTTGTTCTTTAGAGAGGGAGATTTCTATGAGTTCTCGGCAAATATCTTTAAGCCCGTGCCTGTCGGTATAGGTTCTGCATAGTTTAGAGGCAATTTTGGTGCAAAAAATAGGCGAGCACTCGACCCCTAAATAAGTTTTTAATATAGCTAGGTCGAAACGTGCAAAGTGAAAGATTTTTTCGACTGTATCATCACTTAATAATCTTTTTAAATTGGGGGCTTTATAAGAACCCTGATTGAATTGGACGAGATGTGCTGAGCCATCACCCGCAGATAATTGGACGAGGCATAGACGATCCCTGGCTGGTACCAAACCCAATGTTTCCGTGTCGACTGCCACGGCGGAGCCGAAAGAGAGGTCTTTTGGTATATCGCCATGGTGAAGGGTTATAGTTGTCGTCAAAATCAAATTTCCCTGTTTTTACTTGAAAACATTCATCCTAGTTGTTTGCTCAGCCTTGGCGTTTCCCCAAAAGAAAAAGCTTTTGACTTTGTGGCTAAAGTGACCCGGAACTGTCATGAAATGTAATATGTACAACCCTTAGATCTCGCAAAAAATCTCAGAGAGTATGCCATACATGAGTTGTTATGTGAATCATAGAAAAAATTGATACGCCTTTGAAAGCCTTAAATCAGTGGGGGTGGGACACGAGAAAGCTGACAACAAATCACCTTAAGCCTAGGACATTTATCTTTTGTTCGAGTCCGGCACACTCTGTTGAAATTTAAATTGGTTACCGGATCGCGGATCCAGGGTTAATAAACTTCCCTATGGTATTCGCTGAATAGGAATTTGGAAATTTTGATTCAGCGAATGAACGTTTTAATTTAAAAACTAATGTAATAGCTGAAATAAAAGGTGTCTTATGCTCTTCAAACGGATAGATCACGTCGCAATTCACGTAGCGGACATAGATCATTCCATTGACTTTTATGCGAATAACTTTGGGTGTGATAAATACTTTGAACACACTGCCGGTCCAGGCTTTCGTATTGCCTATTTAAAAATGGGCGACACTATTTTGGAATTGGTAAATTCACCGGGAGAGAAAATGAGCGGCTTTCATTTTTGTTTTGAGACCAGTGACCTTGATGCAGCGATGGAGCAATTGAAGGCTTCCAGGATCAAATGCGTGACCGAACCTTACGAGACTGCAGCTCGCTCGCCTAGTGAGAAAGGTTGGAGACGGGCAGTTTTTGAAGGGCCAGACGGAGAGCAGATTGAGCTAAGGGGGTGATTTCGATCTGATTATCGGGCGAGCTAAACTAAAAACGCTTTTGTTCGTAACTGGTAATAGCCAGATGACTGTGCATGATTTTTTAGCTCCATTTTTACTGAGCGAATAATATTTAGGTTAACTTGGGTGATGGCCAGGCAACTTAGATTCTCGTAATGCGGTGATGATTATGTATTCGGTAGATGCAGCAGTTTAGCTCTAGATATGCCAAAGTCTGAAGTGTTGGTGCCCAAGAGAAGACTCGAACTTCCACGGCCTTGCGGCCACAGGTACCTGAAACCTGCGCGTCTACCAGTTCCGCCACCTGGGC
>Ga0255761_10003232_pt1 | contig 14795 bp, 9 predicted proteins | sample 071ome_29_FD_179961 | JGI IMG/M metagenome (GOLD analysis project Ga0255761, IMG submission 179961) | Coastal salt marsh microbial communities from the Groves Creek Marsh, Skidaway Island, Georgia - 071407BT metaG (version 2) | ecosystem: Environmental > Aquatic > Marine > Intertidal zone > Salt... | reverse complement strand
CAACCGCGTCTCTTTGCTATCACCACACGCGGCAAAGACAGCCTGTTTGAACGCGCCTTTTTGCCCGGTGACGCCTTTTTATTTGGTTCGGAGACATCTGGCTTGCCGGCACATATTCACGCCAGCATTGCCGAGCCTCAAAAACTGCGGCTGCCAATGATGGCTGATAATCGTTCGCTAAACCTTGCCAACGCGGTTTCAATCGTGATTTATGAAGCATGGCGTCAGCACGGATTTGCCGGTGCCAACCATTAACCGCCCATTCGCCGCAGATTGTTATTGAGCCAATTCCATGAGCCCCATGAATCCGATGTCAGACAAACCTATCCCCCCTCAACCCGCGCGCCCTGATATTACGCGCCCTGATATGGCATCAGACATCATGACACCTCTTGCGATTGACCCCCCAAAAGCTGGCGAAATGGTGGCGCTTGCCGATGATCTTTACTGGATGCGCTTTACATTGCCGTTCCGGCTCAATCATATCAATCTCTATGCTTTTGATACAGAAGATGGCTGGCTACTGCTTGATTGCGGTATCAATAGTCAGGCGATCGCCGATCAATGGCAGATCATGCTGGACGGGCCGCTGTCTGGAAGGCCGATCTGCGGCATCATCGTATCGCATTACCACGCTGATCATGTTGGCTATGCGGGCAAGCTTGCAGCGATCACCGGTGCTCGTATTTACATGGGCGCGATTGAACATGGCCAAGCAAGCTGGAGCCTAGCGCAGACTGACACCGGATTTGGCACTGTTATGGGTGACACCTATGCCCGCTTTGGGCTGGCAGACACGGTGGTGGCGCGCATCAGGGCACAAGGCAATTATTTCCGCAAATTATCGGGCGATTTGCCCGATGTAACGATCATCGACACTGATCACCGGTTTCAGACCAAATCTGGCATCTGGACACCGCGCTTTGATACGGGTCATTCACCCGGCCATATGAGCCTCGTCGATGCTGATCGCAAACTCTATATTTGCGTTGATTTCCTGTTACCGCGCATATCGCCAAATATCTCGGTCAGCCTGCGCGCTATCGAGGTGGATATGCTTGGGCATTATTACGAGTATCTTGAGCACATGCGTCAGCTGGATAATGATTGGCTGGTAATCCCCGGACATGATTGGCCTTATTTTGGTGGCGGCGTTCGGGCAAGAGATTTGATTGAACATCATAATATGCGGCTCCAACAATTGCGCGATGCGGCAACCACCGGACCAATGACAACTGCAGATGCCATGGCCACGCTATTTGCCTTTGAGCTGACTGACCATGAATTATTCTTTGCCAGCTGCGAGGCGCGCGCGCACTTAAATCATCTTGTTGCGCGCGGCGAGATGCAGATCGTGCAAAAAGCCGGGGTTGATTATTTCAACCTCGGCTGACCGCGCAACATCAGCGATCACACATCTTCATACCAGCCCATCACTTTTTCCCCAAACCTCGGCCAGTGGCTTTATTGACTTGGTTTCATGAAGCGGGCAGAAAGGGGGTATCGAGACGAGCAACAAAAGGCAAAAGACAATGAGCGGTGATTATAAATTCGATACGCTAAGTCTGCATGCAGGGCACGTCCCTGACGAGCGTCATGGTTCGCGCGCAGTGCCCATTCACCAGACGACATCCTATGTGTTTCAGAACACTGAACATGCTGCCGCGCTCTATAATCAGGAACTTGGCGGGCATCTATATACGCGCATCTCGAACCCTACAGTTGCCGTATTGGAACAGCGCATTGCCGCGCTTGAAGGCGGTGTTGCCGCAACCGCAACCGCGTCTGGTATGGCCGCGCTTGCGACCGCTGTTCTGGTGTTGTGCTCGCAAGGCGATCATATCGTTTCATCATCCCGCATGTATGGCGCCAACATTAATTTGCTGGAAAACACCCTGCCGCGCTTTGGCATCACCACAAGTTTTGTTGACCCGTCAGATCTTGCCGGTATCGAAAAGGCAATCACGCCAGATACCAAGATGATCTTTGGCGAGGTTATCGGTAATCCGGGCCTTGATATTATGGATGTCGAAGCGGTGGCGAAAATTGCTGGCAAGGCCGGTATCCCGCTGATGCTGGATTGTACCTTTAATACGCCTTGGCTGCTCAAGCCCTTTACGCTCGGCGCTAATCTTATCGTTCATTCCCTGACCAAATGGATTGGCGGTCATGGCGTTGCTATTGGCGGTGCTGTTGTTGATGGTGGCAATTTTGATTGGGGACAGAATGATAAATTCCCCACCATCGCCGGCCCGCATTACGCCATGGACGGGATTAATTTTTACGAAGAATTCGGCCCAGCCGCATTTACCGCAAAGTTTCGTGCTGAAGGGATGTATAATTTTGGCCCGTCACTGTCGCCAACAAATGCGTTTCATATCCTTCAAGGCATGGAAACCCTGCCGTTGCGGATGCAGCGTCACATGGACAATACCGCCAAGATGCTAGATTTTCTTGGCGGGCATGATCAGGTGGCATGGGTTCGCCATCCAAGCCTTGCTGATCATCCGGGGCATGAACTGGCAAAACGCATGATGCCGCGCGGTGCTGGCTCGATCATCGTCTTTGGCCTGAAGGGTGGCCGCGATGCTGGCCGTACCTTTATTGAGTCGGTCGAGCTTGCCTCGCATCTGGCCAATGTTGGCGATGCGAAAACCCTTGTTATCCATCCGGCAAGCACGACCCATTCACATATTTCCGCCGAGGCCATGATCGAGGGCGGCCTGTCTGACGATATGATCCGGCTATCGGTCGGTTTAGAAGATTTTGACGATATCAAAGCTGATTTCGAGATGGCATTCCGCGCCGCGGCCAAGCAGCAAAAAGCCAAAGGATGATCCAAAAGGGATAGGATCAAAGGATACTTGTTATGAAACATCAGCTATTTGACACATCGATCCATATCGCCACTGGGGGGCGCCCGTTCACCAATGACGGCGAGGCTCTTGTTCTGCTGCATGGCAGCGGCCAAAATCATCTGACATGGGTATTGCAAAGCCGGTATTTTGCTTATCGCGGCTTTCCGGTTCTAGCCCCTGATTTTCCCGGGCATGGCCTATCTGGCGGCACCCCTTTAGACTCGATTGAGGCGATGACTGACTGGCTGATCGCGTTGCTGGATAGCCTTGACGTCAACACCGCCTGTCTTGTCGGCCATTCACAAGGCTGTCTCGTCGCAATCGATGCGGCGTCGCGCTATCCACGTCGCATTACCCGGCTTGGCCTGATTGCCGGGGCATTGGCAATTCCGGTAAATGATCAGCTATTAACGATGTCGGACAAGGCCTTGGGTAAGGCCATTAGCGTGATGACCAGCTGGGGTCATGGGCCGATGGCGCATATGCATGACAATACCCAGCCCGGACATTCCTTTCTTGGTTATGGCAACCGGCTGATGGCGAGTAATGATGAAACAGCACTTCGCAATGATCTTATTGCCTGCAACCAATATTCAGCTGGCCAAGACGCCGCCACGAAAATTACCCAGCCAGCCATATGTATACTTGCTGGTGCCGACCGTATGACACCGGTCAAACACGGTATCGCAATGGCAAATAGTCTGGTCAATAGCCAACAAATCATTCTTGACGGCGCTGGTCATATGTTGCCTGCGGAACGGCCGGCCGAGGTAAATGACGCGCTGCGAGGATTTCTGGCCGGCTAGTTCATAAGGGGGTATAGACCTCTTCGTTAATCATCCCGACAAAGAGCTCTGATAAAGAGGAACATAACATGAAGGCTGCAAATTTTAAAAATATTGCTGTGATTGGCGCGGGCACGATGGGAAGCGGAATTGCCGCCCAGATTGCCAATGCCGGCCATAATGTTCTTCTGCTTGACCTTGGGGCCAAGACTGGGGGTGGCAAAACGCCGGCTGAAATTGCGATTGACCGGCTGCTGGCATCTGATCCCCCGCAATTAATGTCAAAGAAAAACACGGCACGCATCAGCACCGGCGTGATTGACGATGATTTTCACAAGCTGGCTGAATGTGACTGGATTATCGAGGCAATTGTCGAACGGCTAGATATCAAAAAGGCACTATATCGCCGCCTTGATGCGGTTATCGGGCCAGATTGCATCGTCAGCTCGAACACATCAACCATCCCTATCAAGCTGCTTGTCGAGGATATGCCAGCGGCGTTTCGCCAGCGATTTGCCATCACCCATTATTTCAATCCGGTGCGTTATATGCGGCTGCTTGAACTGGTGACCGGTGCTGAAACCAACGCCGACGTAATCGATCGCCTTGCCGATTTTAATGACCGCGTTCTTGGCAAGGGCGTGGTGCGCTGCGCCGATACGCCCGGTTTTCTTGGCAACCGTGTCGGGGTTTTTGCGCTTCAGGTTGGTATTGATGAAACCCTGAAATGCGGTCTTTCGATTGAAGATGCAGACGCCCTATTTGGCCGTCCAATGGGTATTCCTAAAACCGGTGTTTTCGGGCTTTATGATTTGATCGGCATCGATCTGATGGCCGATGTTGTGGTCTCACTTGGCAATATCCTTCCCGCTGACGATGCCTTTCACAGCGTTGGCGGGGCTAATCCGGCCATCGCTGCAATGATTGCCGCAGGCTTTACCGGCGATAAGGGCAAGGGCGGTTTTTACTGTCATGACGGCGTGCGAATGGCGCGCCAGTTTGCCGGATTTGAAGGCGATGGTATGCCGCCTTATAAACCCGCCAAAACTGCACTCCCACCAGCAGCAATCGCCGCCGCAGAGGCCGCTGCACGGCAAGATGAGCCGTTGTTTCCGCTGCTTGATGGTAATGATGATCAGGCCAGATTTTGCCGCAATGTTCTGGGGCGAATTCTGCATTATGCCGCAAGCCTAGTGCCATCAGTGACCACCACGCCGCAAGATATCGACGATGCGATGAAGCTGGGTTTCAATTGGCAGCGCGGGCCATTTGAGATGATCGACGCAATCGGCGCACAGCGTTTTACCGCACTGCTTGACGAATGCGGTCTGGATATGCCGCCATTTCTGCAGGATGGAGCGCCAAATTATACCGTGCAGACCGGCAATTTGATGGTGCGACACGCCGATGGCCATCGTTATCCGGTCAATTTACCCGATGGCGTTATGCGCTTTCATATGACGCGGCGAACCTTGCACCCTATTTTAAGCAATGAAGCGGCCAGCCTATTTGCCCTTGAGGGTAATCTGCGGCTTGTTGAATTTCACTCCAAAGCAAATGCGCTAACCGACGCATCAATGGAAATTGTTGCGGCGGCGGCCACCGATCATGGTGCGGGGATCATTGTTCATAATGATGCACAGCATTTTTCGGCCGGGGTTGATCTGAATGCGTTTCGCCGCATGATCGAAGCTGGGCAATGGGATGAGATAGATGCCTTTTTATGGCGGTTTCAACGCGCCGTTGCAGCGCTGAAATATTCGCCGGTTCCAGTTGTAGGCGCACCGTCAGGTCTGGCCGCTGGTGGTGGTTTTGAAGTGCTGGCGCATTGCGACCGCCTTGTCGTTCACACCAATTCAGTGCTTGGCCTTGTCGAGGCGGCAGTTGGTGTTGTGCCGAGTGGCGGCGGGGTAAAAGAGAGCTATCTACGCTGGCATCATCACCTTGGCGACTGGGAACAGGCCGCATGGAAGGCATGGATGAATCTTGGCTATGCGGCCACCGGTTCATCGCCCGAGCTGGCGGCGCGAATGCAGTATTTCCTTGCTGACCGTGATGATACGGTAATGAACCGTGACCGGCTATTACCGCGCGCGATCCAGCTGGTAACCGAAATGGCGCATAATTATTCACCGCCGCGCCCGCCAGAGGCCGAGCTTGCACCGGCAGCGCTCGCCGAAAAGATGGATGCATTTATGCAGGATGGTGTTGATCGCGGCGATTTCATGCCGCATGACAAAACCGTTGCCATGCAGATCGCCAGCATCATAGTGCAAGGCGCAGGCGAAGGTCAAACCATTGATGAAGATGGTTTGTTTGCCCGAGAAAGAGCGGCTTTTATCCGGCTTGCAAAAACCCCGGAAACCCATGCACGCATTGCTGCTATGTTAGATGATGGCGCCCCAATCCGAAATTAGCCATCGCTTTAAAGAGAAAAAGAGACGGGTAATTAACGCCGGGGATTAACGCCGGAGATTAAAGCAAGACATTAAAGCGAGCCCGCAAATCCTGATCAAGCGCATCTGGAATATGCAGCGGATGCGGGCTTTCCAAAATTTCCTCTTTGCGCTTTCTTGCCGTATCCAGAAGATTGGGCTTGCCCAACTCCTCCCATTCTTTGGGGCTGGAACGATCAGCAATCACCGGATAGATATATTCGGTCTGCATTAATTTAATCGTTTGGTCATGGCCAAGATAATGGCCGGGGCCACCCATGCACACATCCTTCATCACCTGTACGCCCAAGGTTGTTTCATTCACCTCGATGCCGCGCACACACCGCATACATTGACCGAGCATATCATTATCAATGATCAGGCTATCCAGACAAAACCCCAGCAAAGAGGCGTGCATACCGGCGGCTTCATAAACCATATTCAGTCCTGACAATCCCGCCATGACAAGGGTACTGCCCTTTTCATAGCCGGACTGCGCATCTGGCATTTTCGCATCGGCCATACCGGCGGCTGCACCACCCGGCAAATCATAATATTGCAGCATCTGCGCGCAGGCTGAAGTCAACAGCCCCTGCTCGCCCGATCCGCCCGACATCGCACCAGTACGTAAATCCGAAACAAAAGGCCAAGTGCCACAAATACATGGATGACCCGGCTTCATCGCATTCACATAGATAAGCCCGGCAACCACCTCGGCAAGCGCCTGTGCAACCGCGCCAGCGATACTGGCCGGTGCCGTGGCCCCTGCCTGCCCTGCAGATAATAGCAAAACCGGCATACCGTTTCGCACGGCTTCTTCCATCACCAAACAGGATTCGGTGGCAAATCGCAATGGCGGCACAACAAAGCAATTACTGTTAGACACAAACGGACGCGCGCGCCATTTATCCTCGCCACCAGCAACCATATGCAGCATTTCAAAAACCGGTTTCATATATTCAGCCTCGGTAAAGCTGACCCCAACATGTTTGGTCGTGCCCTTGATCGCCGCATAGACAGTATTGAAATCAAGATCGGCCGGATCGGGGATATCGCGGGCCACCATCGGGCGCTGGAAAAAATGGATATTATCCATCTGTTCGACGATACGCGCCGCATCATAAATATCGGCCAGATAGGATTCGCGATATTCATTCTTGGCAACATCAACAACATGAACCGCGGCACCCGCCGTGCCATAATGCACGCGCGACCCCGATAGTAACAAATCATGCTTCGGATTTTGTCCATGAAGGGTGATGTGCCGACCACAAATCGCCAGCGTATGTTCAACCAGTGCACGGGGAAACCGGAGGCGGCCGTCATCACCCAAAACAGCCCCAGCTTCAGTCATATATTTAATGCCGGTATCAGGTGCCTGACTAAGGCCTATCTCTTCTAGAATTTGATAGACTGTTGCATCCACAGCCTTGACCGCGGCAGCATCGAGCGGTTTAAAATTACCGCCCTCAAGCCCTGCCCGAACTGGACGCAAATCTTCGGCCAATGGTGCAGCGCGCAATGTGCGCCTCGCCTCACGACCACCACTACGGCGTGACGAATGAGGGATTGTTCTATTCTGGTTCATGGATATTTCTCCCCACCAAGAGCCAATAACTAGATTTTTACCTGTAGAGCCTTTGGATCATAAACTGGACGCAAACTCACTTCGGCGTCCACCAGCCTGCCAGCCACATCAATCTGATAATGCGAACTTAATTGCGATTCAGCACTCTCACCAACTTCATTGCATTTGACATAGCCAAGCCCGATTGCGGCACCAATATGATGGCCGTAATTACCGCTTGTCAGATACCCGATCAGCGCACCGTCTCGGTAAATCGCTTCATTGTGATATAACAATGGCTCAGGGTCGGTCAGGCGAAACTGAACCAGCCGGCGTGACAGACCATCATTTCGTTTGGCCTTGACCGCATCAGCCCCAATCATCCCGCCGAATTTGCCAACAGGTTTATTTTCCTTCACCACGAAACCGAGCCCAGCCTCAAGCACATGATCCTCGTTTGAGATATCATGACCAAAATGGCGAAACCCCTTTTCGATGCGGCAGCTATCAAGAGCATGAAGGCCGCACATTGCGATGGCATGATCGTCTCGGCGTTCGGTAATCGCCTCAAACACATGCGCCGCCATATCGCTTGGCACATAAAGTTCCCAGCCAAGCTCGCCAACATAAGTAACACGATGCGCACGGGCAATAGCATGACCAATTTCAACCGTCTGCATAGTCCCAAACGGGAAATCTTCATTGGCAAGGCTTTGCGGAATCATTGGCTGAAGAAAATCTCGAGCCTCAGGCCCCATCACGACAAGCACTGCCTCTGACACGGTAACATCTACCGCGATGGCGTGCGCATTTTCGGGAATATGCCGGTTAATCCAATTCAGATCGCGGCGGATTGTGGCGGCTGGCGTAATGATGATAAACGCGTCCATGCTAAGGCGGGTAATCGTGACATCAGCCTCAATATGACCATCTGAATTGAGAAACTGCGTATAGACGATCTTACCAACTGGAACAGCAACATCATTTGCCGCGATCATTTGCAGCACCGCCTCGGCATCACGGCCAATCAGCTTTATCTTACCAAAGCTGGACATATCGAACATGCCAACCTTTTGCCGCACTGCCATATGTTCAGCCGCGCTATAGTCAAACCAGTTCTGACGGCGCCAGCTATAGACATATTCGGCTTTTTTACCGGCATCACGTTCGGCTTGTGGCAAGAACCAGTTGGCACGCTCCCAGCCAGAAACCTCGCCAAAACAGGCACCTTCAGCCTCGAGGTAATGATGAACAGGTGAGCGCCGCACGCCACGTGCCGATGCAAATTGACGATAAGGGAAATGGTCTGCATAGAGCAGGCCTAGCGTTTCCGTCACACGCGCCTTTAGATAGCTGCGATTGGCCTGAAACGGTTGCATTCGCCGGATATCAACATCCCACAGATCAAACGGCTGTTTGCCGCTATCCATCCATTCAGCAAGTGCCATACCGGCACCACCCGCCGAGGCGATCCCGACCGAATTAAATCCGGCCGCCACATAAAAATGATCAAGCTCAGGTGCCTCGCCAAGGATATAGCGATCATCGGGGGTAAAGCTCTCCGGCCCGTTAAAGAAGGTCTGGATTCCCGCCGTTGCCAGCATTGGGAAACGCTCGACCGCGCGCTCAAGAATTGGTTCAAAATGATCAAAATCCTCGGGCAGAGAGTCAAATTCGAAATCTTCGGGGATGCCATCCATCCCCCAGGGTTTTGCCACCGGCTCAAATGCGCCCAGCAGCATCTTGCCAGCGTCCTCTTTAAAGTAACAACATTCATCTGGCACCCGCAACACTGGCAGATTTGGTGTAATATCAGGCATAGGCTCGGTTACGATATAAAAATGCTCACAGGCATGAAGTGGAACCGAAACGCCAGCCATAGCGCCAATTTCACGGCCCCACATGCCGCCAGCATTGACCACATATTCAGCCTCAATCGGCCCAAAGTCAGTATCAACTCCGCTCACCCGGCCATTTGCCTGATGAATGGCTGTGACCTTGACACCTTGCAGGATCGACACGCCAAAATTACGCGCACCCTTGGCCAGCGCTTGGGTGATATTAACCGGATCTGCCTGTCCGTCCTTTGGCAACCACACCCCGCCAACCGCATCCTTTGTTGCAAGCCCCGGATAGCGGTTTGTGATATCGCTGGGGCCAATCTCGTCGATCTCGACCCCAAATGCCCGCGCCATAGCGGCCAGACGGCGCAATTCCTCCATCCGCTCGTCATTCAGCGCCATGGTGATCGATCCGTTGCGCTTGAAACCGGTTGCGACACCCGTTTCCGCCTCAAGGCCGAAATAGAGTTCTTGTGAATATTTCGCCAGCCGCGTCATATTCTGGGTGTTACGTAACTGTGCGACCAAGCCTGCCGCGTGCCATGTGGTGCCACAAGTCAGCTGTTTGCGTTCGAGCAGAACAACATCCTTCCAGCCCAGTTTCCCAAGATGATAGGCAATCGAACAGCCAATAACACCGCCACCGATGATAACCGCACGCGCTTTTGACGGAATCTGCATTTATCAGCCCTTCATCTTTATATTTTCTGGATCATATAAAACATGGCCATCGACCAGTACGGCGCGGCGCGATCGCCCGAGAACCAGAACTGAAATATCCTTTGCCGCCCGCAACGCACCGCAATCGACAACCGCCATCGCAATCGATGCACCAACCCGATGCCCGTATCCACCCGACAAAACCAATCCGGCAACATTTCCGTCAATCACAACGCTGCTAAGATAGACAGCGTCGCCAAACGGCTCGCCATCATCCGGATCATCTAGCACGAGAGTCACAAACTCATTTTTGCTACCCGCCTGCTGTTCAGCTTGCAGGGCAGTCCGGCCAACAAAATCGTCTTTGTTGAAATTCACCCAGCGCCCAAGCCCCGATTCCAGCATCGTATAATCTGACGTCAGATCCGATTTCCATGAACGATAGCCTTTTTCAAGGCGCATCGAGTCCAATGCCAACATTCCAAATGGGGCGAGTTCATAAGCCGCACCTGCGGCAGTGATCGCATCATAAACAGCGACGATATTATCCATCTTGCAATGGATTTCAAATCCGGCTTCACCGGCAAATGACACGCGAATGGCGGTTACCTCATCGCCAGCAATTTCAATCTTACGGCACGCTAACCAGGCAAAATCATCATTTGCCATTGAGTGGCCGGTCAGATCAGCAAGAATTGCCGGTGCCTTAGGCCCGGTCACCAGCAAGGTTGCCAGATCATACGTCACATCGGTGATTTGCACCGAGCCGTCCGAGGGCAGGTTCGCCATCAACAAATCACGGTCATGCCAATAGGCTCCCGCGCCACTCATCAACAGAAAATCATTTTCGGCAAAGCGCGTGACGGTCATCTCGCTTAGCATCTTGCCTTTTGGTGACGCAAAATAGACTAGCCCTATGCGGCCAACACGCGGCAGATTACCGGTAATCTGACGGGTCAGCCACGCGTCAGCACCAGCGCCGCTCGCATGAAACCGCGAAAATCCTGTAAGCTCCAGAATCCCGGCATGGGCTGCGACGTGGCGGCATTCCTGACCGACGGCATCAAACCAGTGCTGGCGGTCATAGCTATCGGCCGGCCGCCGGTCGGCATCAACCGCCGGAAACCAGTCAGCGCGTTCCCATCCCCCATAACTGCCAAATTCAGCACCCGCTGCCGCCAGCCGGTCATAAAGCGGCGAAGATTTTGCCTTGCGGCCAGCCGGCCACTGAATCTGCGGGAAATGCATCGCATATTCATGGCTATAGGTCTCGATCGCCTTGGCCGCTGTATAAGCCGTGTCGACATGGTCGGTAAAGCGGCGCGGATCAACAGCCCAGCTATCGCTGTCGGCCTCGCCTTCAATGATAATCTCGGCCAGCAGCTTGCCAGCACCACCAGCCTGAACAATCCCAAAGGTAAAGACACACGCCTCAAACGCGTTCGGCACACCGGGCATTGGCCCAATCAACGGCAGACCATCCGGCGTATAGGGGATTGGCCCGTTCACCACCCGCGTAATGCCAGCGGTACCAAGAATTGGCACCCGCGCACACGCATCCTCAATATACCATTCCAGCCGTTCCAGATCGTCGTTATAGAGCTGGAAAGAAAAATCATCTGGCATCGGATCACTGGCATCCAGCCAATGCGCACGGCAGTTTTTCTCATAAGGGCCAAGCAGCAACCCGTCCTTTTCCTGCCGCAGATAATATGAGCTGTCAGGATCACGAAGCAGCGGCAATTTTTTATCCCGCGCCGTTAATTCGGCAATCGGCTCGGTGATCAGATATTGATGCGCCAGCGAAACACACGGCACATCACGCCCAAACATCTTGCCAAGTTCACCTGCCCGATACCCGGCCGCATTCACAACATATTCGGCTCTGATCTCACCGTTTGGGGTGGTGATTTTCCATTCATCGTTAATACGCTCAACCCCGGTCACCGGACAAAACCGGATAATCTTTGCGCCCATATCGCGCGCGCCCTTGGCCAATGCTTGGGTCAATTGCGCCGGATCAATATCGCCATCTAATGGATCCCACTGGCCGCCATAAAGATCATGGGTTTCAAGGAACGGATAGATCGCCTGCATATCGGCATTCGACATTTCTTCAAATTCGACCCCCATATGGCGGCCCATTGCCTGTACATGACGAAATTCTTCCATGCGTTGGCGGCTATGCGCTAATCGAATGGCTCCGGTGACATGATAATTCATCGGATAGTCGACCAGATCCCCCAGCTTGCGATAGAGCGCGGTTGAATAGGATTGGATCTTCATCATTGTCCATGACCCGACATAATTCGGGCAATTGCCCGCGGCGTGCCATGTCGAGCCTGATGTCAGCTCATTCTTTTCCAGCAAAACGCAATCTGACCAGCCCATTTCCGCCAGATGGTAAAGCACCGAGCACCCAACAGCCCCGCCGCCAATCACCACCACACGCGCAGTTGCGGGAAGATTGGCCGATGCCTGTAATTCGGTCTCTTTTGAAGTCACAGTTGCTTGCGTCATGTGCTCATCTCCGCGTCCAGATCGCTTATTTTACGTTCCCGTCAGGTCTTACTTGCCCGTCAGGTTCTTCTTTGTGCCCGATGTCTTATTCGTCCGGTTTCAGTAGCCTGATTTTTCGGGTCTCGTCTCAATGCCGTCTTTGCCGTTCTCTTTTGGATGGGTCACACATTAATAAACCGGCGGTGCAATCACCCATATCAAAACCGCGTTAGTCTTGCCCTCGTTGATCCAAGTGATCTCTTCGCCGGCAAACCGAAACGAGTCACCCGGATTAAGCTCAAACCGGACGCCATCAATAAACAGCACAAGGCTGCCCTCGATCACATAGCCAGCTTCTTCGGTTGGGCGGATAAATGGCTCGGGGCAGCTTGCCCCCGGTGCAAAGACCGAATGCACAATCTCAAAAGCGCCGCCAAGATCCGGCGATAGCAAACTTTCGGCCAAGCCCTTTGATGCGTCACTCATAACCCGCCTTGACCCGGCGCGCACAATATAGGCTGCCTCGTCACCATGGCCGCCATCGGTAAAGAAGAAACTAACCGGCAACGAGAATAGACTGGCGACTTTGCGAATATCATCAAGCGTCGGCTCGGAAACATTACGCTCAACCTGTGATAGCCAGCCAACCGACCGGTCAAGCCGTTCCGCAAGATCGGTTAACGTCCAATTGCGCGACCGGCGCAACGCACGAATATCACTGCCAATCTTGCCGCTTGACCTTAAGGGGGCTTTTGCCCCGGTGCCTGCTTTGGCATCTTGTTTTAAATCAATTAGCATCGATCCCCCGCGCCTGATGATTTCATCCTGAACCGAAATAAATGAAAATTTCAATGTTTTTTTCACTGCTGTATGATTTTCATGGTTTTTTTTCATCGAGGCACGCAGAAACCTCACGCGAAAGGCCTCACGCGCAAACCACGCGAAAGGCCTCACGCGAAAGGCCACGCGATTGACGGAGAGTATAATCGGGGTATTTGACGGTTAGGATTGATGAGCGATCGGCGGTATCGCCTTATCCGCACTTACTGATCAGCTGGCTGATCAGCAGGCCGGTCTGATGTTTCCTGATCGGCGGTGAACATATCTTGTCCAGTTGCACCGGTTAGCCATATCAACGCAATAAAAACGCCTTTTGCGCGCGGTAGCACAAAATAGACACCGACAAGCGTGACCAGAGCCAGAATGACAATTGCCAATATCGGCGATATCGTTGCATCGCGCCCAAAAACAATCATCAATGGTACCACCGCATGACCGATCACAAGCAAGGTCAGCCAGGCCGGCCCATCATCCGCGCTGATGTGGCGGAAATCTTCATCGCAATGCGCACAGCAGGGGTTTGGCGCAAGATAGCCAGATAGAACGGGCCCAATTCCGCATTGCGGACAGCGCTTTGTGATCCCCCGCCATAAAAGTGCAAAAGAGAACTGACGTGCTGCCGGCGCGTGGTCAGCACCCGCTTGATCGGCATTAAATATGCGTGATGCTGGTGATTTTGTCGGATCCATGGTTATTTGAATAACACGCAAACCGGATAATTGAAATGCGACAGACGCGCACGCCCTCAATGACCCGTAAATGACTAGACACCAAAAAAGTGACGAAAGATTTGCCATGAGCCGCTATTTCGAAGAACTCGATTACCAGCCAACTGCCATTGGCCCCATATCGCTGCGGCGGCGGCGCGAATTACGCCTTGATGTTGATGTGCTGGAAATCATGCTTGGCGATGAACATTTGATGTCCGATCTGTTTACGACATCTGAGGTAGCGCTTGCCGAACACGGCCTTGCTGCAATTTCGGATAACCGGCGATTGTCAGTTGTTGTTGGCGGGCTCGGCATGGGTTTTACTGCGGATGCGGCATTGAATGACAGCCGGATTGATGATCTGCTGATCATCGAAAAACTGGCCCCGGTAATTGGGTGGCATGAAACGGGGATGATCCCGCTAGGCAAACGCCTTGTCGGTGATCCCAAATGCCGCTTTGTTGAGGGCGATTTTTTTCAGATAGCAGCGGGGCATGACGGATTCGATCCAGCGCAGCCCGAGCGCCGTTTTGATGCCATATTGCTGGATATTGATCATGCACCAGATTTTCATCTCGCACCTGCCCATGCCGGATTTTA
>Ga0255761_10003209_pt1 | contig 14866 bp, 8 predicted proteins | sample 071ome_29_FD_179961 | JGI IMG/M metagenome (GOLD analysis project Ga0255761, IMG submission 179961) | Coastal salt marsh microbial communities from the Groves Creek Marsh, Skidaway Island, Georgia - 071407BT metaG (version 2) | ecosystem: Environmental > Aquatic > Marine > Intertidal zone > Salt... | reverse complement strand
GTATTGCCTTCTGCTTTTCTATCAAACTGAATAAATTGTTCTAAATCTTCAACATTTGCATAAGCAATATTATCTCCTGTAGGTGTAGTATTACCACCCATAGTTCCTGATAATTTAAAATCATCTACTACATTTGTAGGTGTGTCTGATTCTACAGTAAAAGGGTCATTACCTTTTAATAATTCTTGATACTCATACTCTGTAATAATATCCTTATCTCTCATCATTTTCCATTTTTCAGGACCTTCTGCATTATTAAATGTTTCTGCTTCCATCTTTGCAGCTATATCATCAAATTGATATTTTTCTAATCTTGGGTCATCAAGTGGAATTTTTTCTCCTTTTAAATTTTCATAAGTTACATTTCCATCTGCATCAACCATTCTAATTATTCCTTGTTCAGCAACTTCTGGTAGCCATTCTCCTTCAGGTGTCATTCCTTTTTCTTCCCAAAATCTTCTATTTTGTTCTTCTAAAGTTGCTTTATAGCTACCACCAGGAAATATATTATTTATATATTTAATTTTCATTTTTTTTGGATTTAAACTACCTATTGGATTATCAGCATCTATAGCAATTTGCAACATATTATTAAATTGGTTTGGACCTCTCCTAAAAGATATATTTAATGCGTGTTCGTGTATTTGTGCAGCAGGAGAAAAAGGTAAATCATTATAACCTATAGTTTCAAAAGCACCACTTGCTGATACTTTAACTAAATAGTTTACAAATTCATCTGTGTACCATCTGTTTCTGGCATCTTCCATAAATATTAAATAAGGACTTAATCTTTCACTTTCAGGTATATAGCTATATATATCTACATCAGAATAATGAATGCCTTTAGCATCCATATCATCCATGACTTCTTTAAATGCTGTGCCTTCAATAATCTCTAATTCATCATCCCCAAAACCCATTTGCCTTGCACCAACTTGTTGTTTAAGGACATCTTCATTAATAGGCAAATCTTCAGATTCAATAAATATTTTTTCTTTTGCTTCTTGTTCTAAAAATTCTAATTCACTAGCATCTTCAGGAGTAGGTATGTTATCCTCTTCCATTTATCCTCCTAATAAATCTAAAGCATCTAACAATGATTGTCTTACTGTATTTCTTTGTACTTGGTTAACATCTTGTTTAGCTAATGGAGTTAATCCTAGTTCTTGTCTTTGTTTGTTAACTTGTTTTTCTAACATCTCTATGCCAATTTTGTAACCATCTTGTAAAGCTATTGGGAACTCATCTTGCATACTGCCTACACTTTTTCTCAATCTATCAATCCTTGTGTCATATTGTGCTTGTTCAAAACTAGGTGCTTGTTGTGGTACTTGTGATTCATATTCCAAATTTCTTTTTGGTTGACTTGGTTCTTCTACATCTGGAACAGTTGTAGTTGTAGTAGGAGGAACAGTACCATTTGTAATAGTCATATCTTCCTCCATACCTTCTGTAGGGTCAAATGTCTCACTTGGTACTGGTATTCCTCTATCTGGTTCATTACTAAATTGTTCTGCATAATCTAAGAATGCAGGAGTATCTGGGTTATTTACAAAAGCATCCCAAGTAGTCCAGTTATCATAACCATTCTTACTATTCAATACAATAAGTCCTGCCTTAGCAGCTAACTTAGGGTCAGTACTAATTAAATTTATTAATTGCTCTTTTGTAATATTTTGAAACTCTTCTACATAAGGACTATTTATTATAGTTACATCTACATCAGAAGTATCTTTACCCCATGTTGCCATATTTATTTGCAATGGAGAATAAGACTCTTCATCATGTAATCCACTTCTACCCATTCCAGGACCTTTTTCTGGTATTACATTGTTACCTTCTCTCCACTCTGCACCAGATAAAGCTAGTAGATTGTGATATACCTCATTACTTGTTAATGGATTTTTAGACATATCAAACCCTGCTTCTTCTAATTCACTTGCTGCAGCTAAGATTGCGTTCATCCATACTGACCATAAAACAAATTCCATAATTATCTCCTAGGTGCTCTTTGACTTTGTACTGATTGTAAACCTGCTAGGTTTCTCTGTATTCTATAAAAGGTATCATCTTCTGTTTGTGCTTCTTGTGCTAATGCTTCTCTAGGTGCAAACACTTCATCTAAAACTTCTTCTGCACCCTCTGTTAATATTTCTTCATCTGGAACTTCTGCTTCTGTTCCTGGTATCAATGTTGTTTGACCTGTTGTTTCATCATAGGATAACTGGTCAGGTATAGCAGGTGCTAATGCACTTATGTCAGTTTTAAATTCTTCTACTGGTCCTGCTGTTAATTTCTGTACAATAAAATTCTTTTCATAATCAGATAATGGTTTACCTTTTCTATCTTCTGCTTGTTTCAATACATCTTTAACTAAATCATTTAATACTTCTTCAGTAAGTTCATAGTCTGTAGTCTTAATAGCTTGATTAGCTTTTGCATAATCTCCCATTGTTTTAGCTGAATTTACCCAAGACATTTTACCTAGGTTATTCATAGAAAAATCCATAGCTAACTTAATTGCTTTAGATGTTTCACTATCAAAAGCATCTCCATAGGTTTTACTTAAATCCATTAGACCTGCATCTCCTAATAAGTTCTTTATTTTAATTCTATCTGTAGGAGATAAAGACCTAAATTGATTAGCTATGTCTCTTTGAAAGTATACATTTCTAAATGCTTCTCCTGAACCAAAAATATCTCTTCTCTGTTTTTGGTATTCATCTGATGTTAAAAATTCTTCTGCAGGTATAGTTTCTACAACTTGTGCACCATCTAATAACTTTGGTGTTCCATCTTCATTAAATTTTGGTATTTCATATTCTTTTAAAAATCCTGTACCAAGTGGTTTATTAGGGTCAGATATTTGTTGTTGTAATAAATTAAAATAAAATGTTTCTAAATCAGTAGTATCTCCACCACCTCCACTATCATCTCCTCCTGAAATAATACCACTAGGTCCTGTTAAATCTTTTATATTTGTGTCAGGCATTAAAAAATTCATTAGTCTTCTACTCCAAATCCAAATCTATCTATTTCGTTTATAAGTATTTCATCAAATACTACCATAAATAATGGGTATTTATCTATGATTTGATACGCTCTTGTATATAAATCTAATCTTATTTCGTTAGCTCCTACATCTTTACTGCTGATTATATAATTTAATGCACTTCTATCATCAGGATAAGGACCTGCTTTTTTCGCTGCATTAATAGCAGCTTGTCTATAACTAAAGTATTCTTGTAAATAAGGAGTCAATTCAAAATCTTGAAAACGCTCATCTTGTGATGCTCTTAATAGATAATCTATCATTATCTCATTAGGTGTTCTTTCTGCTGTTTGACCACCTAATACACTATTGTATGCTTCTGATTTACCATAAGCTGCAGGAAACATATCTGATAATACAGAATCTACCTTTGCATTTTCTGCTTTTATTGTATCAGGATTTGCTCTACCTGTAGCTTCAAGTACTGTTACTCTATCATCTTTAATTGCTCTTCCAATAATAGATGCTAAATAAGTTTGAGTATCTAATAAAAATTGTTCTCCTGTTTTTGGTGTAACTAACCCTAATCCTTTAATAGCTTCAAAACCACTATAATCAATTACTCCTTCATCTAAGTTACTAGAAAAATATACAAGTACTGGTCCAAACTCTGGCATTAAATCTGCATTCTCTGTAACGAAATCATATTCTTTTGTTGTTCTTGCAACCCTACCTGCTTGTGATATAGTCTTACCTTTAATTTGCATACCTGCAGATGTAAATTGAGTTTGTAAATCATACTTATCTAAACCAAGTAATCTAACTACTTCTACTAATGCGTAGTATTCTCCTTGTTGTGGACCTAATATTGTTACCCATTGTTTTCTCATGTCTTGATAGAAACCATGAATAACAGATAGTTCTACCATACTATTAAAAACTATACCTGTATCTTGTCCTTCTGTTCCATACCATTCTTCAAAGTTAGCTTGATTACCTTCTATTTGATACAAGATATTTAACTTAGGTGCAAATGGACTCCAGAATCTATCTATTGACTGTAACATAAATATGTTATCTCTTACTAACGCACCTATCTCTTGTATCTTTTCTAAATCTCCTGCATATTCAGGATGTAATTGTCCTGCTATTTGCAATCCTCTTGTTGTAGCAAATATATACATATCTTCATCTGTACCTGTAGTACTACCTATTTCATCTGCTACCATATTTAATACTTTTTGCATTGGTGTAGGTACAGCATTTTGTATAAAGAATTGGTCAGGCTCATCTATAATTGATTGCAATGGATAACCACCTAATAATGTTTTTTCAATTAATCTTTTAGCAGGTAATTTGTCTTTAAATATTACACCTAATGGTATTGTAAAACCTAAACCTAATGATGGTAAATATCCTCCACCACCAACACCTAATGCTCCTAGAGGAAAAGACCTCTTAATATAAACTCTTGATTCTTCTACTGAAGCATCTTCAGTAAAGATACCTTTACCATCTGCTTTGCTTAATACTTCTAATGGTGTTCCTTCAGTAGGTATAAAGACTTGATAATCTCCAAATCTATCTTTAACTATTATTTTATTCTCTAAACCTTTTCTTAAACCTGTTGCTATTTGATATGCTGCTTTTGGATTGTTAGCTGATAGCAATGCGTATCTACCATAGTATTCACGCCATGCTTCAAAGAATGCAAAGAATGTTCTATATGCTTGTGCAAAATAACCTCTTTCAGTTATGTTGTATAAAAGGTTAGTCATGCCCTCCATAGCATATTCTATACCTCTTTGATGTATATCTTCAAAACTCATATTTCTTCTAATGTTTGCTCTTACATCATTCATATCTAATACTTGTGTGTAACTCCACTCATTTAGATTTTGCATAATAGGGTTTTTAGATGGATTAAATATTTCTAATGACTTTTCTTTTCTATTAAATATTGCTTTAATATTCATCTTTTCAAATATTTGATTAGCATTAAATGCTTTAATTGGAACATCTTTACCTGATGCTTGGTCTAAATATCCTGCTGCTTTTACTATTGGTTTACTACCAAATATTTTCTGTTGAGTTTCAGTTAGTAATTTACTTCCTTGTGTTCTTAACCAGTTATATGCAGCAGCATTATTTATTAAATCTTCTGTAACTACTTTTGGTGACAATGTTCCATCAGCATTCTTAACTAAATATAATTCTGCAAATGATAATTGGTCTCCTGCTAATCCTAAGAATTTAACTCTACTGTAAGCATCTTTACTTGCTAATACTGTTGTATCTTTAACACCTCTGTTTATTCTTACAGATATATCTAAATAGAATTTCCCATCTTTTTGATTAAACCAACCACCTAAATAATGTTCTTCTCTTCTAAGTAAATCTTGATTTTCTAGTATATAAGTTTTAAGTTGTTCTTTTGATATAACAGAGTCTCCACTTCTAACTAAATTTCTTGTTTTATATGGAGAAACATACAATCCTGGAACTTTACTCCAGGTATCAGGTTCAAGTAAGTCCATACTAAAACCTTCTTTATAATTTGCTGTTATATATTCGTAAGCATCATCTACTAAGTTATCTATGTTGGCATTAAAAGCTGCTTTACTTCCACGCATAGTTATTTTTGTTTTAAGTATTTTTTCTATAGTAGATTTACCTACATCAAATGATGGTTCATTAGTGTACATACCATCTTTAATTTTTGTTCTTACAGTATTTTGAAATTTTATAAGTATATCTTTTAAATTAATTTCTCTGTTATTAATTCCCAATAAATCTTCTATACCTTTTTTAGTAACACCTTCTTTACCTAAATATTCAACTACTTCATCAACCAATAATTTAACATCATTAGGTGTATATCCTGTATCTAAAACATTAGCTAACACTTCTGTAAATAATTTTCTGTCAGCTAATTGTCCATTGTATATAATTTCATTCTTTACAAAATTAGCTACATAAGTACCAACTTTAGAGTCATCAAATCCTAATCTTCCTTGTGCAATCTTATCTGATGCTCCATAAACAAGACTTTCTGCTTCTTGTAAGTCTGTAGTAAATTTAATGCTATCTACATTTCTTCCAGTATTAGATAAATAATTTACAGACTTTTGTCCTTGGTCTGTAAAGATAGTTGCTATAAAGCTAGTTACACCTTTGTAAGTATTTTGAGTTACTTTAGGTTTAATATATTTACTTAATACTTCATCATATTCAGCAAGTGTATGGTCAGCTCTTTTAATTTCTTTTTTGACTGATTCTAATACTTTTTTATTTAAGCTAATTGGTATATCAGGGTCTAAGTGTGCTTTAAGCATTTGCTCTAATCCATCTCTAGTTGCAAATACTGTTACTGCTTCTATAAAATGATTATAAAATTGTTTTATTACTGGTATACGAATTAATGAACCTTCTCCTTGTGCAGTAGCTGCAAACATAGAATCTAATAAGTTCCTGTATTTTCCATAAGTATTTTTTGTTTTTTGTGCTACAGATAATGATGCTTCTGTTACTTTATAAGATGGATAAGGTATTTCAGTAGGTAATATATCTTTGTTATCTGCTGCTATTTTTTTTAATATTGTATTTGCTTTTTCACTTATTTCTGCAGTCAATGATTCAATATTTCTTAGGTTATAGTTTTTGACTGTACCTGATGCTATAATGTCTAATATTTCAGGCTTACCTCCTGTATAGCTATCTAATGATTTAAAGTAATGTTGAGCTAGTCTTACAAAATCTTCTTTAGATTTAATAGTTGCTGCAATTTGATTTCTTGTTGCAGGTCCTCTTCTTTGAACTAACTGATTAAACTCATCAACAATTTTGGCTAATGCAGGAGTAGATTGTATTTTATCTGCTACCTGTTCAGCAGACATTCCTTGTTTTTTCATAGCTGCTATAGCTACTGCCATATCATCATCTATGTACTTGTACAAGAAATAAACATAAGCATCTTCCCATTGATTACTTAACTTAGTAATTCCAACATGATGCGTACCAGTTATATATCTATCATCAAAAAATCTAACATCTGTAGCAAACAACTTACCAATTTCTTGTGTTCCATATTGTTGAGTATCTGGAGACAGTATACCTAATGCTTTTCTCACACTTGGTGGCAATACTTTATCTAATGATTTTATTTCTTTAGATGTTCTATAAGGTCCTGTTAATAGTGTATCAGGTGCAACACCAAATATTTTAGCTAACATACCATCAGGGTCATTTAGCATTAACTGAAAATAACCAACTGGATTATCAATTAAATTTCTTAAACCAAACAATTTTTGTTTAATAGTTCCATCTATAGCTAGTTTTAATGGATAGTTAGCTCTTAATAAAAGCATCTTAGGATATGATAAGTTTTTCATTATTCCAAATGTAAAATTGTCTAGTTTATCAAATGCTATTTCAGGGTATTTAAACAATGCTGTTGGGTCTGGAAAATCTGTTTTTATATCTCCTATAAGTTTATTTAAGTCTGAACCTTCTTCCCAAAAATTTATTTCTATACCTTCATCTGCAGCTTTTCTAACAATTTCAAATACATCTTCCATACCTTCTTTGTTTAAAAACTTTGCTCTTAATCTTCTTTTTTGCGAAGTAGCTTTAATCATTTGAATAATGTCAGGACCTTGTATGGTGTATTCTTTTAATTGAGATAACAGTTCTACTGATTGTCTATGTAAGTTTATAATATCTGATTCGCTTACAACATCTGTAAACATTTTTTCTGTTAATATATCAACATCTTCTACTCCATAAAAATCAGGATTTCTACTTGGAGACATAGGTTTTGCAACATTATCATTAAAGCCATACTTTTCATATTTCAAAAAGTATTGATTTAAAAAGTTTTCAATTTCTTTATTACTCATTCCATATAAGTTTTTAAGTTGTAATCCTACTTCTCCTCTAATTAATTTATTGTTAAATATTTCTATAGCTTCTAATCTATTACCTTCTTTTAATGCGTTATAAAACTCTGTTGTTAATTCATTTAATCTTGCTTCAGGAACTTTTCCTAAATAACCCCATCTTGTAAAATAAGTTACAGACTCTTGTACATTATCTAATGTTGGTGCATCTAAGTTTGGTAGTTTTATATCTCTAGCTAATAATTGGTCTCTAACACCACCACCTCTTTTTAATGTAGAAACTATGTCATTATCTACAGGTTTATCTTTAATAGCTTCTAATAAATTTTCATTTAAAGTTTTAGATTGTAAGTATTTATTTTTACCTGTACCAATAAATGTTCCTCCATAAAACAAATCTGTAATATATCCATTCTCAATACCATCTTCAAATATCTTTATGATGTCATTTGCATTAGTATCTGCAGCTTGTATTTTAAATGCAAAGTCAGGATGCAAACCTTGATTAATTAATTGAACTGCTATTGGTTTGTCATTTTCTTTAGCTAACACCAATATGTCTGCCATGTTTTGGAAGACTTCAGAATTTTCATCATATATTTGTCTAAGTGTTTTACCTTCATCTAATTCTTTTTTAATTTTTTGTGGAAAGCTAGTTAACACTTCATCAATATTATTACCTGCCCTTTTGGCTAATCCTGAACCAGGTAATATATAATTTAATAAATCTAAATACACATATTTAGCAACATTAACTGTTCCTGCAATAAATCCTGCCATGCTATATTCTTTTTTGTAATTTAAACTTTGTACAGCATTATCTCTATCTATTTGTGCTTGTCCAATAAGGTCGTAATATTGTGTACTAGATATTTCTCCTGTAGCTAATAATTTTTCTGCTTCTTCTTCTAATTGAGAATATGAACTATCAATAATTTCTAATACTGCATTGGCAGGTCCATAACTAGAACTAAGGTTACCTGTTAAACCAAAAGCAATACCATCTCCTAGAGTAGTAGGAATAGCATTATCAAAATAAGCTCTACTAACATCTGTAATACTGTCAAATCCTGAATACTCTGTCCAAAATGCACCATCTTGTTTTTGTTCAGGGTCTAAAATGTCATCCCATGCTTTTAACTGAAGACTTGCTTTTTCTGCAAAATTTAATTCTCTTCCTTCTTCTTTTTCTTTTGCTTCAATATATTCAGCAGTTAAATCAGCAGTTAATTCTAATGCTTTATCTAAATATGTTTGTTGCATTAATGGTTGACCATTTTTATCAGTTAAACCTCTAGCTATTAAAAATTGTTTAGCTGTTGTTGATGGGTCGTAATTATAGTTACCATTTTTATAATCTTGTCTATCAGGTTGTCCTTGAAGCCATCTATAAGAAGCTATTGCTCTTGCTTTTATACTTGGTATAAAAGGTATATCTTGTCCTTTTAAATCTTCATATCCTGCTATTTCAATAACATCTTCTAGTCTTTTACCTTCTGAAGATAATTGATTTTCTAATTCAGCTAAATATTCTGTTGACCATTCTCTACCTATAGAATCTGCTCTTTGTATAACTGATTCAAAAAATATTCTTGAACCATTAAAAAAATATGAAAGTATTTTATCTGCAATATTACCCACACCTGTGGTGGCAGGTTTTATACCTTCGTATAACGCACCAAATACATTACCTGTAAGTTTTTGTACAATAGATTGGTTGTAATTGTAATGTTTTTTAACTTGATTATTAACATCAGAACTTCTATTAAATTCGTTTCTAACTGAAGGATTATTTGTTTGTTGATGCAAAGCAATATATTGTTGGTCAGTCAATCCCATATCTGCTGCTGCAGCAATAAAACTTGGGTCTTCGTTAGGAGTAAGTGATTCTAATTGTTCGTATTTATTAGCTAGAGTAAGAGCTTCTGTGCCCATCTCTGCTTCTGCCTGGTCTAGTCTTTTAAGGTACTCTTGTTCCTTTTTATAATTCTTATACCAGTTGTCTCCCCAATCTGTCCATAATGACATTACTTAAACCTTCGTTTTATTCTATATCCATAATTGTTTTGGATTATTTCCTTTATAATGTCTAAATTAATATCGTTTGGTAAATCTACAATTTCTTGTTTTTGTGTATCAGCTAATCCTGATTCATCAATTCTCTCTGTAGGTTTAGCAAATATATCTTCAGGTTTATATTGTGGCATACCACCTGTAGCCATAACTTCTGCAGGTGTAACAATAGGATTACCTACTGCATCTATTTGCTCTTCTTGTGCTTTATATCCACCAAATTCACCAGAACCTGGAATTGGTTTTAAGGCAACATCTTGAAATGCACCATCTACTTTTGGCTTTCTACCACCTGGCATCTTTATCATCCTCATCTGGATTTTCTATTTCAAATCCCATACTTATACTAAACCATACACCTGGTAAAGATGTTGGTAAAATAAATGCACCTAATGGAACATCTCCTTGTACAAATAAGTCTCTAAATATAGTTGGACTTTCATCTATTTCAGGAATATCCCAATCTTCTGCATTAATTATATTAAAAAATTTAGTATTGTTATCTGAAAAATTATAAGCCAAGTGGACCTCCTGGTGGCAATCCTGGACCTGCTGCTAATTGTTCAGGTGGTAATCCTCCTGATAATTGTGCAAGTACAGATGCTATATCTGGTTCTGCTTGTGGAACTGGTGCACCTGCACCTGTCAAAGCAGCTTCCTCTGGAGTCATTTGAGGTTCTTCTGGTGTGTAAAACTTATCTAATATAGCAGTCATATTCTGTGGATTTTTTCTTATCTCTATTGCTGCCATAGTTGCTTTAGGATTACCCTGTGCAGCTTGTTGCATTAATGATTCAAATAATACATTCTCTGCTTTTTCTGCATTAATCCTGTTGTCTATTTGAGATATGTTATCTAAACCATCCATATTCTCTTGTAATGTTTGCTTATCAATAATTCCTTGTTGATATAATTGCAAACCAGTTATAACTTTTTGTGGCTCATCAAATCCTGCCATAACTCCATATACCCTTCTTGTTTGATATACTTCTGCTATATCTGTTGCAGGGTCATAAGTTTCTTTAAATGCAGTTCCATTTCTAAAACCTACTAATGGTTTTCTTGTGCCACCATACATAACTTCATCCCACTCTAAGCGTTTGGAATCTAGTTCTTCTAACGCATCTTTAATTACAGTTTGATATTCTCTTACATGAAGAGATGCAGATTGTCCTAGTTCTTCTAGTCCTCTACCTGTAACAAATGCGTTAGGACTTTGACCATCATCAGATACAGGGTAAGCTGAACCTAATCTCAAATGGCGTTCAAGTCTATCTATCTGTTGGAACAACTGATAAGGTAAATTATTAGTTGGTTTGCTAATTTGAGACCCAGGGGTCAAGTAATTAACAGCGAATCTACCTTTCTTATATTGTCCAGATTCTATCTCCCCAATGATGTTGGTTTCTGTAAACACAGCATCTTCCATTGCAATGACAGATAGAACATTGATTTTTGCCATATTAGCCATAAGTCCAATCACATGATGGAACTGGCTTTGCATTTGGTCAAAACTAAATTTCTTAGCTACGACAAATCGTGGTCCTGATTTTAATGGGTTAGGAATAAAATCTAAAATAACTTTATTCTCTGGTAAAAATATATAAGTACCCTCTGAATCATAATATTCTGCTACAACTTTACCTGTGCCATCTTGGTTAGCCCAAGTCTTGTCATAACTTGACATATATGCCATAGTGTTGTATTCAGAATCTACTTCATCTAATAGTAAAGTTTTATATTTTGGATATTGTTGAGCTAATGTTTTATGAGGAACTCTATAGACAATAGCTAACTCTTCTGGTTGTTGTTCTGGACCAAAGTGTCCTGGGTAACAATGATATGGGTCTCTTAATTCTGCTACTGGATATATCTCACCATTAGCACATCTTTTTTCTTTTAGTACCCATACAGCAAAACCATAACCTGGTAGCCATCTACCTACTTGTGGTAATTGCTTATAAAGTTTTTGGTGTTCATCATAGCTATGTACAATTCTCTCTAACTTCTCTGCTTTTTTAGTAGCTCTCTCTGAATCTTTATCATTAAAGATATCTACTTTTAAATCTGGTGCTCTACCTAATTTTTGTGCAAATCTCTCTAGTGCAGATACTAATAAGTTTGGTGCAGGTAATTGTTTGTAATCCATATCACGCATACTCTTACCAAGTAATGCTTTTAATCCATCAGCACCACCATTCATAATTGCTCTGATGTTTTCTTTATCACCTACATAGTCAGAATGTAATTGTCGTAGTTCGTAAACCCTACTGTAGAGTTCATCTGCTGTCTTAACCATTTATCTCCAAGTATCTAAATCTATATCCATTGTTTCATAGCCACTAAAACTAGGACTATAATCCATACCCATTGTAGCAAGTCTTTCCTTTTGTAAACGCCTTATCGTTTTCATAGGAAACCAACTAGCCATAACTATATCAGATTTTGTACCTACAGTTCTACTCTTATTTTGTGCAGAACTAAAATACACTAACTGACTTGTATATAAGTTTACCTTCTCTTGTGCTTCAAAGCTACGATAAGGTAAATTAATTAGTTTCTGCTCAAACAATGGTCGCATAGCAGTAACACCATAAATTGGGTCGTGCTTGTTACTATATGTTTGAGTACCCTCTAAAAATATACCATGCTTACCTGCAAACTCACGAATTGATTGGTCTTGTCTAATTGCTCTCTGAAAACCATTCTCTTCAATAACCCAATGTGCTAATCCATATTTTGTATACCATTTTTTAATAATCTCTAGTGCTTGTGGAATACCTCCACCTAAACTGTTTTCCATATCTATCATGTACAATTTGTCATCACCTTGATGATAACCCCATAGGAAACACGCTTGATATCCTGTAGATGCAGGGTCTAGTCCTGCAATAAGTCGTACATTGTTTGGTATATGTCCTATGTCTCTTTTTTGGTCTCTACATTCCTCTATCTCTACTCTATCAAATAATGCAAGTCCATCAGGCATAGCTACATTCAAATAAACCATTTCATAGATTGCTCTACCACCTGTAGTTTCTGCTGCCCTTTTTCTGTCCATTAACCATTTGTAAGTTCTCTTATCACCCCACAACATACATTTTTGATGTTGTTCTTCATCCCAGTCAGGTAGGTTACATCCTGTGTCATGTGCTTCTTCTACGATTGTTTTCCAAGATTCGTTTTCTAAAAGATGTGAATATAAATCATCATAATGTTGTCGTGAACCAATAACGACCATAGCAGTATGTTCCTCTTTACGACTGCCTAATGTTGTTGTCCACCAGTTTCTTGTGTTCTCTCTTGATGCAGGTTGCATTGTAGAACTGTGGTCTTCAATGTCATCAGCAATAATAATATCGCAGTCTCTGGAGAGTATCTTACCACCTCTACCAATACCTACCATTGTAGGAGATTTAATACCTGTTACTGTTCGTGTACCTACAGTAAAACCATTTTGAGACCATGCTTTACCACTTCTGTTTTGTGGTTTAAATTTTGGTCCAGGTCCACATATCTCTTCTATTAATAATTCATTATTTTCTAATTGGTCAATAACAGAGCTAACTGCATTCTTTGCAATGTCTTCGTTACCACCTACCCATAAAATTCTGATGTTAGGGTTTTTGCATATAAGCCATACAACAAAGTGAATTAATAAGTCTGTCTTACCATGTCGTGGTGGACTTAATATCATTTGTTGGTCTCCACCATCTATGGCTTCCATAATTGAGTTTATCCATTTTTCGTGGAAGTCTGCTGTCTGATACGCAGCACCTGTTTCTGTTTGAAAATATCTATCTCTAAAATCTGAAAACTCTGTTAGTGCAACTTCTGCAACTTGTGGTAGTTCCCAGTTTTCTTGTTGTGATTCATTTTCTAAATCTTCTAAATACGCATTATATGCCATAGATACAGAAGCTACAGATGTTTCTAATATCTTTGCTACTTCTGACCTAGTAATCTTTTTAGCCATAATGTCTTTGCCAAGACCTGACTCAACTAAATCTGTATAAACTTTACCACGCCTACTTTGTACATTTGTCTGACTAGGTATATTAAGGACATCATCCTCTTGACTCCATTCAATACCTTTTTTCTTTGCCCTTTTCTTTTGTTGTGCAATTCTGTTATGACATCTATCGCTACAATATTTTGACCTACCTTTAGGTAAAGGTCTATGGCAACCTCCTGCATAACATAATCTATTTGGCATAATTTCTACACTCTTTGTTCTTGCACTTCATATCGTTCTTGACTTCCAAGACAACGCCACATGAAGGACATTTAATACTAATATTCAAACTAAGTCTTTTTTATTTTTTTGACTTTGCCATTAACTGTTCTGGCATACTTATGTGTTTTTGTTTCTCTAATAAGAGTTCCATAATGTCTCTTATCACCCCACATCCAACTAACTTGTTTTGCCATAATTACCACATTTTACAAGACCAGTATCTAGCTGTAGTCTTGTCCTTTGCTGTATCACATTTATGTCTAGCTCTAAATGATTTTCTAGCTTCTGGGTTATCTTTTCTGATTTCCATATTTGGGTCTCCAAACATAACCTTTTTAACTTTGTCTCCATCCTTCACATAGACTTTAAATTTTTTACGACCATACCCAGGTTCACCTTTACTAATCCTAGAAGGTTTATCTAAAGATACTTTTTTACCCTGGTACTCTGCCATAATTATTTTTTCTTTTTTTTCTTAGTTGCTTTTTTCTTAGTAGCTTTCTTCATCCCTGTTGGGTAACCAATACCTTTTGGCATTACTTTTTTTTCCTTCCTGCCTTACTCATTGCAATGGCAATCGCTTGTTTTTGTGGGTAACCTTCTTCCATAAGTTTCTTTATGTTAGCTGCTACAACATCTTTTGATTTACCACTTTGTAAAGGCATA
>Ga0255761_10003185_pt1 | contig 14923 bp, 11 predicted proteins | sample 071ome_29_FD_179961 | JGI IMG/M metagenome (GOLD analysis project Ga0255761, IMG submission 179961) | Coastal salt marsh microbial communities from the Groves Creek Marsh, Skidaway Island, Georgia - 071407BT metaG (version 2) | ecosystem: Environmental > Aquatic > Marine > Intertidal zone >... | reverse complement strand
GAAGATTTACTGGCAGGCAAAAAAAAGCAGTTATTTTGCTTCTTCCAGATCCAAAAAACTTAACAAATTCTGAGGTATTAAACAATTACAAAGAACTAGCGTTTATAGGGGCAGGAAGGGCAGAACATACATTGTTTGTTCTTCATAGTCCTGGAGTGGACAAAAGTTTAGGATTTAGTGAGGTAGAGTTCCTATAAAAAAAGTAGCGGTAAAAACCGCTACTTTTCGTGTTTGTTTTAGACACCATAAGGTATCTACCCAATAGGGTAAATCTATTTTTGAGAAAAGCGAACTTTTTTCATAATTATTTGCAAATAATTTTTGACCCTATATAATTTTTTACAAGTTTGTTTTAGATAACCAAGAGGTATTTTTTTATTTTGTTTGTTTTAGATAACCAGGAGGTATTTTGTATTTAGGTAAGAATAATCAACTTACGCAAAATCGATGCGTGGGTTGCAATAAAAATCGTTACATTTCGAGTTCCAATTTATGCTATGAGTGTGTTTCTTGTACTGGTAAAGATTCATTTTCTTCTGCTATTTCTGCGCAGTCTTCTGTAGATTGGCGTGGGAGCCCACAATCTTCCTTCCAGCCAACTACAGATTTACAATACCTAACCCCTTATAAATGTGATTTCTGTAGCTATTTTCATTTAGGTCATGGAGACAGAGACAGTTTGAGAATATAAAAAGGAGAAAAATATGGCTGATGTTACAGCACACTTTACAGTTTATAAAGGAAACAGTCCTGGAGACTTAGCTCATGTTGCAACTGTTTTAAGGCAAAGTAATTTTAGGGATGCTTTACAACTTGTAAAACAACAACCCTACAATAAAAATATTTTTGTAAACCCACGAGAGAAGAAATCTATTATCGAGTTTCTTGTGCCATACGGACCGGTACCCATTACAGAGTTAGCTCCAATTGTGCTTTTATTCTTTACTTCAAATTTAATTTTGACAAAAGATGAGTTTAACGAATTTAATGCAATGGTTAATCACTTCAAAGAAAAATATACTTGGGAAAATAAGTGGGCTTCTTTAGAAGATGAAAGGTTTATGCGTGAAACGAGTCCTTTTATCGATTTAGTCTATTCAAGAATAAAGAGTGTTGATCGTACACAAAAGAGTTTTCAAAATTACCCATCTTTATTGACAACATACTTTACTTCACCAGTAACGGATGAATCATTTTCAATAATCTCTTATGATACAAAACTTTTAACAGAACCACAGGAAGAGAGAGTTGAATGAAAGAAAGATTTAAAGAGATTTGGAAAGAAACAGTAAAAAAGCACATTAGAAAATGGAAACCATTAGGAGGTATAGCTTATGGATAAAAAAGACAGTATAAATAAAAAATTAACTGAAGAAGAGAACCTATTTGTTGAAGAAGTTTTTCATGAAATAGATTATGAAAGAGGAATGTTTCAGCCACTTACAGATGAAGAACTAGAGGGCCTATCCCCTGTAATGCGAAAAGCAATACAAATGGAAAGAGATCGTATTCAAAGACTAGAAGACAATGAAAAGAAAGAAAATAATAGATGAAGGAGCCGAAAATGAATAACAAATTAACATCGCAGAAATTATTTAATCCACTCATTAAGTGGATAGATGGTTTTTACGACACAATCGAAAAGACATCTCTTTTTCAAGAAGATGACGAATTAGTAGAAGAGTTTGGAGTCGTTTCAAACAACTTCGACATTAGAGAACTTAATGAAGACAAGGAAAATTCTGAAATACCTGACATTATCAAAGATTCAATGGGTGAGAATGAAGAGATTATTCAACTTGAGCATGAGGAGTTTTTAGAGATGATTGGGTTTACTCCAGAACAGATTGAAGAGGACAGAAGAACTGTTCAGATTATTGATTACGATACCTTTTTCAGCACAGAAAAAGAAAAAAATGCGATTCTAAGATCACTCAGAAATATGCTTGAAAACTTAATAAAAACATATAATTTAAAAGTTTCTGACATCATAAAGAATGAAAACTTATTGGAACAGGCTATTGAGTGGGAGTTTTTAGCAAATGGAGGAACAATTACCTTTATTCATGATGGAGAAAACATTACTAAAGAGTTCAAATTTCCAGAAGAGGAATAGAGCATAAACTATATGAAATTTAAGACATTAAAAATTAAAATAGAAGTATATGGCGTTTAAAAAAAGAAATCTTTTTAAGCCAGATAAAACTTTAAAGCTAAGCCGATCTGGTGTAGAACTTTTCATGAACTGTCAAAAGTGCTTTTACCTAGAGAGAAAATTAAATGTAAAAGCATTGAGCGGATTTCCATTTAATTTAAATAGTGCTGTAGATGAACTTCTAAAAAATGAATTTGATGGGTACAGGGAACAAAAAAAGCCACATCCTTATATGAAAGATATTGATAAAAATCTAATTCCCTTTCAACATGAAGATTTAGATAAATGGAGAGCTAATTTCACAGGTGTGCAGTTTCATCATGAAGAAACAGATTTATTACTTACAGGTGCAGTTGATGATGTTTGGATTGATTTAGATACGGATGAGTTAGTAGTAGTTGATTACAAGTCAACATCTAGTAAAGATGAAGTAAATTTAGATAAAGCTTGGCAGACATCTTATAAACGACAGATGGAGTTTTACCAGTGGCTACTGAGGCAGAATGGATTCAAAGTCTCCAATGATGGATATTTTGTTTACTGCAATGGCATAAAAAACAAAGAGTCTTTTGATGAGGTGCTTGAGTTTAGAGTTAAAGTTTTACATTATGAAGGAAGCGATTCCTGGGTGGAGGAGGTTTTACTACAAATTAAATCAATCATAGATTCTGAAATCATTCCTTCATCCTCAGAAAACTGCGATACCTGTTCTTATGTAGATACACGAATAGAGATAGCAGACCCATCAAAATGAAAAAATTAAAAGTAGTAGAATTGTTTGCTGGAGTTGGTGGCTTTCGTATAGGGCTAGAAAATACTAAAAAGTTTGAAACAGTATGGAGTAACCAATGGGAGCCAGGATCAAAAATTCAACACGCCTCTTTAATTTACCAAAAGCAGTTTGGGAACGAAAACCACAGTAACGAAGATATTGAAGATGTTCTAACAACTGCAATTCCCTATCACGATGTATTAGTTGGAGGTTTCCCCTGCCAAGATTATTCAGTAGCTTCTCTTCTTAAAAACTCAAAAGGCTTACTCGGCAAGAAAGGTGTGTTGTGGTGGTCCATTTATAGAATTCTTGAGGAGAAAAAAAGAAAACCAAAGTACTTAATCTTAGAAAATGTAGACAGACTTTTAATATCACCTAATACACAGAAAGGCAGAGACTTTGCGGTAATTCTAAGCAGTTTAGATCAGTTAGGCTACGCAGTTGAGTGGAGAGTAGTTAATGCCGCTGAATACGGAATGCCTCAGAGGCGAAGAAGAGTATTTATTGTCGGTTATTACAAAAATACTGACATATATAAAAGAATGAAGAAATCTAAACCTATGGATTGGCTTTTTAGTGAAGGACTTTTTGCCAAAGAATTTAAAGTTCAACAACCACAAGTATTATTTGACGAGCATTATTTAGATTACGTTTCTATAGATTCAGACTTAAAAAAAGTAACTAAAACTTTTAACTTAGACAACTTTGATAGGGTATTTAAGAATGCAGGATTCATGATTGATGGTCAAACATATACAACTAGTGTCACCCCATCATTTTCAGGAGAACTTGCAAAATTGAAAACCTTTTTGGAGAAAAAAAAGGTTGAGGAAGAGTTTTATATAACTGATGACGATTTAGAAAAGTGGAAATATGAAAAGGGTGCTAAAGCTAAAACGAGGACCAAGAATGGATACACATATGAATGGAAAGAGGGCAAGATCAGCTTTCCGGATGATTTAGAAAAGCCCTCTAGAACAATAATTACATCTGAAGGTGGAAAAAGCCCAAGTAGGATTAAGCACGTTGTTAATACAAGATATGGACTACGAAGACTTACACCACTAGAGCTAGAACGTTTAAACATGTTTCCTGAAAATCATACTTTGCACGAAGCTGTACCTAATAGCAAAAGAGCTTTTCTAATGGGAAATGCTTTAGTGGTTGGAATTGTTGAAAAAATAGGAAAAAGACTAATTGAGTTTAATAAATTATGACTAAACATTACATAGATTATCAGAATAACCAAGAATACAATGATTATTTCAAGGCCTTAGATGCTCTCGGAAAACATTATTTTAAGGGAAATTCTTTAATTTATTTAACTATTGATGAGGAGGAGCTCGAAGACATATTTTATGAAATAAGAGGCGAAAAAGAAGGTATTGAGTTTTTGGTTGATGCTTGCAAAACCTTGTTGTCTAACGAAAGAGGAAGGCCGTTTGAAAATATTAAAACCATAGAGGAGTCCTGGTCTCTCTTAGAGGAAAAATCTTACCCACCACAACTCTGTTTTGTTGCACTCTTTATAATCGCCGCAACTAAGATGGGTGATGATTCAGAGGAACGTCACCCAAACGTATATTATGGACATTTAGAAAACCTACTTCAAACAGGAGAAAATACAGATTCATACTTTCGAAGAGATTTTGGCTTTGAAGGGGGTCTCTTAAACAAATTGTCTCTTTGGATTAATGAAGTATTTGGTAAAGAAAGAAACACTTTTGTTAATGATTCTTTAAATTCAGACAGAGAGGACCATAGAGCATGGGTGATTAATCAAACTTTAATGAATAAAAAAGATGTATATCAATTTGGTACATTTTTTAAGTTTATTGGCCTAGAACCAGGAGATACAGTAGATGATAATTTTTTATTTGAAAAACTCAAAGACTACTTGTCAGTTGAAGATTACAGATCAAGGAAATTTTCAAAAGCATTAAGAAGAAATATTACACTCGATGAGTTTAAAGAAAGAATTTCAGATACAGTAAGCAGTACATTTCAAAGTTGGGACGGCTATGAAAAAACTAATATTGATGAATTTAGAGTTGAGTTTATCCACTTACTGTCGTTTGATAATCAAAATCAACGTATTTTAGATTTAAAAGGAACAATGAATCTTGATCGATTTAATACAGAAATATCTGACGAATTTTCTCTAGATTCAAAAACAGAAACCCTTCATGTCACAAAAAATCTTTTTACTGGTCAATATGAAACAAAGACTGTAAACAATATTTATTTCGGAAACTTTACTTGGAAGTTAAATTCTGATGATTCTGATTTAAGAATTAGAGTGACGACTTATGACAAGCAAATTATGTTATTTACGTACATAAAGAACGACATTTTTATTGGATCAACATGGAGAGAGCATGAAAACAATCAAGTAATTGATGAAAATGAAATATATATGGTGGTTTGTACACAAGAATTAATTGAAGATGTAAATAATTATCTAATAGAAAATTCTGAAAACTCTGATTCGGTAGAGTGTCTTAAATATGGTGTTGAGAATTCAGACCAACAAGTGTATGTATTCAGGGATATAAAGTTTAAATTAAATCGTCAGAGCAGTATTGGGAATCCTTATTTAGATATTTTTTCTGTTCAAAGTCAAAGAAGAAACAGAATGACATTACAAGGAGGTTTAGAGCTTGAAAGGCAGGTATATTTAAATTCGGGGCTACCATCAATTAAAATTCCTGAAGAGTATTTAAAAGATAATAAGTTAAGTATTAACTTAGATGGCAGAGAAGCGGTATTTGAATTTGATGACCAGAATTTATTGCTTTCACCGATTGATTATATGCAATATTTTGATGAAGAAACTACAACTTTTACAATTACATATGATTTTGATAATCGATATTTAGACATTTTAGAGTTTTCATCAAGATTTGATTACGGGTTAATTAACAACCCTAATGCAGGTACATTTGGATATGAAGTATTGTCAGATACACTAGGAAATCTTGAAATAAAAGATGTTGTCGCAAAAGAAATAAATTCATTAAATGGACTAAGTGTAGATTATGTAAGCGGAGGTGAACTAAATACAAAACACCTCAGCTCAAGAGATGATTTAATTTCGGAGATAACATATGAACAAACTGATAACAAAGTAACCCTAATTGGACGAAATTCGAATATTGTAAAAATATTTACTAATGAGCCGGTAAACATAAATTGGATAGAAGAATTCAAAAAAGCTAAAACTCTATTTATTTATGACACATCAAAAAACAATTTGTTTGAAACTGAAATTAAACAAGTAGATTTTATGCCTTTCTTAATACTAAAAAAACTTGTTGAGATACCAAATCTTACGTGGGTCGCAACTTTTGGAATTCGAACTTCTATTGAAAACTTTAGTAATAAATCTCCTAAAGGTTTTGAATCTAACGAAGAAAGAGATTTAACAAATGAAATTGTATGGGCAAAAGAGATACATAATTTAAATGAGGTGATTGAATTAAACGATGGAAATATTGAATTTGATAACTCAGAAAACAACAATTTACTTTGGAAAGAGTATGTGAAGAAATCAAATGAGATATTGAAAAAAAATGGATAAAAATACTTTTAACTACGAGCACTTGTCATCTCTTCCTGGTGAAAAATTATTAAATTGGTTGAGTGTAAAAGGGCATGGAAGTATTTCTGAATTTATTTCAGCTTTCAATAGTATTGCTAATGAGTATTCAATAATTGATAAAACTCAAGAGAGTTACTTTAGTTATGAGAAAATATTACAAAATTATTGCAGCTTACTTCATTTAGAATACACAGAAACCGAGTGGAGTGTTTCAAACGCAACTCTAAATGTTTTACCTGGAGTTAAAAACAGGACGATATTAACTGGATCAAGAAACTACACTCTTTTGTCAAATTTAGTAAAAATCACTTCTGCAGATGACACATTTGTTAATTACTTTATTGACAGCTCAAAACTTCTAGACAAGACTGGAGATGAATTTAAACAACAATTAAGAAGAAACAGCTTAGAAACAACATTCTTGCCAACTACGCTTTTATTTGCTGAATACAGTGATAATGAACTTGAAAGTATTTCATCAGATTTAGGTGTTCATTTAAACTCAGTTTCACCATTGGATTACGTCAAAGCATTGCCAAGTATCGATGAATATATTTCTAAGTTTGGATCTTCAAACATACCTAGCTTTGTTACTCCTGAAAGGTTTGAAGAGTTTTCAAAAATTAACCATGAGGGTTTTATGTCTATAAACGATTCATTCAACGCCTCAACAGGCCTTACAAGTGAAGATGGATATTTATATAGGTTTGATCCAGGCGGGTTCAATTATCAATATTTTGTTTATTTAAATAATCAAAACTATTTTATTAATAATGAAAAAATTGGGATTTGGAAACAAATAAGCAGGTTAGAAAAAGAATATATCTTTTTTGTTAAAAACGATTTTTTATCAGGAACTTTAATTGTCCCTAGTCTTTTCAAGTTTCCTCAAATCTATCTAAAAACATTAGGTTTTTGCTTAGGAGTTCCTCCAGTCCAGATATGGCCTCAAAGAGACGTTGGAAAAAATCCTAAAATGAATTATTTTTTAAATATACCGGAAGTAGTTGCGACTACTCTTATTGAAGAAAAATTAAAGTGCAAATTAATTTTTATAGAGGACAATAATCAAATACAGGAATATTTTTAAAAATTAAGTTATGAGTAATCTAAATAAAGAAAATCCGATAAAGCTCTTCAAACAAATGAGAAAAGAGTTTATTTCTTATTACAACACTCAGTTTTTTATTAATAATGAAAATATCCTTAAAGAAAGAGAAGAGCTTATAGACTCTGAAGGGGTAATGTGGCAATCTCCACAGCTTGAAGTTTTAAAACAATACGAAACAGTTGGAAACTCTGGGTCTAAGTCAAACAATGATGTATTTTCAAAAACAAATTTAAATAATAAATTTTACGATTATTTGAACAAATCATTGTTCTCTAGTAATGAAAATACTTTTTCAATGTACAAGCACCAAGCTGAGTCGATGATTAGTGCAAGTAAAGGTAAGCACATAGTTTTAACAACAGGTACAGGTTCTGGAAAAACTGAAGGAATGTATCTTCCAATTTTAGAAAGTATTTTGAATGAGGCTGCTACTTGGCCGCAAAATGATTCAGGAACCCAAGAGTATTGGTTTGACGATGATCAACTTAAATTTGATGGCCAAACTAATATTTTTCAAAGAAAAGATGAAAAAAGAGAATCAGCTATACGCTGTTTAATGTTATTCCCTTTGAACGCATTAGTTCAAGATCAAAAAACGAGATTGAGAAAACTTTTTACTGGAGAAGCTAATGAAATTTTAAAAAAATTAATTAATGACAATCAAATATATTTTGGTTCATACAATAGTAAAACTCCGGGTTCACCAAATCGATACAGATTTAAAGACCCTAATAAATTTAATGATTTAAAGAATGAGCTTAAATCTATCAGAGATGTTTATCTAGATACAAAATTAATTCAAGACATAAATGACGATTTATTTATGGTGGAATCATTTATAGGTGGAGAAATGTGGTCAAGACCTGATATTCAATTTAATCCCCCGGACATACTTATATCTAACTTCAATATGTTGAGCGCTATGTTGTCAAGGGATTACGAATCAAACATGCTGGATTCAACTAGGGATTGGTTAAAAAAAGATGGAAACGTATTTACATTAATGGTTGATGAGTTGCATACATTTAGAGGAACTGCTGGTACAGAAATATCATATTTACTCAAGAGGTTTTTGAAAAGAATAGGAGCTGATAAAAAAGGAAAACTAAAAATTGTTGCTTCAAGTGCTTCCCTTAGCGATGATAGTAAAACTTTATTAGAAGAATTTTTCGATGTGCCAAAAGAAGAATTTACAATTATTTCTGACCCCAAAGTTAAGCAAGATAAAAAATTAGTTGATTTACCTTTAGATTCATCAAAAATACTGGAGGATGAATCTTTTACTTCTAAAGATGCGAATGATATTGTTTTAAGTGCAGTAAATGAAATTAAAAAAAATACGGATGATGCAAATCCACCAAATTTTTCATTACACAATATCTCAAAAGTTATTTTTGGGAAAAACGAAGAAGAGTTGACCAATCTTGAAAATCTATTTTCAAAACTTGAAGGACCAAGCAGATTTAGACTACATTATTTTATTAAAAGCCATCAAGGAATATGGTGTTGTATTAATAAAGATTGTGATGCTCTAGATAAGAAATATAAAGATAAAGATAGATTAATTGGCAAACTGTACAGTTCACAAAGAATGAGGTGTTCTTGTGGATCTAAGGTTTTTGAATTAAATTATTGTTTTGAGTGTGGAGAGATAGTTTTATCTTCAAATTTAATTTCAGAAAACAAATCTATTGGTGAAAAGTTTTTAGCCAATAATTTATCAACAGATGAAGAAAATTATAAAAATAAAATTTACATCTACCCAATTAAAAATGATTTAGATGAGTTAAAGGAAAAGTTTGCCTGTTATAAAAATAATCGTGTTGATAAGGGTGTTATCCCCACAACTTCAAATTCAGAAGCAGGATTAGAATTTGTCTTCATTCCCAAAAAACTTTCATTAAACGGCAACCTAACTATGGTTCATGACCAAAGTGAAATTAATGCTATTGAATTTAGTCTTCGTGCAAATCAAGATGACGAAACTTCGGTAAATTGGTTTGAGGAAAACTATAAGAATTTAACACCAACACCTCACTATTGCCCTTGTTGTAATAGTGATTCTGAAAGAACTTTTAATTTTAGAGGAAAAAGGAATGAGTTATCAGAAATAATAAGACCCTCAATATTGTTGAGAATGCAACCACAAATTGATGCTGTAATACAGTCTTACGGAAGAGCAATGGTAAGAGACTTAACAAAAGAAGATATTTCATCTAGAAAAATTGTTGCATTTAGTGACTCAGTTCAGGGAGCTGCAGAATTTGCTCAAAGGTTTGAACAGCAACATTTTATTAATATGCTGAGGTCTATTGTTGTCAAGGTTGTATCAGATCGTAAAAATTTTGTATTTAAACCAGAAGAATTAATAGAAATATTTTTGATGTCTCCTGAGGAATTTGAACAACTAAATCTTGAACCAGATAAAAAAGATTATTTAAGAGGATTTTACTCTAATCTTTCCAATAATGTAATAAGGGAAATTGCTAGCACCACTAAAAATACTTCTGAAATTGGAAACGAATTAAGACAGTTAATTAGCAGCATTAACGATGTTGAATTTATCTCTATAAATCAGTTACAAAATATTCTTCAAAAGCAACTGTTAAACCTAGGAATTAATCCAACAAACAATAGCCATGTATATTTTAATGATTGGCTTCAATACGAATTTAAAGCTAGAGAAGATACGAACTTTCATTGGTCAGACTCATACAAAGATTTTGAAGGTGAAATTGAATGGGATGAAGACTTTTATAAAACCTATCCAAAACTTAAAACCTGGAGAAACACTCAAAAAAAGTTTTTTTTCAAAAGACTTATTGAAAATTTATCCTTACAAAATGATTATGAAGATTTAGGTATTGGCATCTTGACTATAAAAGCTGATACCAATCCACCAAACAAATTTAATTTAGATGAAGAACTTCAAACGCTAATTTTAGAGACAATAATTAGATTTTTTGCAAGAGAAAAGAGATGGTCTAATGAAAAATTTGATTACACAAGAACATACATGCTTCGGAATATCCAACCATTATTAAATTTTATAGGATTACACATTGATGACACTTCTATCGACTCACTTGAAGTATTTGATGAAATTCATCAATGGTTAATTAGTGAAGAAATATGTACAGTTCAAACTACACGACCTAACACAAACCCTACATCTGGCATTACAACTGCTGGTAGACAGGGATGTGGATATTTATTAAATTTTGATATTGGAAGCAGACTAAATGATAAATTAGGATTTCGCTTAATGTTAAATGAAACTTTAAGAAAATGTAAATGTTCTAGAAAATTTTTGCAAAATAAAATTAAATATTGTTTTGTTTGCAATCAAAAAGTTGAAAACAATGTATTTGAAAGAACAAATAATTATTTTTACAATATAGGTTCAAATACAGACGAGATTTTTAGATTAAATGTTCAAGAATTAACTGGCAATACAGTTGACAATACATTAAGACAAAGAAACTTCTTAGGTTTCTTCCCTCCGGAGACTGTTTATCAAGATAGAGAGCTTAATTTTTCGAAAGAAGAAAATCATAAACCTATTAGGTTAATTGATGAGATAGATGTTTTAAGTGTCACAACAACACTAGAGGCAGGCGTAGACATTGGTAATTTAAAAATAGTTTGGTTAAAGAATGCACCACCACAAAGATTTAATTACCAACAAAGAGTAGGAAGAACTGGGAGACGAGGCCAAGTATTTTCATATATATTAGCTGCATTTAATCAATCATCTCACGATAAACATTATTTTGAAAATACAACAGAATTAGTTTTTGGTTCTGTTCCAGAACCATTCTTAAATAAAGATCAGGAACGAATTCAAAATAGAACTATATTAAATGAAATTTTATGTAATTTAGATTTAGAGAATAGAAAATCAATAAATTCTGAAGAATTTTTTACTCCAAATGTTTCTGGCGATTTTGGTGATTTAGCTAATTGGGATATAGAAGTTCATTCAAAGTTATTAAATCATTTAGAAACTTCTTTTAATAAAGAATATTTACTATTTGATAAAAGCAAGAAAAAAGAATGCATCAATCAACTTATCGGATGGGTTGAAAGTATTGATGAATATATTCAAAATGAGGATGATAAAACATTAGATTTAGCACAATTTATATCTGAGCTCGGATTTCTTCCTCTCTACGGAATGCCAAGTGCTAATAGGGATTTAATTCTAGATATCTCTGATAGAAAAACAGAAAATAAACTTGGTAGAGAAAAGAGTCTTGCAATATCAGAATTTATGCCAAGAGCTCAATATAGGCATAATAAAGTATTATATGAGGCAATAGGATTTGCCAACCTTAGAGGAGGAAAGAACCCACAGTTAACTAATCCATCAAATAACCTTAACCAGCAATATGAGATCACATACTGTCTAAATTGCAATTTTGTAACAAAAGATGAGATACAGACCTGTAAGCATTGTGGAACTCCTATTGATTCAAATATGTATAGAAGAAAGTTTTTAGATCCAGATGTTTATATCACAACAGGCATTAAAGAACCAAACCAGAACAGCAGAGTTTATGGCAAAAAAACTAAATCATTTTATGAATTTGAAGAAAATGAAAATCCAATATTTGAAGATTCACAAGATTTTGTTAATGGAAAATTTGGCTTCATAACTATATACACAACAAACGATAATTCACAAGAAGGTTTTAATCTTACAACTCTGAACAAGCAACATCCAGGGTCTAATTCTGAAGGGCAATATTGGGGTACCTTATTTTTGGAAAGTGGTTGGCAGGTATTTCATAATTTAGATGCTGAATACAACTGGTCGAATCATACATATAAAAGAGATTTTTGGGAGCATTCTCAAAATATTCAACTACCTTTTTATGGTCTTGGGGTGCAAAATAAAACTAACACTTTTTTAATGCAACTAGACAATAATGCAAATATAGAAAACTACTCTTTTGATTATATAAAGTCAAAGGTTGTTGACATAAACGAAGATCTTACTTTCAGAAATGCTCCAGAGGAAATTACTTATTCAAATTCAAGAAAAACTGCTTGGATATCTGCTGCAGAAATTCTTAAACAACATTTAATTAGTAATGTAATTGAATGCGAGTCAAGGGATATTGATTATGAAGTTTCGTATTATTCTAAAGATGAAAATTCAGATGCCGCACCTACAATATTTTTAACTGACACACTTGCAAATGGAAGTGGATTTACAGAACATTATTTTAAAAATCAATGGTTTGGCAATAATCTAAGTATTTTTTTGGAAAAATTAGAAAATCAATCCTGTTGTTCTGAAGCATGTTACAGATGTTTGAAAAACTTTCAAAATAGATCTGTCCATAATAATTTGAACCTCCGTCTTGGAATAGATTTATTAAACATATTTCAAGGAAAAGGATTAAATTTTAAAAAAATAACTGAATATGAAGAATTTTTATCAAAAGTTGTTACAAAAGATTTTCATGAGGCAGGTATTGAGATTGAAGTATTAAATAACGTTTTAGATTCAGAAAATAATAAAGTTAAGGTATTCAAGTTTGTTTCTAATGACCAAAATTATTTCATGATGCTTACACATCCTCTGGAGTCAAATAATTTGAGATATTTCAACGTTTATGATCAAATTGAAGACGAGCCAGGATTCTCGCCACAAAAGTTTTTCAACATTGATTATTTAAGTGCATTAACAAATTCTATTGAGACTTACAAAGCAATTTTAGAATTAGACAATAGTTAAATGTTAAATCAAATTTATGCAACACAAGTTAATGCATTTTTAAGCTGCTCTAAAAGAAAAAATCTTGAAGAAAATAATTCTTTTAACAGAATTTCATTAATTGAAACAAACAAGGCGGCCGATATTGGTTCAATGTATCACTATGTTCTTGAAAATGTAATTTATAATTCCGAACTAAATAATGATTTAATTCGCAAATTTATTACAAAATTTATTACTACTAAGGATACTTCTCTTGATATAAGTTTTTTAAACACAATTGAAGGCAGAAATGCTGTTTTTAACATAAAAAATATATTCACTATTGTAAAAGAGATTGGTCAAATAGAAACATATGAACTAGAAACTGAAAAACTAATCATTGGAAAAAATATAATTGGAAAAATCGACCTATTGTTGACTAAAGCGCAGTCAACGATAATTATTGATTATAAAACAGGCAGTATTCTTATCAATGGTGATAAAACTATAAATAGTAATATCACCAGTCAGTTTTTGGCTTATCACTCACTTGTGACAGATGAAGTTAATCATAATCAAATCGACTGTTATGTAATTAGCAAAAATGGTGAAAAAGTATTTATTCCAGTTGATAACAAGCAAGTCGAAAAACTTAATGAAGATTTATTTGAAGCTATTCAAAAATATAATCAGAAAAACTACATATTTGGTGATGCTGACACTTGCTCAAATTGTGATTTAGCTGCGTTTTGTGAGAATTTTACTGAAAAAACTTTTGAAAATTACTCTGATATTAGATTAATTAGGGGACTCATAACTAAAAAAATTGATGAATCGAACTGTTGGATTCTTGAAGTTGAGAGTAAAGATAAGGCGTTATTTGGAAAAAAAATAACAATATATGTAAATAACAAGAATTTCTTTGAACAATTAAAAAAATTAAATATAAATGAAGTGGTTACGTTCAAAAATATTAGATTTTTTAATGAGAATGATGATAAAATATTTTTCAAACTTGGTGATTTTGGAAAGATAACAACAAAAACTTGACAATGTAACCAATGTCCTAAATAATATTCTAATTATATTGTTTGGAGAAAACTCTACACAAGACAACTGAAGAGCAGAAAATAATTAAAAACAGACAAAATTTCTGTTTTTTTACGTTTTTTGCTCTTTTTTTATTAAAAAAAGTTTCCAAAAAATCTTAATAAAAAAGATAGAACTTGTTATTGATAGGAATTTTTTTCTGAAGGTATATTTTTGTCTTGGAATAGTTGCTTTGCTCAAAGATTCCATATGTTTATTTTATTTAGTTTTTTTTAAATTTTTTTCTGTAATTATTGGAATTTCTCCAGTCAAATTATCTAAATTTCTTTGATATTCTGATTCTTTCTCTCTAATAACAGCACCATTTGGATTGGTAATCATCCTATCAAACTGTGGAATGTCATGTTCTTTATACCATGTTGGAGGCTTTCCTCTTCTAGGTTCTGCATCTTTTGGACCAGCTTTAGATTCTCTTATCCACCCCTCAACATTGGTGAGTTTCTCTCTAAAGTTTGCAGGATCTAGCT
>Ga0255761_10003174_pt1 | contig 14960 bp, 16 predicted proteins | sample 071ome_29_FD_179961 | JGI IMG/M metagenome (GOLD analysis project Ga0255761, IMG submission 179961) | Coastal salt marsh microbial communities from the Groves Creek Marsh, Skidaway Island, Georgia - 071407BT metaG (version 2) | ecosystem: Environmental > Aquatic > Marine > Intertidal zone >... | reverse complement strand
AATGATGAACCCCATCCATAAATCTAAAAAACTGTTTAAAACTAGTGGCCAAAGCGTGAACCAAATAGCTGCTTGGCCCAAGCCAATTAGAATCATTTCCCACTGAAATCGATTAGAAAAACTTTTAGCAATAGCTTTTTCTTTTTCAAATGAAAATTGAGAAGATATCTCCGATGATTCACTCATAACCAAACTCCTCTAATCTTTGCAATCAAGCCTATCAAAGCTCCAGATCCAAAAGCTAAAACCCATATGTAGGGCGTATCGCTCAAGAAATTAAATTTTTCAAGAGCAGCATTAAAGATGCTCCCCAAAAATATTAAACCAAACCAAAATTTACCCCAATTAGAAATATGATTTAGAATTTTTTCAATTACCATGCCTAACTATTATTAACTAACAAAAAAAACTTTATCACAATTTATCTTTAAGAGACGCTGTTCATAATTTCATGAAGCTTAATATCAAATATCAAAACAGAATTGGGAGGTATGGTTGGCCTTCCCTCCTCTCCATATGCCATGTCTGGATGGATAAAAACTCTCCAAAAATCACCCTCTTTCATCTGAGATATTAGCTTTTGACATCCAGGAATTAATTGTGAGAGCTGAATAGTTAAGGGTTCTCCAATATCAAGAGAACTCCAAAATACCGACCCATTAATTAAGGTTCCATGGAAATCAGCAGTGATAGTATCTGAGAGTTTTGGTCTAGATAAATTACTTAAAGATGACTCTAATACAATATATTGAAGACCAGGTTCAAGTTCAACAACCTCGGAATTTAATAAATTTTGCTCAAGAAAGTGTTCACTTTCTTTTAGATTTATTTCTAAATTAGATTGCTTGCCACATGCAAAAATTAAAACTGTTGCAAAGAAAAAGATAAATGAATTTTTCATATTTATATTATGCCAAAACTTAGGTCAAGGTATCTTGAATTTGATGTTTTGTGGAAATCTTTATCACAGCAATTTTCCAGATCTCTTCAAGACATGCAACAAACTCCACCCATGGGTTTAATACTTTTGGATTAAAATTTTTGTTAATTTTATAACCAAGTGAAAGCTCATTGATTTGACGAGGATTTAATTCAAAGTTCTTCACCAAAGATGCTATATCAAAACATGGATGATTTGGTCCTGAATATTCCCAATCTAGGAAATAATATTTATTATTCCAAAGTAAGTTTTTTTGATGTAAATCATTGTGAGAAAAAACTTTTCTTGCGCCATCTTTTTCTAATTCCTCGTATAAAGCCATAGCCCTTTTGAAGACTAATTTTTCAGATGAGCTTTGAAGTAAATTTTCATATAGAAGCATAGAGTTAGAAAAAATATCGATAGAATTCTTTGGAATGGGAGAGCCATGCAGTAAAGCAAGAGATGCTCCTAAATCGAACAAAGAATTAGGCTTAGATGTTTCTTTAATGAAATTTGGCTCCGAACCTGAAATATATTTCCAAATCAAAATACCTGCATTGGTATCTGAATATAAAATTTTAGGCGCAAGATCTAAATGTTTGATGCTATCAAGTATATTTACTTCATGCTGTCTATTTATAGCCAACTTTGAGGCTACTGGGAGATCAAACCTTATAACTGATTGAGTATCATTAAAAGAACACAGGTAAATTTTTGTGATCAAATTTGAAGATAGTTCCTCCTTTAAAATAAACCTACCAGGTATTGATTTGATCCTCTCAAGCACTGACTGCATTTTTTCCTTGAAGAGTTTCTTTCCATGAACGATAACCAATAATGATTATTACTATGTAGATACTAAATAAAAATGCTGTTAGCCAAAGATCTCTTGAAATAAATAGCACGATTGAAATTGAATCTATCACTAACCAATATATCCAATTTTCTAATAATTTTTTTGCAACCATGTAGGTTGCGACTACTGCTCCCCAAGTAACCAAAGCATCTAAAAATGGAAAAGCTGCATCAGAAAATAATTGAAGCAACAATGCTGATATAAAAGAAAGTATTAGGATTAAAGAGATTGCAGAAAAATGCCTTGATTTGCTCCAAGTATTGACTACAAAAGGTAGCTTGTTATTTGCGGCTATTTTCCATTGAGACCAACCATAAAACCCCATAAATACATAAAAAATTTGCAGACAGGCCTCCATGTATAAGCTCGCTGAATGCATAATAAAAAAATATAGAATGGAGCTCATAATTCCACAAATCCAACATAAAATATTTTGTTTTACTGCCAAGACAAGGTAAAAGATTGCTAGGATAACTGCTGCTATCTCAATCCAATTTTGAACAAGATAGTTAAAAATCATATCTTACTGTCATGCCCACATGTCTTGGATCGCCATGTCTTTCATATAATGTATCCTTAAAATCAGGAGCCTCATTGCCAAAATAAAATCCCCTAACTGAATAATATTCATCAAAAATATTGCGGGCCCAAATTGAATATGTCCAACTTCTAATTGAATACTTATAGCTTATATTGGTTAATGAGTAGGGCTTTGATTGATTGTCATGAGAGTCAGAATAATAAAAACTGCTTTTACCCACAGTATCTATTGATAGAGATGCTCTGTCTGTTATCGACCAATTAATCCCATATGCATAGCTTCTCTTAGGAGCATGAGCTTGAGCCCTGCCTTCAAGATCAGGCCTAGATTTCCAGTTATTGATCTCCGTCTTTAATATTCCAAATCTTGAGAAGAAATCAAAAGACTCTGTTAGCTCTAAATTAAAATCTAGCTCTAATCCCTTGTTGGTTCCCTCGGCAGCATTCTGGGTTAAAAAAGAAAAGGTATTTGGGTCTGTTGGATCCACTTGAGTTGAAATTAGCACCTGCTGATCTTTTCTATCGGAGTAAAAAAGTACAGCTGAAATATTTATCATCTCATCAAAGAATTTTGAGTTGAATCCAATTTCATAATTGGTTAGAAATTCTGGATCATAGTATAAATTCTTATTTTGAGAATCTGGTGCCAACCCAAGATTGAGATTAAAACCGCCTTGATTAAAGCCTTTTGCAACACTGAAAAAGATATTAGACCTGTTATTTAAATTTTTATTGAGAGAAGCCTTACCTCCTGACATATAATCTGAGGGATTGAATGATTCTCCGAATGAATCAGCATATTTAGATTCATAATTCTCCCATCTTGCTCCAAGAGTTAATTTAAGCGACTCGTCAAAAAAATAATCAAGATTGCCAAAAAACGATAAATTATCTGAAGAAAATTTGCTTGTTGAGGAGGATTGGCTGAAATAAGGGCCGAAGGGGTCCAATGGATCCCCATATGCTCCATCATCATTTTTAATATTTTGTTCAGCAACATTGAAATAACTAATCCCAATAACCCACTCAGTTTTTTGGCTAGAGTTAAAATTAGTTGTATTTGAAATCAGCCTAAATTCTTGGCTCCAAGTCTTTCTATTTCTGATAGTTTCTGAAAAATAATCATAAATATAAGGAGCGTGGGACAGTGGATTGCCCCAATCTGCATCGTAACTAATCTCAGCATCTGTATCAGTTATGCTGCTTAAACTTTGAAACTCGAATGCATTAAATTTATGAAATATCTTTACTCCATAAGCATTGGTTTTTTGCGAATCCATTCCTGGCCTATCTGAAAGGGTGTTAAGGCTGCCATCAATAGTCCATATATCTGCAGGATCATTTAGGTCTATTTGAGAAATAAGTAATTTAAGTTCCGTTTTATCAAAAACTTTCCAATTTACTTTTAATCGGTAGGTACTTTCATCTTTTTTAGAGGTGTTGGATTTATTTAAATATATATTCTTTCTAAATCCATCTGAATAGTCTTTTCTTAGGGTTAGTCTGTATGAAATATCCTCACTTATTGGAACCGGGCCTCCCCATGCAAGACCAATGTTTCTTGCACCAAAAGAGCCTGAACTAATTTCACTGATTGCCTCAAATTGATTAGTTGGCTCTTTTGTTTTTATATAAATCAAACCCGCCAGTGCATTGGAGCCTATTCTTGATCCTTGAGGACCTCTATGAACTTCGATTTGCTCTACATCAAAAGTTGTTGCAATGCCTCCTTGACCAGAGTAGTCAATATCATCAATTAAAAATCCTACAGCAGAATTTGGGGTTCTTTCGTATCCTGATCTCTCCCCAATGCCTCTGATTTGAAAATGTCTGGCTCTAGAATCGCTGGCAGAGAAATTAAGATTGGGAACCAAAAACGAAATATTTTCAAAATGTTTTGCAGGTTGAGACTCAAGCAATGTTGTATTAAGAATCACAATGCTTGAGCTTTGTTCTAGCACCTTTGCATTACGCCAGCTGCCCTTAACAATTATTTCTTCAATATCATTAGATGATAAATCTATACTTGGTAGGACAAAAAAAGTTAATAAAAAGATATTTTTTTTGATGTTCATGCAATTCCTCCGCCATTATTGTATGGATCAGGTTCAAAGGGTTTCAACATTGATCTCAGGCAAAATAGCCACCCCTTTGCAATTACATTCATGTTAATAAAAATAATCTACAAAAGATATGCTGCTGAGCAGAATTATGGATTTTTAGTTATGAATGGTGGGTCTGGGTGGACTCGAACCACCGACCTCACCCTTATCAGGGGTGCGCTCTAACCAAGCTGAGCTACAGACCCAATAAATTGGGAAAAGCGATTATAAACTAAACAATGGTCCGGGGAAACTAACTAATAAATTAATCTAGCTTGCCTTCATCTCTGAGTTTTTGTCGAATTTTTGTGGCACTTATTTCTGTTACAGAGCTATCAAATACCTCTTCTTCAAATGTATATCCAACTCCTCGACCATAAGTAATATTGACTATGTTTGGTACCAACATAATTTCATACTCATGACCTCTTTTAAAACCATCTTTTAACAGACCAGCTTCAATATTTTGGCATACTTGATCCCAATCAAAAGGATTGTCATCTTGTCCAGCCCCGCCCGATGCTCCTTGCACATCTCGCACTTGAATTGCTACCTGACCAGTTTTTGCAACACATCTTTTGAATAAAGCTTGGTGGCCATCATGCCAAGGTTGCCACCTTCCTAGCATCTGCACTGTTGGTTTTTTCCAGTCAAACATTTTTTAAAATCTCCCTTGCAATATCATTATGATTGTTGTCATTCCATTCTGTAATGTGGAAGTCAACTTTATCAGGATCTTGGAAAAGCTTATTGGTATCTTCGTATCGTCCTTCTTTGATCGTGTCCATCCAAATGACTATATCAGCATTAAAATTTTCTCGTGTTTCTTTAGTCGGACATACGAAATCGCACACAACATAACGACCATGAGATTTCTCAAAATCTGCAAAAGTCTTCATTCTCATAGACTGTCTCTGCCTTCCCTCGTCTGAAAAATCCCAATCATTTGACATTTTTCTGACCTGGTCAGCGTTGTACCATGCAGCATTCAATAATGGAACTAATCTCTGAGTCAGGTAAGTTTTGCCGCTGCCAGGCAGACCCATTACAAGAATTTTCATTTTAGCGTAGGTTATTTTAAGCTGCTTACTATGGTAATAGAGTTTTAGTTTCAGATATATAAAAATATCTTTTTTTAGAAAAAGTATAGCCTTCTAGATTTTGTGTATAAGCTCTAAATACTTTGGGCCAGCAGTCTCTATAGTATATTCACTTGCTCTTTCAATTAGCTCCTTAGAATTAATTTGGTTAAGGTATCCATTTCGAATTGCCTCAGCAAATTTTTCAACATTATTTATAGGGGCTAAAAAACCATATTTACCATCTTGCAAAATTTCAGCCGGCCCAGATTTACAATCAGTCGAAACCACCGTGGTTCCAGCTGCAAGAGCCTCTACAATAACCAATCCAAATCCTTCAAATTTGGATGAAAGTATAAATACGTCAGCGTGTTTAACAAGATTTACTGGTTGGTCAATAGATCCTGCTAAATAGACGTTATCTTGAAGCCCTAAATTTATTATTTTGTTAGCCAAAGAAGCCCTAGTTGGGCCCTCGCCAAGAATTAATTGCTTAAAATCAAAGCCTTGTCGTTTTAAGACTGACAGCGCTTCTAACAAATAAGGATAATTTTTTTGTTCCTTTAAGGTCCCTACCGAAATTAGTTTTGCTCCTGAAAAGGCCTTCCAGTCCTGGATACGTTTTTGATCGTAAGCTTGATCGCTAAGAACAATATTCACAGGATTATATATAACGGTTACGTTCTTGCTATTAACGAACTTGCTAATGCATAAATCTTCTTTAACTCCCTCTGAAACTGCCACCACTTTAGATGAAAACCTATATAAAGAAAAAATTGAAAGTTTTTGAAAAAACCTAAAGATAGCGCTATGTTTGGAGAATTCTGTTCCTAGATGACAATGCTCAACTAAAAGTACTTTATTGCAAAAACCTCTCTTAAATAAGCCTGCTAGAATAGTGAATATTGTTAAAGGCCAAACATTTGATATAAAACAGTCAATTTTATTACGTCTTATATAATGAATTAAATCAACAAAGCTTCTAGAGATATGCTTTTTATTAAAAGATGTGACTGAAACTTGGGGAAGTAACTCCTTCTTCAAAAAAGTATCTGCTCCAATCATGACAAGGTTAACGCTGCAATTATTCTTGCAAAGAAAATTTGCAAGATTAACCATTACTTTTTCAGTGCCACCAAGACCTAGATCATATACAAATATAGATACTTTTTTCATCTTGGCATTACAAAGATTTATTTGATTTATATAGAGTGAAGAATAGATAAAATAATGGCATTAATGTAGCATATTTAATTAAAGTTGCTGTAATTAAAAACCCCAGAGACCCGTCAACTCCGACAACCCCTCCAAAAAATCCAAAACCAAGCTGAATGCTCAGAAAAATTGAAGTTAGGGCAAATAGTTTTGTCGCGACCTCTTCTGTAAGATTCCAAGACTCGCCAAAAGAATCCATGACACCTTTGTTTTCAAACATTATAAACAAAGGAAATAATCCAAGGCGGCCATACAAATAAAAACCTGGCAGAATTAACAACAAAAATCCTAATCCATAAGCAATAGAATGTAATAAATTAGACCAAAGAAGAGGAAAAAACTTCTTCAAGCCAAGAAAAAGAGCTTGATATGGACTCAATAATCGATCATTGGAAAGAGAACGAAAAGCAGCCATACAGCCACCGCTTAAAGCCACTGACAGAATAAGGGATGCAAGCACCAACAGAAAAACCTGGCCAGATATTTCACCAATAGCTTCCAGAATAGCTGTTTCTGAACTTGATTGAATATCTAAAGACATGATCAAACTAGCCAAGGCAACTTCAAGCGTCATAACTGGAAGGCACAAGATAAATAAGTACCCAATATTAGTAAGGCAAAAGTTGATAGAAGATAAAAACTGTTTCATATATTTGTACTCAATTCAAAAATAAAAATTAACAATACTAAAGGGTTATTTTTTTAAATTTTCTTTTTCCTACTTGATAAATAGCTGAGGTATCTGAGAATACACTATGTTTAATATCAATTATTTTCTTCTCATCAATTCTCACAGCTCCCTGCTTAATCATCCTTATTGCCTCTGAGGTGCTGCTAGTCATTCCGCACTCCTTAAGTAGATTGGCCAAAGGCATTGAATCTCCTGACATTGAAAAAGAAATCTCCTCTATGTTGTCTGGGATATTCTTTTTTTGAAATTGATTAATAAAATTTTCTTCTGCAAGATTTGCTGATTGCTCGTCATGAAAACGAGCTATTAGCTCTTTAGCCAAATCTATTTTTATGTCCCTAGGGTTTTTTCCTCTAGCTTGATCAGCCTTGAGTGCCTTAATTTCATCAATAGATCTAAAACTTAATAACTCAAACCATCTCCACATTAACTCATCGGAGATAGACATAATTTTGCCAAACATCTCATTGGGAGATTCATCTATGCCCACATAATTATCTAGTGATTTAGACATTTTATTTACTCCATCTAGACCCTCAAGAATGGGAACTGTAATGACAACCTGAGGCTCTTGACCATTCGCTCTTTGAAGCTCTCTGCCAACCAAAAGATTAAATTTTTGATCAGTGCCGCCGAGCTCAATATCTGCTTCCAGAGCAATAGAGTCATTGGCTTGAATCAATGGATATAAAAATTCATGCAGGGCTATAGTCTGATTAGACTTGTATCTTTTATTAAAATCATCGCGCTCAAGCATTCTGGCTAGATTGTATTGAGATGCAAGCTTTATAATCCCCTCTGCACCAAGTTTGTTACTCCATTCAGAATTAAATCTTACATCAGTTAATTTTGAGTCTAAGATTTTAAAAACTTGTTTTTTATAAGATTTAGCATTTTCATTTATCTCCTCTTGATTGAGAGCTGGTCTCGTCTTATTTTTTCCAGAGGGGTCGCCAATCATTCCAGTAAAATCACCTATCAAAAATACTATTTGATGGCCCAATTGTTGAAAATGTCTCAATTTATTTATAAGTACTGTGTGCCCTAGGTGCAAATCTGGTGCGGTAGGATCAAAGCCTGCTTTAACAATAAGCTGCTTTTTTGATTTGAGTTTTGCTATTAACTCATCTTCGCTAATTAGCTCATCAATGCCTCGTTTGATTAAATTCAGATTTTCTTTCATGAGTAATCATTTATTATAGTATTTAATCGAGTAAATGTTTGAAATCTTATGACAGAACCAGCTAGCTCTCATTTTGTATTTAAGCCAATTATCAAAGGAATATCTATTCAGGGAAGCGAAGAGCTATTTCCGGTTGGAAAAATTTACTGTGTTGGTAGAAATTACGCAGATCATGCAAAAGAGATGGGTGGCAAAGTTGATAAAGATCAGCCATTTTTTTTTAGTAAACCCCCTCAAGCTATAACTCAATTATCAAAGATTCCCTTTCCAACTCAAACAGATGAGCTTCATCACGAAGTTGAACTTGTTGTACTTTTAAAATCAAAATGCTCGAATATACCTCCATCACAAGTCAGCCAGCATATCTTTGGATATGCGGTTGGAGTTGATCTGACAAAGAGAGATCTGCAAGCTATTGCAAAAAAAGCTGGCAAACCTTGGGACTTAAGCAAGGGCTTCGATAATTCCGCACCAATCTCAAAAGCCCAAAAAAAAGAAGGTATTCTATTAGATAAAGGCAAAATATCTCTTAAAGTAAATGGGCAAATTAAACAATCCAGCAATCTCTCGAATATGGCTTGGAAAGTAGATGAGCTAATTAGTTGGCTATCAAAGTTTATAACTCTTAAGCCTGGCGATCTAATTTTTACCGGAACTCCAGCAGGAGTAAGCAAGCTGAATCCAGGTGATCAAGTTGAGGCAGAAATAGAGGATATTGGATCCTTATCATTTCAACTAATTGGGTAAATAAAGTAACTGTGAGCACCTATAAACCCAGCATAAAAACATTGCCTTTTATTTTTTTTGGGCTTTTGGGAGTCTTACTTATATATGATGCTGGATTGGAGAAAGAAGAAATACCATCCGAGGTAATCTCAGAAACTATTTCTTTATCAGCTCAAAATATTCAAGGCATCCAAACAAAAAAAATTCATCTAGTACAAGAGGGAGAAAACCTTTCTGTAATATTTGAAAAACAAAATGTACCTTTAAATCAGACATATCAAATATTCAGAAAAGATAAAAATAATGAAATAAAAAAGATACTTCCAAATGATAGGCTAGAATTTTTCTATCTAGACGAGGAGTTGCAAAAAATTATTATTCATAAAGGGCCTCTTTTGTCATATCAAATGGATTTATTTCCAGAGTTAACAATCAAACGAATTGATAAAAAACCAGAGCTTATTCAATCCTTTAAAACAGGTGTTATAGAATCATCTTTTTATCTAGCTGGTTTAAAAAATGATATCCCAGAAAGTGTAATTATGGATCTAGCATATATTTTTGGATGGGATATTGATTTTATTTTTGATATCAGGACTGGGGATAGATTTAGGGTTTTATATGAAACACCATTCGCAGATGGTCAACAAATTGAGAATGGTAGTATTTTATTTGCTGAAATTTATAACCAAGATAAACGATATACGGCGTTCAGGTTTGAGGGGAAGAAAAAGAAATGGGAATACTTTAATGAAAATGGTGGCAGCCTAGAAAAAGCTTTTTTAAGGGCTCCGCTTGATTTTGCGTATGTAAGTTCACACTTTAACCCAAATAGAAGACATCCGATTTTAAATACCATCAGAGCTCACAATGGGGTAGATTATGCGGCAAAAAGAGGTACCCCTATTCGAGCAACCGGCGAGGGTGTAATTCAATCGGTTGGATGGAAAAGTGGATATGGAAGAACAATAGTTATTCGTCATGGTGGAGATATAACAACCTTATATGCTCATATGGATAAGTACCACTCAAGCATTACAAAAGGATTGAAAATATCTCAAGGTCAGACCATAGGTTACGTTGGTGACTCAGGTTTAGCTACAGCTCCTCATCTTCATTACGAATTTCGGTTAGGAGAAAATAGAACTGATCCGTTGAAAGTAGATCTTCCCTCAGCGACTCCATTAGACCAATCTCAGATGAAAGACTTTAAAGCACTGAGAAATAAATATATAGAAATATCAGATCAGTTATCATCTAAAGATCCGAATGAAAGCTTTCTTAGATAAAATTTATATTGGCACAATGAGTGGAACCAGCCATGATGGGATTGATATTTGTGCTATAAAAGTTTCCAATCAAGTCAGCTTATTAAAGTTTAGCTCCTACAAATATCCCATACGTTTAAAAAGAGAGATTTCAAGGGTAATTCAACAACAAGAGTTAAGTCTTTCAGGCTACTTAGAATTAAATAATAAAATTGGCATTGCCTTCAGTAATTCAATAAACAAATTTCTTACAGAAAATAATGTTAGCAAAAAAAATGTTGCTGCAATTGGTTTGTCAGGCCAGACATTATTTCATAATCCAAAAAGCAAATACCCATTCTCAATTCAAGCTGGGGACCCTAAAGTCATAGCAAATGAATGCGGAATAGATGTGGTGAGTGACTTCCGGAATGATCACATCAAGCTAGGTGGCGAAGGTGCGCCACTTGTTCCAGAATTTCATCAAAAGATTTTTGCAAAAAAAAATTTGAATTTAGTTGTATTGAATATTGGCGGTATTTCAAACTTCACTTTCTTAGATGGAAAGGATAATTTTTATGGTTCTGATTGTGGACCAGGCAATGCTCTCATGGATATTTATTGTCAAAAATTTCTCAATCGTCCCTATGATAAAAATGGTAAGCATGCAAGGGATGGTGAAGTGCATTTGCCTTCGCTGAATAAAATGTTAAGTCATCCATTTTTTAAAAAGCGGCATCCAAAATCTACAGGCAAAGAAATTTTTAATATTGGGTTTATCCCAGCGCAACTTCTTCAAAAATCATCCGCTGATATTCTAGCAACTCTCACCGAGCTCACTGCTATTGTCATAACAAAATCATTACGCTCACTGCAGGGTAAACCAGATAAAGTGATTGTTTGTGGGGGTGGCATAAAAAATACATTCTTAGTTCGCTCAATTGAGAAGCATATTAAGTCAACTATTATTTCAACCAATGAATATGGGTTTAACCCTCAGGCAATTGAAGCCATGGCGTTTGGGTGGATGGCTCGACAAAGAGTTTATAAGAAAACTCTTAAGGTCAATAAAAATAAGGGTTTGCTTGGAACTCTAACTAAACCTAAATAGTAAATGATTCCCCGCATCCACATGTTGTCTTAGCATTCGGATTTGTTACCAAAAACCTTGAACCAGAGAGATCTTCTATATAATCTAGTGTAGACCCATAAAGATATGGATATGAAAGAGAATCCAGCAATACAGTAAATCCGCCAAAGTTTATAATATCGTCATCTCCCTCAGGATTTTCATCAAACTTAAATCCATATTGAAAGCCTGAGCACCCGCCGCCTGTAACATATACTCTAAAATAATTTGATATTTGCTCAGGCAAGAGAGTTTGAATGCGTTTTACTGCACTATTAGTTAGACTGATAGATGTTGTGCTGGAGCTCATAGAATGGTTATTTTATAGGATTAAAAATATTTTAAACAAGATTAAGGTTAAATTATTTTTCTACAAAGGCTACAGTAGGTCTAAAATAGATTTTAAATGAGCCTATACCTAGTTTTTAAAGTTCTCCATATTTTATTCATGGTGTCATGGTTTGCAGGTATCTTTTACTTACCAAGACTATTCGTTTATCACGTAGAAAGTGACAATCGAGAAACTAAAAATCAATTAGAAATTATGCAAACTAATTTAATTAGGTTCATCACTCCATTGGGATTATTGTCAATATTTTTTGGATTGATGATGGGCTTCATTGGCTCTAATTGGATTGGTTTTTTTACACAAAACTGGATAATTGCCAAACTTTTTGTAGTTTTTATTTTGGCGCTCTATCAGATTTTTTGCTGGAAAATTCTTAAAGATTTAAAGTCAGAATCACATACTTGGAATGGCTTTAAGTTGAGAGTTTTTAATGAGATACCTGTATTACTTTTGCTTATTGGAATAGTTGCTGCTGTCTTTAAATTCTAAAAGTCCTTTATAAGAAATTTGTTATAATATTAAACGAATCTTCTCTTTTATTAATTAATAATATAAATACCTTTGAAAAGAACAAACTCAGAATCTCTGTTTGATCAAGCCCAATCGCTCATGCCAGGCGGTGTGAATTCTCCTGTAAGAGCATTCAAGAATGTTGATGGAAAGCCTATTTTCTTTAAATCTGCCAAAGGTCCAATTTTGATAGATGAAGATGAAAATGAATACATAGATTTTATTGGCTCATGGGGTCCTATGATTCTTGGTCACTCAAACCCACTTATCATCGATGCTGTCAAGGCTCAGCTTGAACTTGGAACAAGTTATGGTGCACCTACAAAGCTAGAAAACACCCTCGCAACAATAATTAAGAGTCAGGTTCCAACGATGGAAAAATTGCGAATGGTTAATTCAGGAACCGAAGCTACAATGAGCTGCATTAGACTTGCTAGAGGCTTCACAGGCAAGAATAAAATTATTAAATTTACTGGCTGCTATCACGGACATGTAGATTCATTATTGGTTAAAGCAGGCTCGGGAGTTTCTACTTTTGGCTTACCTGATTCTCCGGGGATACCAAAAGAGTTGGCAGCACTAACATATAGCTCTCCTTATAATGATGTTGAAGCATTATTAAAAGTTATCAAGGAAACAGAAGATGATCTCGCTGCAATTATTGTAGAGCCCATTGCTGGAAATATGGGATTCATCCCAGGAAATCCTGAATTCCTTAATACTTTGCGTAAGCTATGTGATGCTCATGGCTCCCTCTTGATATTTGATGAGGTAATGTCAGGTTTCAGAGTAAGCCTTGGAGGAGCCCAATCAATTTATCAAATTCAACCCGATTTAACCGCTCTCGGCAAAGTAATAGGTGGCGGTCTTCCCGTTGGAGCCTTTGGAGGGAAAAAATCTGTAATGGATGAACTTGCTCCAATAGGACCAATATACCAAGCTGGAACATTATCTGGGAATCCATTAGCAATGAGTGCCGGTATTGCATTATTAAATGCTTTAATCAAAATCAATCCATTTAACCAGTTAGAAAAAGCCTCTTCAGATATTATGTCTCATATAAAACTACTAATGCATACTAAAGGCATACCCTTCTCAACTTCTTCTATCGGGGGCATGTTTGGTTTTTTCTTTTGCGAGAATCAACCGAATAATTTTGATGATGTGGTTCAGAGTGATGATGTGATATTTAAAAAGTTTTTTTATGCCGCCCTAAATCAAGGAATATACTTTGCGCCCTCAAAGTATGAAGCTGGATTTATATCCACAACTCATGACCAGTTAATAATTGACCAAACAAAAACAAGGCTTGAAAAAGCAATTAAGGAGTTATAAAAATGAAGAATGATATCAGCGCAATTGGCAATGCTCTCGTAGATACTGTTTTTAAAGTTGAACATAGTTTCATTCAAGAGCTCGGCCTAGAAATAGATCAAATGACACTTTCCAGCGCTGAGGAACATGCTCCAATCATAGAGAGGCTTATTGCATCTGGAGCAGAAACTGTTTCAGACTGTGGTGGATCTGCAACCAATAGTCTCGTTGCGGCATCAAATTTTGGTGCAAAATGCTTTCATACCTGCAAAGTATCTGATGACCAAGATGGGGTAAAGTATCTTGAAAGTCTGAAAAAAGCTGGCGTTGGCCATAAAGGAAACATGGCATCTGCTGAAACGACCCCAACTGGAAAATGTCTTATTCTTGTAACTCCAGATGCCAAGAGAACAATGACAACTGCTTTAAATGTCAGCTCATTGATGGATGAAGATGATCTTGATCTAGATCAAATATCAAATTCTAAAATTTTTTATATTGAAGGCTATATGGTAACCAGCGAGGAAAATTATAAAGTTACCTTACGGGCGCTTAACCACCTACAAAGCTTCCCCGATGTAAAGATAGCATTCTCTTTGTCTGATCCTGGAATTGTCATGGGTTTTAAAGATAAATTTTATGAAATGGAATCTTTTGGCTTGGACTATATTTTTGGTAATGATGACGAAGCGATGGCCTTTGTCGATGCAAAAAGCACTGAGGAGGCGTTTACCAAGCTCCAGCAAAAATCATACACTTCAATAGTTACTATGGGAGAAAAAGGCAGTGCGGTTATTTCAAATAGTGAAATAATTTATACCCCTAAAGCTAATACTCAACCTCTTGATACTAATGGTGCAGGAGATATGTTTGCAGGCTGTTTCATGTATGCTTTGTTGCAAGATAGTAATTTAAAGTCTTGTGCTGAATTTGCAAATTATGGGGCCTCAAAGGTTGTTGAAACTTTTGGTCCCAGGCTAAGTCAAGATTCATATAGAGAAGTATTAAATAATTTTAAAAAAAGCTAGCTTATTAGACTACTTTCTGATAATTTCATGCGCCTAAAAACTTTAATTAATTAAAATATGCCAAAAAAA
>Ga0255761_10003173_pt1 | contig 14960 bp, 15 predicted proteins | sample 071ome_29_FD_179961 | JGI IMG/M metagenome (GOLD analysis project Ga0255761, IMG submission 179961) | Coastal salt marsh microbial communities from the Groves Creek Marsh, Skidaway Island, Georgia - 071407BT metaG (version 2) | ecosystem: Environmental > Aquatic > Marine > Intertidal zone >... | reverse complement strand
TTTGACGAAAGCGATCTATGCCCGAGATCGTAATTGTTGAGAATTGGTGTCGTGTCGACTGACCAGACAGACCTCCTGGGGCTTGATCGCAGCGCACTGCAGGAATACTTCGCTTCGCTTGGAGAAAAGTCCTTCCATGCCCGACAGGTACTACAGTGGATCTATCAGCGGGGGGTGACCAACTTCAGCGAGATGACCGACTTGCGTTTGGCGCTGAGGGATACGCTTGCTGCATCCGCGACCGTAGCGCTGCCCGAAGTTGCCAGCGCCCAGGTTTCAAGCGACGGGACTCGAAAGTGGTTGGTTCGGCTAACGGACAACAATTGCGTAGAGACCGTATTTATCCCCGAGGAGGATCGCGGCACCCTGTGCGTTTCTTCCCAGGTGGGGTGCGTCCTCACCTGCAGTTTCTGTGCGACGGCCCGCCAGGGATTTAGCCGAAACCTAACCTCCGGGGAGATCATCGGCCAGGTCGTGCTCGCCAGCGGCCTTCTTCAGGAAGCCGGGCTTGGCCCCCGACCAGTTACCAACGTCGTCATGATGGGTATGGGTGAACCCTTGCTCAACTATGAATCGGTCCTGAGCGCGATGCGGCTTATGCTTGATGATTTGTCGTTCGGTTTGTCGCGACGTCGGGTGACCTTGAGTACCGCCGGCGTCGTCCCGGGTATCAAGCGCTTAGCCCAAGATTGCCCGGTGAGTCTTGCGGTATCTCTGCATGCCGTTCGAGATGATCTGCGCGATGAAATTGTGCCGATTAATCGCAAGTATCCAATCAAAGAACTATTGGATGCGTGTTCGGAATACCTCAAAAATGACAGCCGCCGGCGGATCACATTTGAATACGTGATGCTTAAGGGGGTGAACGATAGCCTCGATGATGCTAGAGAGTTGGCGCGATTACTGCGGTCTATTCCTGCGAAGGTCAATCTGATTCCGTTTAACGCCGTGCCTGGTATCTCCTATGAATGCTCCTCTATGAACGCGGTTAACCGCTTTCGTGACGAGCTTGTGCTTCGTGGTTTGACTACGATCACAAGGCGGCCGAGAGGGGCCGACATTGCGGCCGCGTGCGGACAGTTGGCGGGGCAAGTCCAGGATCGAACGCGTCGGAGCTCCCGGCTGGCAGGTCGCGCATGATCCGTGTAATGGTTGTAGTTGCGCAGCTTCTATTGGCGGGTTGCGCCTCCCTAATGCCGGATGACACGGCGGAGCGTGCTGAACAACGCGTTGAGGTGTATACCCAGTTGGGCTTGGGATATATGAGCCAGAATCGTCTCGCGTCTGCACAGGAATCGCTGAACCAAGCCTTGGCGGTAAATCCGAAGTACTCGCCGGCAAACCACGCCATGGCTTTGTTGATGCTTCGACTGGGTGATCCGGCAGGTGCAGATAAATATTTCATTAGCGCATTGGAGTCTGATCCGAGAAATGTAGCGGCTCGTAATGACTACGGCGCATTTCTCTGCGATCTAGAAAAGTGGCAAGAAGGCGCTTTTCATCTCGAGAAGGCGCTCCTTGATCCTTTTAATATCGAGGTATACGTGAGCCAGTTCGGGCTGGGGAAATGCTTCCTGAAGGCGGGGGACCCAGTAGCGGCGCGCGATCAGTTCCGATTGGCCTTGGCTGCGCAACCGAATAACGGCGCCATCCTGTATCAGTCGGCCGTCGCCAGTTTCACCTTGGGAGAATACCTTTCATCTCGGGCTTTTTTGGAGCGCTTCTTTGCTGTCGTACCCGCAACCGCCGAAGGTCTTTTACTTGCGGCACGAACGGAGACTAAACTCGGCGCTACCGACCTCGCCAGGGAGTACGCGGCTCGATTGCGGGAGGATTTTCCTGCCAGCGAGCAAGCCGCCGAGCTTCAGAACATACCGACTCTGAATTCGAATGGCTGAATCTGACCCTAATTCCAAACCCAGTCCAGGAGCAATCCTGCGTGCAGCGCGGGAACTGCAAGGCTGGAGTGTCGACGAAGTCGCTGCGGAGCTTAATCTGCTTCCGGAAGTCGTCGAAGCGCTGGAGCACGATGATTACAGCCTGACGGCAGGGTGGACGTACGCCGTAGGCTATCTTCGTAACTACGCCCGGCTTGCCGGTGTATCTGTCGACAGGGCGATCGCAGACCGCACGGAGTTATTGCCTCCCAAGCAAGATGGGCCGGGCACAATGACCGAGGCCCTGAAAAACAGAAAACAGCCCATTCCAATTCATTATCGATGGGTAGTAACAGCCGCCGTTCTCCTTTTTGTTTTTGGTGGACTCTATGCCGCGTGGATTAACCGATCGACGGATGTCGAGCGGGCGAGAATCGACGTTGTCGAGGAGTCTCGGGCGCCTTTGGGTAATGGCGAGAGCGCCACCGATGGCCCAGTCGCAGAGCAGGACGCCTCTCAGTCTCTCGCAGTGACTCTCGAGGCGCCAACGGTTTTGGCCGACAGTTCAAGCCCATCGGGACAAAGTTCAGACATGACCTCGCCGCAAACATCCGGACCATCACAGGACGTCGGTGAGCCCTCGACTGCTAGCGCGGCGGTACCGCCGTCAAATAGCTCTGAATCATCGTTAGCAGGTTCTGGCTCCGAGGGCCTTGAACCCCCAGAGGCTGCGGACTCTAGTGCTCAAGATGCGGCCGCGGTTTCGACACGTGAGGCTTCGAGCGTATCGACGGCGACTATTGCCAGCGCTCCCGCCGCTGCTGAGGAGGTCGTAAAGAAAGAAGAAAAACGCGATGAGACTCCGAAGGTGAATACCACCAGTTCAACGCCTGCCGGGGTAACGACACAGGCATCGTCAGCGCCTCAGCCCTCCGGGTCACAAGACGCCGCGCCTGAGTTTGCTACCGCATTCTCTAACTCTGTGGGGTCGGGATCGCAGAGCGTGACGCGCCCGGTTTCGGCCGATACTCGAGAGCTTGTGATTAAGGTGAAGGAGAATACGCACATTGTCGTGTGGGATCGAGACGAGGAAGTGCTTCTCAGGCGTTACGTGGAGTCGGGCAAGGTGGTGAGTCTTGCGGGTCGTCCGCCCTTTACCCTTGCCGTGAGCTATCCAGAGGGTTCGAGCATCATTTACGGCGGTCGGGAAATGCCGATACCCGTGCCTCGGACCGGACTGAACGCGAAAATCCGCGTTGGACAATAAGGAAATGGGTTCTCAACAGGCCGTGAAGTCGGTTCGCGGCATGAATGATCTCCTGCCGGAGCAAATCTCGTTGTGGCAGCACGTAGAGGCTCAATTGCGGGTTGTTTCCAGGCTCTATGGATACCGGGAAATTCGCACCCCCATTATTGAGCGTTCGGAGTTGTTCTACCGATCCATCGGTGAGCAGACTGACATTGTTGAGAAAGAGATGTATACCTTCACGGACAACAATGGGGATAGCCTGACATTACGTCCTGAGGCAACGGCATCGACCGTAAGAGCCGGAAATCAGCACGGTTTATTTCATAACCAGACACAGCGCCTATGGTACGCAGGACCCATGTTTCGCCACGAGCGACCTCAAAAAGGGCGTTATCGACAATTTCACCAATTCGGTATTGAGGCGCTGGGCTGGCCCGGCGCGGAGATTGAAGCAGAGGTCATTTGCCTTGGCGAGCGTTTGTGGTCGCTCCTGGATCTAAAAGGCCTGCGACTCGAGATAAACACCCTAGGGTCCGACAAAAGTCGGAGCGCCTTTCGCCATGCATTGCATGACTATCTTCTCGCTTACGAGAGCGATCTGGATGCAGATAGTCAGCGCCGACTGGGCCGAAATCCTCTGCGCATCCTCGATAGCAAGGATCCGGCCACGCGGGCGATCCTTGAAGGGGCGCCTGATCTACATGATTTCCTGGACACTGAAGAACGAGAAAAATTCGCACGCCTTCAAGAACTGCTCCGAGCGGCCGATGTAACTTATCACGTTAATTCACAGCTGGTTCGGGGGCTGGATTACTACACGGGTTTTGTCTTCGAGTGGGTTACCGATCAGCTAGGTGCTCAGAGCGCAGTGTGCGCTGGAGGGCGGTACGATGGACTCGTTGAGCAATTGGGAGGCCGTTCGACACCCGCCGCGGGATTCGCATGCGGACTTGAACGCCTAATAGAGCTTGTGGCGATGGAGGCCGGAATTTCGCCAAAGTCAGGGCCGGATGTGTTCGTGATCTCTGAATCTTCAGAGCTGGACCCAAGCGGCGTTAAAATCTCCGAACTGCTCCGGAAACAAGGTATCGATGTAACGTTTAGCTTTGCTCAGGGAGTCTTAAAAAAACAATTACGCCGAGCGGATGCAAGCGGTGCCAGCGTCGCTGTGATTATTGACTCCGATCTCGCTGCCGAAGAGTCTGTGATCCTCAAGCCAATGCGCGGGCAGGGCGAACAAGCTCGCGTGCCGATTAAGGATCTCGAGGCCGAGGTTCGCAAACAGCTCGCCTAGTATCAAGGGTATCTGAGCCTCGTTTTTAAGAGGAAAGGGTCTGCGCTCGGCGCGGCGGCGAGTCGCGACCGAGTGAGTTGAGACGACCCGTAGAATTATGACTTTAGAAAAGAGCACCTAAGAAATGAATGACAAGCAACCGGATAGACAGGTACATATCGCTCACGACGACGATACTGAGCGACTTCGCCAGTGGTGGAAGCGAAACGGCCTGGGCATTATTGCCGGTGTTGTGCTCGGTATCGGAGGCGTGGCGGGCATCCAGGGCTGGCGTATCTATGAAAATGTGCAGAGCGAGAAGGCGTCTGCTCTTTATGAAGAGATGCTCGCTGCAGCAGCGTCAGGCGATCAGGCCTCACTGAAAGGGTCGGCAGAAGCACTCCTCGGCAGTCATTCAAATAGCGGGTACGCTGATCTTGCGCAGCTTATCCTGGCCCGCCAGGCGTTCGAGTCCGGCGATGTCAGTGCGGCCGAGAATGCGTTGACTGAAATTATAGAAACCAGCGCTGATCCCGTAATGCAGCAGGTCGCTCGTGTGCGTCTAGCGGTCTTAGCGTTGCAGGCGGGAGATGTAGAGCGTATCAAGGCGTTAGCAGAGGCGCAGTCCACTGAGGGATTTGTGTCTCAGTTTCAAGAGCTTCTGGGTGATGCTCTCGTTGCATCGGGCGAGCTGGAAGCGGCCGCCCGTGCGTATGAAAAAGCGTTGTCGAACGTGGCCGCGAACTCTCAGGCGGCCCAGTTACTCAATGCCAAGCTGAACATGACTCGTCAGGATACCGATGCGGGATGATTCGGGCCGTTCTCACTCTTCTTGCGGTCTTAACCGCGTCTGGCTGTGGCCCGAGCGCTATTCACTTTATGCGCGAGGGTGGTGCAGTCGCCGATGTTCCCCGAATCATTCCGACGGTTGAGGTAGACAAACTCTGGCGTGTCGATTTGGGCGCCGGATACTCTAACCATAATTTTCTGCTGACCCCTTTTGTTGATTCTGAGAGGGTATTTGCAGCGGAACCTGGCGGACGTGTCGCTGTCCTCGATCTCCAAACGGGGCGGATCGAGTGGGAGCGCAATCTCAAGGAATCCCTCTCTGCGGGCGTTGGAGTAGGAGAGGGCCTTGTCATTTTTGCGACACGCGACGGAGAAGTCGTAGCGCTCGAAAGGACCAGCGGTGAGCAACGGTGGCGAGAGAAGATGGGAGCAGAAATCCTTGCCCGCCCGGTGGTTGCGGCCGGAGTGGTGATTCTGCGTTCAGGCGATGGCCAAGTGATTGGCGTCGATAGCGGCTCGGGGGAAATACGCTGGCGTGTCCGGCGCTCGGTACCCGGATTAAGCGTACGTGGCTTATCCGCGCCCATCGAGATAGAGGGCGTGGCCCTGATTGGGTTTGCAAGCGGCCGGTTATCGGGTATTGAGATAACAACGGGTAAAGAGCTCTGGAGTGTTCCTATCTTTAGACCGCGGGGTAGCAATGAAATCGACCGGCTGGTGGATATCGATGCGGATCCGTATCGGTTGAGCGATTCGCTGTATGTGGCGGGATTTCAATCGAAGATTTCGGCACTCTCACTGGCGACACAAACCATACGCTGGGAGAGCGAAACATCAACACTCCGTGCTCTCAGTTCGGTAGGAGATCACATTCTGGTTACGGTTGATGATGGAACGGTGATGGCCTTAGATACGTTCAGCGGGCAGGTTAAGTGGCGCCAGGCGGCTCTGCGAAACCGTGGCGTAAGCGGGCCGCTCGGGATCAGCGGCCTAGATCTCGCTGTGGTTGGCGACTTCAAAGGCAATCTCTTTCTTATTGATGGCGAATCCGGCGCGTTAATTGGCCAAGAGAAAAATTCCGGTGGAGCGGTTCTGCGGCTATTTGCGATGCCTGGGGAGGGTCGCTTTCTCAGCCTCTCAGAAAATGGATCGCTGACCGCCTGGGCAGTTCGTTAAGTCCATCACGGTTGTCAGTAGCAAAAGATGTTCTGATGATTCCAGTCGTAGCGCTTGTGGGGCGGCCCAATGTAGGCAAGTCCACTTTATTCAACCGACTCACGCGCACCCGCCTCGCGCTGGTGGACGATCAGCCTGGTGTTACGCGAGATCGTCTATACGGCGAAGTCTCACACGCAGCACGTCGTTTTCTCCTGATTGATACCGGGGGATTGGCAGAGGATGAGGATCCTCTCAATCAGTCGGTCAAAGGCCAGGTGATGCAAGCGCTCTTGGAGTCGGACGTCGTGATATTGGTTGTGGATGCCCGCGAGGGCCTTACAACGACCGATCATGAGATCAGCGCCGATCTTCGGCGCGAGGGCGTGCCCGTGCTCGTGGCGGTAAATAAATCGGATGGCCTCGACAGCACCATCGCGGCAAGCGAATTCTCCGAGCTTTCGATCGGCGAGGTCGTCGCAGTTTCGGCGAAGACCGGTCAGGGCCTAGAGCGCTTCCAGGATCAGATCCTGAGCGTACTTCCTGCGACCGGCTCAGCCGCGGAACGAGTGCAAGGAGAGCAGGTTGCGGTCGTAGGACGGCCTAATGTTGGAAAATCTACGCTGATTAACTGTTTGGCGGGCGAAGAGCGCGTGATCGTCGCTGATTTCCCTGGAACAACCCGCGACAGTATTGCCGTGAACATTGAGCGCGACCAAGAGGTAATCACCCTGATCGATACCGCTGGTGTGCGGCGAAAGGCCAGAGTGAAGGAGGCACTTGAAAAGTTTTCAGTGGTAAAGACGTTACAAGCGCTCGCATCGGCCCAGGTTGCCCTACTGATGTTGGATGCACGCTCAGGGGTCCTCGATCAGGATACCGCTATCGCTGGACTCGCACTGGAGGCGGGTCGATCCGTAGTGTTGGCGGTGAACAAGTGGGACGGACTTGATCGATCTGAAAAAAACAAGCTGCGCCGCGAGTTAGACCGACGATTCGATTTTTTACCTGAGCACGAGAGAGTTTTTATTTCCGCAAAGTACGGCTCTGGATTGGGCGAGCTTCTTAAGGCGCTACGATTGACGATGGCCAGCGCGATGCGTGAGATGGGCACGGGCGAGCTTAACCGGGTGTTGAGTCGGGCGCTTGAGCATCATAGCCCCCCGATGGCGAATAACCGCCCAATCAAGCCAAAGTATGCTCACCAGGGCGGACGAAATCCCCCGGTCGTCGTGCTTCATGGCAACTCCCTCGACAAGTTGCCGGCCAGTTATCTTAGATATCTTGGGCGAACGGTCGCGAAGAACTTTAAGATGACAGGCACCCAGGTGCGCTTTGAACTTCGTAAAAGTGATAACCCCTATGGGTCGAGTGCTGGTCGGCGATCAAAGCGTTAAGTTAGTGCCGGTCGGGCTTTTCTTTTAGCCGTTCTACCCGGGCCACTGCCTCTCCCCTAGCAAATCGCGCGGTTACCGTTTGTCCGGGGGATAGTTGTTCGGATGATCGGACTATGTCGCCATCCTGATCAGACGTTATGATCGCAAAGCCCCGATCAAGCGTTGCGAGAGGACTTAACGCTTTCAACTTCTCGTCCAGTCTGCTGATCTGAAGGGAGTGCTCTCTCGCACGCAAACTCGCATGGCGCTTGATTTCCTGTTTTCTCCAAGAAAGATCTCGCGAGACATCCTTGATCGTCCGCATTGGAGAGTTGTGCTTAAGTCTCAAGATAAGATTTTGAAGTTCGGATTGGGAGTGCTGCAGCTGACTTGATTGATTCTCGCGCAGTCGTTGGGCAATGCGTTGCACCTGAGTCAATTGCTGCCGCAGCTGGTCCCGCGGATGGCGTAGTCGACGGGCTGTTGAGTCTATGGTCTGCGCTCGGATCCGAAGCTCAAAAAGGACGACGTCCCGCATCCGGTTCATCTGATTGCTTAAATTCCCCGCGAGTTCTTGTGTGTTCGGAGTAACGGCTTCTGCGGCTGCGGTCGGAGTGGCCGCCCTGAGGTCAGCCGCAAAATCCGCCAACGTGAGATCCGTCTCATGACCGATACCGCTTACAATCGGAATGCGTGACCGGGAAATGGCCATCACAACCTGTTCTTCGTTGAACGCCCAAAGATCTTCGAGCGATCCACCCCCTCGAGAAAGGATGAGTACATCGCAACGCCCTTCTCGGTTGGCCGTCGCCAGAGCCTCGGCGATTTGTGGCGATGCGCTTTCGCCTTGCACTGCGACACGGTAGTGCACCACGTCAGCGAGCGGGAAACGGCGGGCGAGCGTGACGGATATATCATGTAGGGCCGCACCGCTTGGTGAGGTGATCAAACCGATGCATTTAGGTAACTCAGGAAGAGGTTTTCTATTTGCGGGATCAAAGAACCCATTTGCCTGCAGTCGCTCCTTTAAGAGTTCAAAACGTCGTCGTAGTTCCCCCTCACCAGCAGGTTCGATGTAGTCCACGATAAGCTGGAAATCACCGCGGGGCGCGTAGATCGAGGCCGCCCCACAAAGCAAGACGGCATCTCCATTTTTAAGGGTTTGTGCGTGTCGAATGCGCCTATTGCGAAACATTGCACAGCGCACTTGAGCGTTTTCATCTTTCAAAGAGAAGTACACATGCCCGGAGGCAGGTGTTGCGAGATTGGATATTTCCCCGGTTAGCCAGATGGAACTGAACTCAGATTCCACCATCCGCCTGACCTGGTCTGTAAACTCACTGACTCGATAAATTACACGTTCCATGAGCGGTGGATAGAATCGGGTTGGATCGAATAAACGAGCGACATAAAAAACCGGGCTGTCGCCCGGTTTTTTATGGTCCCTAAGTTCTCTTTTTAGTAGTAGGGGGCAGCACTCTTCTGGCCTTCAGCCTGCGCGATCCCTGTTTGGGCAGCCCAAGATACTTGTTGCGCAATACGGATCGCTTCGGCCTCGTCATTGGCCTCAAGTTTAGCCTTGGCCGTCTTCACCAGTTTCGCTAAGGGCACGGCCTTACCGCCCGTAGCCGGATCGAGGATCCGCCATTCTGCACCAGCGCTCTGTGCCGCCTTCAGGTCAGCTTCGGCCTGGGCAATGGCGTCTTCTGCTGCACCGGCATACGCTGCGGAAGCCGATAAAGCCAGTCCTACTCCAATCACTGCACATACGCGTTTAATTGATTTCATATTCCGCATTCCTCCAAGTGTTCTCACTGACCTGGAATACTCACCAGGCGACGTCCCCCGCGCATCAAAGTACAAGTTTACCGGGCGCTAGTCAAACCGTATAATTTGTCGATGGAACATCCTGATCTTGCCTTGACGTTTGACGATGTGCTCCTTGTTCCGGCCTTGTCCGATGTTCTCCCGCACGAAGTAGATCTAACCACCGCGTTTTCTAGGGTAATTACTCTAAATATCCCTCTTGTTTCCGCGGCGATGGACACGGTAACGGAGGCGCGAGCTGCAATATGCCTTGCGCAGGCCGGCGGTATTGGGGTTGTGCACCGCAACATGACTCCCAGTGAGCAATCCGCTCATGTCAGCCGGGTTAAAAAATACGAAAGCGGTGTAATTCTCGATCCGGTTTGCGTTTCAGCGACAGCGACCGTGGCGGAAGTTATTGCATTAACCCGAGAGAAGAATTTTTCCGGCGTGCCTGTGCTCGATGAGGCCGGAAAACTTACGGGAATTGTTACCAGTCGCGATCTTCGTTTTGAAACCCGGTTTGATCAGCCCGTCACGGGGGTAATGACTCCCCGCGACCGTCTGGTGACTGCGCCTGAGGGGGCGAGTCGCGAAGCCATCAGAGCGTTGCTTCATGAGCACCGAATTGAAAAGGTCCTCTTAGTAGATGACCTGTTTAATCTCAAAGGACTGGTCACGGTTAAAGACATCCAAAAACAAACAGAGTTCCCATTGGCCTGTAAAGATGCGCAGGGACGACTGCGGGTTGCCGCCGCGGTCGGGACCGGTCGGGACTCTGAAGAGCGCTGCGAGTTACTGGCAAAAGCGGGGGTGGATGCGATCGTGGTAGATACTGCCCATGGCCACTCGCGGGGGGTTCTCGATCGGGTGCGGGCGGTTAAAAATGCGCACTCGGACATAGAGGTCATCGCAGGCAATATTGCGACAGCGGAGGCGGCTCGCGCTCTGGTTGATGCAGGTGCAGATGGAGTAAAGGTGGGCATTGGTCCAGGATCTATTTGCACGACCCGAGTCGTGGCTGGCGTGGGGGTTCCTCAGATCACTGCGGTCGCTGATGTTGCTGCTGCGCTTCGGAGCGAGTCCGTGCCGGTTATCGCGGACGGCGGTATTCGCTTCTCGGGTGATATTGCGAAGGCTATCGCTGCCGGTGCAAACGCCGTGATGGTGGGCGGTCTTCTGGCCGGTACCGATGAGGCTCCGGGAGAGATCGAGCTATTCCAGGGCCGGTCGTACAAGAGTTACCGGGGCATGGGTTCGCTTGGAGCGATGCAGGAAGGGTCTAAAGATCGCTATTTTCAAGAAGGCCAGGAGGATCCGGGCAAGCTTGTGCCCGAGGGAATCGAAGGCCGTGTTCCCTATAAGGGCCCTATGGCGCAGATTATTCATCAGCTCACGGGTGGGCTCCGGGCCAGCATGGGGTATACCGGATGCGCCACAATCGGCGACATGCGTACGAAGTGCCGTTTCGTTCAGATTACTCATTCCGGTTACGCCGAGAGTCATGTGCATGACGTGACGGTGGTCAAAGAGGCGCCAAATTATCAGCGCAGCTCTTAGTGCATCGTCCCCCTGAGGATCGATATTAATGGCCGCTGATCATCGGGCAGACCGCATTCTCATCCTTGATTTTGGATCGCAGTACAGTCAGTTGATCGCCCGACGCGTGCGGGAAGCAAGCGTCTATTCAGAACTGCTGCCGTGGGATGTTGAACCGAGCGTGATTCGCGCTTTTGGCGCCAAAGGAATCATTCTCTCGGGCGGTCCAGAGAGCGTACATGAGCAAGGGTCTCCCAGAGCGCCCGACTGTGTGTTCTCTCTCGGTGTGCCGGTGCTCGGTATCTGTTATGGAATGCAAACCATGGCAGGCCAGCTCGGTGGGCAGGTCGCTCCCTCGACCCAGCGGGAATTCGGCTATGCCCAGGTCAGGGCGCGTGGCCATAGCGCCTTGCTGCGCGATATCGAGGATCATCGCTCACCCGAGGGGCACGGCCTATTGGATGTCTGGATGAGTCACGGTGATCGGGTCGAGCAACTGCCGCAGGGCTTTAAAGTCATCGCAGAGACTGCCAGCGCGCCGATGGCGGGTATGGCCGATGAGGAGCGTCAATTTTATGGGCTTCAGTTCCATCCTGAAGTAACACACACGTCAAAAGGGACCGAGATTCTTGAGCGCTTTGTTCATGATATCTGTGGGTGCGCGAGGAACTGGACGCACGACAGAATTATTGAGACCACGATTGAACAGGCGCGTCAAAAGATTGGAACCGATGAGGTCTTGCTGGGTCTATCCGGCGGAGTTGATTCTTCGGTGGTCGCGGCGCTCTTGCACAAAGCCATCGGAGACCAACTGACCTGTGTTTTCGTGGATACGGGACTTCTTCGGCTAACCGAAGGCGACGAGGTCATGCAGACCTTTTCGGCGAATATGGGCGTCAACGTGCTTCGGGTAAATGCCGAGGCGCGGTTCCTCAAAGAGTTGGAGGGTATCAGCGATCCTGAGGAGAAACGCAAGTGCATTGGCCGGACCTTTATTGACATTTTTAATGCAGAGTCGGAGAGATTGACTCGTGTGAAATGGTTGGCCCAGGGCACGATTTACCCCGATGTCATTGAATCCGCCGGCGCCCATTCGGGTAAGGCAAAGGTCATTAAGTCCCACCATAACGTCGGTGGGCTTCCTGAAGATATGAAACTTGGCTTAGTGGAGCCGCTTAGAGATCTTTTTAAAGACGAGGTGCGCAGCATCGGCCTGAAACTCGGTCTGCCGGCAGAAATGATTAACCGGCATCCCTTCCCGGGGCCGGGTCTAGGTGTGCGAATCCTGGGCGAAGTAAAAAAGGATTATGCGGATTTGCTGCGTGCGGCGGATGATATCTTCATTCGAGCATTAAGAGCTGCTGATCTTTATGATCGTGTTAGTCAGGCCTTTGCCGTATTCTTGCCGGTCAAATCGGTGGGGGTTGTGGGGGATAACCGCGCCTACGAATACGTCGTGGCCCTGCGCGCTGTTGAAACCGTTGATTTCATGACCGCGCGGTGGGCAAAGTTGCCGTATGAATTTCTCGACGAAGTGAGCCGCAAGATCATCAACGAGGTACCGGGCATCTCCCGGGTTGTATACGACATCTCGGGAAAACCGCCCGCGACCATTGAGTGGGAGTAGCTTCACCTCAACTCCGGTGTCGGCAGATCGCAATCTCACGAAAAAAGAGGAAGTGAATCAGTCTTTCGCAACCGTAAGTATTTTGGGGGCGGGCCCCGCCGGGCTCTACGCTGCGATCCTGTTGCGTAAGGGTTTCCCCGACGCGTCTGTTGTGGTGTACGAACGCAATCCTCAACGTGCTACGTTCGGCTTCGGTGTCGTTTTTTCGGACCGAGCGCTTGATTTCATGCGGTCCGACGTCCCGGAGCTGCTCGATCTCATCCGGCCTGATATGCAGCAATGGTCGGATATGCAACTGTCGTTGCCGGCACGCGACGTGACACTTGATGGGGTGGATTTTAGTGCGGTAGGTCGGATGCAGCTCCTAAGTCGGCTTGAGCAGTACGCGGTCTCCCTCGGCGTAAACATCAAATACGAGACGGAGATATCAGATATCAGGGGGCTGTAAACGGATCTCATCATTGGGGCGGATGGGATACAGTCGCGCGTAAGGGATTCAGACATAGAAACGTTCCAACCCGCGCTTTCCTATCTCAATAATCATTTTGCGTGGTTTGGTGTAGCGCTCCCATTTGAAACGCTGACCCAGACTTTCATTGAAACCAACCTGGGGCCGATGAACGCCCATCATTACCGTTACTCCTCCTCTATGAGCACGTTTATTGTGGAGTGCGAACCTCGAACGTGGAAAGCGCATGGTTTTGATGATATGAACGAACAGCGAAGTGCGGATACCTGTGCTGCACTTTTCGCCAATACCTTAAAAAACACCGCCCTGATTACAAACCAGTCGCACTGGCGACGATTCCTCCGGCTCTGGTGTAAGCGTTGGGTGTCAGGAAATAGAGTTCTGCTGGGAGATGCGGCTCACAGCGCGCATTTTTCTATCGGTTCCGGTACGCGACTGGCGATGGAAGATGCGATCGCTCTGGTTCGCGCAATTAGAGAGGAAAAAGATCTGCCCTCGGGTCTTGCGGCATATGAGCGGAACCGACAGCCGATTGCAGAGAAAATCACGAATGCGGCAAATCGATCGGCCGAGTGGTATGACCCTTTTGCTGAAAAAATGAGAATGCCGCCCCTCGATTTTGCTAAAGATTATTTGATGCGGTCGGGGCGAATTAACCTGCCACAGCTTCGTAAAATGGCGCCTCAATTTATGGCGGAGTATGACCAAAGTGTCGAGTAGCGCGAGCACAGATCCTGTATCCCTTGATGCGCTAGGGACGCGACAAATTGGTTTTGATAGAGCCCGTCATACCAATTGTTCAGAGGTTTTTTGGCAGAACCTCGAAAGGAATCCGAATGCCACTGCTTTAACTGGGCCCTCAGGCGCGGTCACCTATGTAGAGCTTATTGAAAGCGCTTCTCGCTGGGGAAACGCGCTTAGAGACTTTGGTCTCAAAACTGGTGAGCGAGTTATTTTATTTCTGGATGACACGCCTTTTTATCCCGCCGTTTTTTTCGGGGCGGTACGCGCCGGATTTGTACCGGTACTGCTGAACACGCAGTCTCCGAGAGATACGTTGGCCTACTACCTGCAGGATTCACAGGCTCGAGTTGCCGTATGCGATCTCGCTCTGAGCGAAATGTTTGATACGGATCTGTTACGGGGAAGCGCTATTGAGGAAGTTGTGGTGGTTGGGGGTGAGTCGGCACTGCCTCAGCGCCATACAGTTGAAGCCTCTTCATCCGGGACAACCGCCGTACTTGGTTGCGCAGATACGGGTCCTGAAGACATGGCTTTCTGGATGTATTCATCTGGTACCACGGGCCGACCTAAGGGCAGTGCACCTTCATCACGATATGGCGTACACACAGGCTTCCTATGGCGAACGGGTGCTTGGTATCCGTTCTGAGGATATCTGCTTTTCAGTACCGAAGATTTTCTTTGCCTACGGGTTTGGAAATTCTCTGACCTTCCCGTTTTCGGTCGGGGCTACATCCGTACTGCTACCGGGACGACCCAATCCTTCACTAATCTTTGATGCGATCGAAAATTTCAGGCCAACGTTGTTTTTCGGTTTACCGACGCTTTATACGGCGCTTGCAGCCGCCCCTGACGCTAAAACGCGTGACTTACGTTCAATCCGCCGGTCCATCTCGGCTGCGGAGACTCTGAGTCAGGAGATTTCTGAAGCCTGGAAGTCGCTAACCGGTCACGGCCCAACCGAAGGGTTGGGATCGACGGAGCTTCTACATATTTATCTGTCGAATAGCCATGATGATCAAAGGATTGGTGCGGCGGGACAGGCGATGCCCGGTTATG
>Ga0255761_10003165_pt1 | contig 14975 bp, 14 predicted proteins | sample 071ome_29_FD_179961 | JGI IMG/M metagenome (GOLD analysis project Ga0255761, IMG submission 179961) | Coastal salt marsh microbial communities from the Groves Creek Marsh, Skidaway Island, Georgia - 071407BT metaG (version 2) | ecosystem: Environmental > Aquatic > Marine > Intertidal zone >... | reverse complement strand
TTATAGGTTTGACTAATAATTGAGGAAACAGTAGTTGCATCATTTTTAACATCAATAGTAAATTCGAAATCAGGTAAGGGTGTGTTCAGCTGACTAAAAAAAACATCTTTCATATTTTCGGAATAATGTTGTCCAGACCATATAAAATCAAAGTCAATTTCGTTGCTTTGTTTTAGTAATTTTATAATTTTGCTGGCTCTAATTACATCAGGCCGTATACCTAAAATTAGTGCGATGTCTTTCATATGCTATTAAGAATACTTTTTGTCAGATTACTTTCTGCTAATTCTTTAATATTTTCTTCTATAGTTGGAACAGAACTATAACCTGCCATAGTCCATAATTGTTGGTTAAATTCAGGGTTTATAGTCGATAATGTTCTATTGACAGGATTTTTAGACTCTACACTCTCTATATTTAGGTCTGCTTTAAAGTACTTTTTAAAATAAAGAAGTAAATCATATTTTGAAACTTCATCTTGTGGAATTATATGATGTAAATTACTAATAAAATTGTTACTTATAATCATTCCGTGAACAATTTTTGCAAAATTGAGTGTTGTAATGCCATTCCATTTGTGGTCAATAAATCCATTTACTGTATGATGATTTTGAAATAAGAACCAGTTAAGTAAAGACTTTCCTTGACCTAATTCTGGACCAACAATGCTGCTTCTTAGTAAAAATTTTGAACTATCAAATATTTCACCTGCTATTTTAGTTTTTCCATAAACATCAGCTGCATCTTGAAAAGAAGTTTCTTGATAATTTCCAACTAAGCCTGAAAAAACACAATCTGTTCCGATTTGAAAATATTTATAGTTATATTTTTTTGCAGATGTTGATAATTTGATAGGAAAATATGTATTGATATTTACTGCTCTATTGATTGAAGCTTGATTGCTTTCAAAAATTTCTGGTTTAATAATTCCAATACAATTTACAAGATAGTCTGGTTCTATTTTTTCTACTAAAAGTTCTAAGCTGTCTGTCATAGCATCAAATTGATAATGATTATTTGTTAATTTATTATTTTGAATAGTTCTATAAGTCTGAAAAAGTAAAAATTCTGGGAATTGTGAAAAATATTCTGACACCATTCTTCCTAGCATTCCTGTTGAACCTAAGATTAAAATTTTACTCATATAAGTTAGGATTAAACTCGCTCCACGGATCCCAGTACCTTGAATCTAAACGAAAATCATCAGCTTTTGATTGTTCAAGTTTTAAAGAAGAAAAATATCTAATAGAATTTTTTTTAGTAAAATTCATCGCACCATTAGCAAAACTATTAGGGATATGTAAAATTCCACTATCTGAATTCATTGTAAATTTATAAATTTTTTGTTTTTTATTTGGTTTTTCAAAATCATTTACTTTTACTGCACAAATCAGGTACTCTCCCTCTTCAACACTAATCCACTTTTCTTCAAGTTTATGTCCATGCCATGCTCTGACTGTTCGAATTTTTTCATTTGATACTTTATAAGTCCTAACAGCTTTTGTTAAGTCAAACTCATTTGAAAAAGAAACTTTTCCTCTGTGATCAGATCGTGATTCATTTAAATATAACTTAGGCTTCATATTTTAATTAACTCCAAAAGTCTTTAAAAAATTATGATTTGAGTATCTAGGATTATTAATATCTTTTACCCTTCCTGAAGAAATTAGATTAAAAATCTCATCAATTCCTTTCTCTAATGAAACTTCAGCTTCAAAATTCGAAGCTAATTTAAATTTCTCACTACTAACTTGATAATTTCTAGCATCTTGAAAAGGTAACGGCGTAGTAACAATCTCAACATTACTAATTTTTTCTTTTATTAAATCTGCTATTTGTGAAATTCTAAAATTTTTAAAATGCAGATTAAAAATTCCTTTGAGTGAACTCTCTATTGTGTGATCAACTGCGTTTGCAACATCTTTTACGTGTAATAAAGGTCTCCACTGCTCTCCTCCAAATACACTCATTTTTTTATCCATTAATGCTTTGGTTACAAGTACATTTACTACTAAATCTAAACGTATGCGTGAAAATTCATCACCAATACCAAAAAGTGTTCCTAATCTGAAAATTATTGCATCAGAGTTAGCTAAAATATCTTCAGCAACTAATTTGGATTTTGCATACTCGGATAATGGATTTACTTCTGATTCTTCAGTTAGAACACCTTCCTGTGCACCATACACTGAACATGTTGAAAAAAATATAATTTTCCCATTAAAATTAGAAGCTAAATTTTTTACTGATTCTGAATTAATTTCATAAGTAAGTGTTGGATTTAATGAACATGCTCCATCACCAACTAATGCTGCAAGCCAAACTACTGCGTCATAATTTTTAACTATATTGTTTAACTTAGAATAATCTCTTATATCACCATAAATAAAATTAACATTTTTTCTGAATTCATTTTCATAAATTAATGAATCATATACAGTAATTTGGTGCTTTTCTTGAAGCTTATCAACAATTCCACCACCAACATAACCTGCGCCACCAACTACTAATATATTCATCATTCTTAATTGTACTTAAAGAACATTTAAACTTTATAAGTTTTAATATCCCTTTTTTCTAAATGAAACAAAATTAAATAAAACAACCATGAAACTGATTGGTTAAAAAATAAATCTGTAGAAAAATTCAAAAGTAAAAAACTAATTAAAACAAATTTTCTACTGTTTGATGAATTTTTTAAATTTATGAATTTGTAAATAAATAAAATAAATAAAGAAAATCCCATAAATCCATAATTTATTAGGTAGAAAATATATGAATTATGTGGTCCATAGCTATAGGGATTTTTGTTAAATTCTGAAACATTAAACACTTCATCTGACAAAAATATCAGTTGGTTACTTCCTATTCCAAAAATTTTATCTACTAAATCTAAATCTAAATAAAACTCAGTAGATGCAGATATCATTAATAATCTATCGCTGATGCCAGAATTATCATCATTTAACAATCTTTCGATTAAACCAAAAGAATAAGAAAAAATTATTAATAAAAATACGAAATAAATAAGGTATTTTTTATAATTTGAAATATAAATTCGATATAACACGAATAAAAATAATACTATTATTGAAAATCTTGAATACGTAAACAATATTGCTAAGAATGAAGTAAAAGAAATTAATATAGCCTTTTTATCATCTACTTTAAATATTATATAAATAGTTAATAAAGTTATTAAGTCAGCAAAACTATTAGGACCTCCAGCTTGAAATCCATTAATTCTGCCTTTTATATAATCTAAATTGCTTTCATTAAATCCAATATTCCATGTTTGATAAATATCACTCCCAAAATCAAGTTCAAAAAAATAAGAAGTTAGTGAAAATATTGTTAAAAAACTCAACAAGTATCTTATTTGATTTTCGAAATTAATATAAATTTTGAAATTAACAACATAAATAAAAAGCAAAAGATAAAAGGAAAATCTTAACGAATCAGAGCTTAGAAATGTTCTATTTATAAATAAATTTTGAATAGTGATATAGGAAATAAAAATAATTAAATATTTTAAATTACTATTAAAGGCTAGTTTTTTCTTTCTTAAGATCTCATAGGTTGACAAACAAACAAATATTATTATCGGTAAATCATCAGTGTGTAAATAATTTTCAACAATATTTAAGTGCGGAATTAAAGGTATAAAAAAAAGTGTCGATATAGAAATTTTTGATAATAAATTCATTTATAACTAGTTTATATTTAGTTGAGACCTTTTCACATTTAGTTAATTTTTCTTTTTGTTTAAAAAAGATAATTGTTGTTACCATTATATCAATGGAAAACAAAATATTAGTGACAGGTGCTGCTGGTTTTATTGGATTCAACCTTACAAAACATCTCTTAAGTGAAGGTATCGAGGTAATAGGAGTTGATTCATTAAATGCTGCTTATGATGTAAAATTTAAAGAATTCAGGTTGTCTAAACTAAATGAATTAAATAATTTTAATTTTTACAATATTGACTTATCTGATCCAAAAAAATTAAATGAAACTTTAGTTAATAAAAAGTTTGACGTAATTTTTCATTTAGCTGCAAGAGCTGGCGTAAGACAAAGTTTTAATGATCCTCTAAGTTATATTAAAGACAACACAATTGCGACTGTAAATATTGCTAACTTTTGTAAAGAAAAAAATATTGATAGATTAATTCTTGCCTCTACTTCTTCAATTTATGGTGATAGTGGTAAAAAAGAAATGGAAGAAAATATTGACGAAAAAATTAATCCACCTTCAGTTTATGCATCTACTAAATTATCTGGCGAAGTGCTTGCAAAAACAATTCTTTCTGATTCCGATACTAATACTGTAATCACGAGGTTTTTTACTGTGTTTGGACCTTATGGTAGACCGGATATGTCTGTATTAAGATTTATACACTGGGTAGCAGAAAAAAAAGATGTAATAATTTTTGGTGATGGTGAGCAACGTAGATCATTTACATACATCGACGATGTAGTCAATCATTTAATGTTGTCAAAGAATTTAAACAATAACCAAACACTTAATGTAGGAAATAATCAAACTGAATCACTAAACAATATAATTTCAATGATCGAATCAGCACTAGGTGTTAACGCATATGTCGTAAATAAAGAAAGAGCTTTTAGAGATCCTGATGTAGTTTTACCAAGTTTAAAAAAATCAAAAAATATCTTAGATTGGGAACCATCAACTACTATTAAAAACGGTATTGAATCAACAGTTGATTGGTACAAAACTAATAGGGACTATTTAAAAGATTGCAATTATATATAACATGAAAAAAATTATTTTAACTGGTGGTGCTGGGTTTATAGGTTCTAATTTGCTTACAAAACTTTTGGAAAGTGATGTAGAAAAAATAGTTATAATTGATGACCTTTCCACAGGATCAAAAGAAAATATAATCAATCATTTAGATAATAAAAAGGTTGAATTCATTAATAGCAAAATTGAAGATATAGATAATCTTGATAATTTATTTGTAAATGCAAACTTTTGTTATCATCTAGCAGCTGGTGTTGGTGTGCAATATATAATGGATAACTTAAGTAAATCTTTACTTACAAATATAATTGCAACGCATCAAGTTTTAGAAGCTTGCCAAAAAAATAATGTTCCTGTTTTAATTACTTCAACGTCGGAAATTTATGGTGTATCCCAGGATGAAGTATGGGATGAGAATACAAGAAGTTTAATAGGTCCAACTTCTAAATTAAGATGGTCATACGCAGCTTCTAAAATGATTGATGAATTTATCGCACTTTCCTTATATGAGGAAGGAAAATTGAATCCAATTATTGTCAGATTATTTAATATTATTGGTCCAAATCAGTTGTCAAAATATGGTATGGTAGTGCCAAAATTTATTGAATCCGCTCTAAAAAATGAAGATATACTTATTCATGGTTCTGGTGAACAAACTAGATCTTTTACTTGGGTAGAAGATGTAATAAATTATTTCTTCAAATTAAGCGAATTAAAACCTTATGGTGAAGTATTTAATATAGGACAACCTGAAGAAATTTGTATAAAAGACTTAGCAACAAAAATTATTGAAAAAACTAACTCGAATTCAAAAATAATACATATACCTCATGAAGAAGTATTTGGAAACAAGTTTGATGATCCTATGAGACGTACACCGGGTATTAAGAAAATTGTATCTCTAACAGGTATATCACCCTCTAAAGATATTGATTCTATGTTAGATAAAATTATTCAATTCAAAAAAGAAAGTTAAATTGAAAATTCTAGTTACTACTGGAATTTTTCCTCCAGACGTTGGTGGACCTGCACGCTTTGTACCCGAAGTATGTAAGAAATTATCCATAAACCATGACATTACTGTAATTACTTATAGTAATAAACCCTTTGAAGAGCTTAGATATGATTTTAAAGTTTTAAGATTATATAGAAATTCTATAAAATTAATTAGATTTTTAAAAACTATTATGACTATCTACAAAGTTGGAAAAGAAGTTGATGTTATTTTTGTAAATGGTCTTTGGTTAGAAGTTTATATAACAAATATAATTTTAAAAAAGAAAATTTATAGAAAAATAGTAGGAGATCCTGTTTGGGAAAAATTTAATAATAAAAATAGTAATTTTATTGATTTTGATAAATTTCAAAATGCGAAAAAAAATTTTTACTATACATTTCTTACACTTCTAAGAAATAATAGTTTTAAATCATCTGATCTTATAATTGTTCCTTCAGACCACCTAAAGTTATTCGTTAAGAAAGCTGGATATAATGGCGAAATAATTCAAATAAATAACGGTACAAAAATTACTGAATATAACGAAGAAATTACTGATAACAATTTTTTAATTGTAAGTAGATTAGTTAAACATAAAAATATTGATTTAGTTATAAATACATTCAAGAAAATTGATGATAATTTAAGCTTAAATTTTAAATTAGATATTGTTGGAGATGGGCCTGAATATAAAAACTTAGAAAATTTAATTAATAAATTAAATTTAACAGAAAAAATATTTCTTATTGGCAAAAAAAATGAAGATGAGGTAGAAAAATACTATAAAGAAGCTAAATTTTTTATTCAAGCTTCCTCTTACGAAGGTTCACCTCACTCAATTCTAGAAGCCATAAATTATAACAATTTTGTTATTGCAACTAATTTTGGTGGTGTTGTTGAAATTTTATCACCTAATTTTTCTGAACTAATACCTTTAGAACATGGAATGTTTAATGTAGAAACTTTATACAAAGTTTTGGAAAATTTGCTTACAAATAATTTATCTACTTCTTCAAAAACTAATGAAGCAAAAATTAATTTAATTAATAATTACAACATAATTAACACAATTAATAGTTATATAAAATTATTTAATTATGTGTAATAATAATGTTCTTTTATTAAATATTGCTGTTGATAAAAGCAATGTTTCACTAGGTTTTACTCAATCATGGATAAGTGAATTTTCAAAACACTATGATTTTGTAGATGTTGTAACACTTAATAAAGTTGATGATTTAAAGTTAAAAAATGTTAATGTATATGGCCTAACTTCTAGTGATTCACCAAAAAAAATAAATAAGATAATTAAGCTAAGAAAGATTGTTAGAGAATTAACTTCCCGAAAAAAATATAACTTAGTATTTTCGCACATGTCCCCTATTTTGTTAATCATTGCTAAATTATTTAATAAAAGCCAACCATCACTTCATGTACTTTGGTACACACATCCAATGCCTGATAGCTTTATAAAAAAATTAATTTTATATATCTCTTTATATTTTTCAGACAAAGTGGTTACAGCTTCAAATACTTCATTTCCAATTAATTCGCAAAAAGTTTCACAGATTGGACATGCAATTGACTACGAAAAATTTTATGTGAAAAGAGCTAAAATTTCGATTTCTAAATTTTTAATTTTAAGCAGAATATCAACATCCAAAAATATAGATTTCATCATTGAAGAATTTTTATCAAGTCAACTTAATCATTTAACTTTAGATATTATTGGAGATTGCTTAACATCTAAAGATTTAGAATATAAAAAATTTTTAGAAAATAAATACGCTAAAAATGAAAACATTAATTTTATAGGAAAAATAGATTATCCGAATTTAAACTCAATTTTAAAATATTACGATGTACATATTAGTGCTACGACTGAAGGATTTTATGATAAATCTGTTTTAGAAACTATGGCAAATGGTATTATAAATTTTTATTGTAATTCTGATTATTCAAAACATTTTTCAAAAGAGTATCAGGAAATTTTACAGTTTAAAATGGTTAAAAATTCACTAACTAAACAATTAAATAAATTAAATAGTAAAGAAATCAGCTTTCTTTCAACAATGGTGGATGAAATTCAAAAAAGTGCTAGTAAAGAAAGTCTTAATTCACTTATAGATAGAATCAACGATTCAATTCAGAGTTAATCCACAAAATAGTCTTTTTTAATCCTGTTTCTAAATCGATTTCTGGTTTCCAATCTAGTTTTTCTTTAGCTTTCGAGATATCTGGTTGTCTCTGTTTTGGATCATCTTTTGGTAAATTTTTATAAATTATTTTAGAGTTAGAATTTGTTAATTTAATAATTTCAGTAGCTAGCTGCTTAACAGTAATTTCATTTGGATTTCCAATATTAAATACTTCATTAAAATTTGAATTCATTAATGCAATAATTCCATTAACTGTATCGTCTACAAATGAAAAACTTCTTGTTTGATTTCCATCACCATAAATAGTTATATCTTCTCCTTTTAAAGCCTGCGTAATAAAATTGGTCACTACCCTGCCGTCATTTAATTGCATCCTTGGACCATAGGTATTAAATATTCTTACAATTTTAGTTTCAATGTTGTAGGTTCTTGCATAGGTTGCAGTTGCTGCTTCTGCGAATCTTTTTGCTTCATCATACATACTTCTTTCTCCATTAGGATTTACATTTCCCCAATATGATTCATTCTGAGGTGATATTTCAGGGTCACCATAAATTTCAGATGTTGATGCTAGCAAATATTTAGAATCTTTAGCTTTAGCTAAACCAAGTGTGTTAATTGTTCCTACACTACCTGCTTTTAAAGTGTTTATTGGATGCATTTGATAAGCAACAGGTGAGGCTGCACTTGCAAAATGTAAAATATAGTCTAGGTCGTCATCAATATTTATATGGTTTTGAACGTCATGTTCAATAAATTTAACATTTGATAAATTTATTAAATGTTCAATATTTTTTAAGCTTCCTGTTAATAAATTATCTAATAAAATTAAATTATTTTGTTTAGAGGATAATTTTTCTGCTAAATGTGAGCAAACAAATCCAGCTCCACCAGTAATAAGAATATTCATATTATTTCCAGGGATAGTAAATTATAGAATTAATGTTATTTAATTTTTCTTTCAAAACAACTTCCTCTTTTTCAAGCATTGGATACATTATTGCAACCAAAGAATTCTGTGGAATATCATTGATTTGATTAATGCAATGATGATTTTTAACATTTAGATTCTTATCGTAAATTAATACTTTATTACCCTCTTCTTCTAATATTTTATAGGCATCAAGAGTAGGAGAATTTCTCAAATCATCAGTATTTTCCTTAAATGCTGCACCAACCAACACTATTGAATCAAGATTATTACTTTTTTTCAATTCAAGAATTTGTCTAATTGTCCAAATTAAATGCAATTTATTTGACTTAATTATATTTGAAATTAACGGTAATTCTAATTTATTAGAGTCGTAAAAATTATTTACTTCTACTAAATCTTTAGGAAAACAAGATCCACCCCACGAAGGTGACGGCCTAAAATAATGATTTCCAATTCTGTTGTCCAAACCAACGCCTTTTAATACGTCTTCAAGATTTGCGTGTGAATAACTAGCTAATCTTGTAGCTTCATTAACAAATGAAAGCCTCAATGGTAAGTATGTGTTTGCTAAATACTTTATAAGCTGTGAGCTAACGGAATCAGTTATGACGAACTCACAATTAAATTCTTTATATAAATTTAATAATATATTTATTTTACTTTGATTACTACCACCTATTACGATTCTATCAGGGTTAAAGAAATCAAAAATTGCTGTACCTTCTCTTAAAAACTCAGGATTAAAAAGTAGATTATTTTTATCAAAACCAATTTTATTACATACATTTTGAATTTCATATGGTGGAATTGTTGACTTTACAGTTATAACAATATCTTTATTATCTAATGTTGATACTTCTTTAATAGCTGATTCTAAAAATTTTGTATCAACAGAATTTGTCTCGGCATTATTTGGTGTTTGAACACAAATAAAAACGACTTCTATATTCTCCCAATCAACATCCAAATAATTATCTACAAACTTCATTCTCTGAAAGTTTTCAAAATTTGTGAAATATTTTTCTAAATCTGGTTCGAAAAAAGGCAGTTTTTTGTCCCTCAAAAGTTGAATTTTGTTACTATCCAAATCAACAAAAGTAACATTATTTTTAAGTTGCGAAAAACCAACACCTGTAACTAAACCTACGTAGCCAGTTCCAATGACAACAATGTTCATATTATGCAATATTACCAATATTGGGTTTTATTATGGTAATAGTGATATATTATATTTCTCATTTAGATAAAAATTTGATTCAATCAAGAGGACAAATTGTTAAAAAATTAAATGGTAAAAAAATTATTGCTATTTGTCCAATAAAGCAAAAAGATTTACTGGATAATTTTTATAATGGGTCAATTAATTGGTCAATAAACAAATCGAAGTTAATTGATCTAAAAGCAATTTTAGAACTTAAAAATATATTAAATAATATTGAAGATGGGAGTGTAATTCATATTTTTACTTTGAAATCTGGTTTCATATTTATGCTGGCTAATTTTTTCTGTGGCAAAAATTTTAAATGTATTTTGTCAGTGAATGGATTAGGTTATTTATTTAGTAACAATTTAAAAGCAAAAATCTTAAAGTTTATTTCTTTGATATTTTTTAAAGTTCTTATAAATAAAACTTTTGATTCAATTATTTTTCAAAATAATAATGATATGAAAGTGTTTACAAAATTTAGTAGTTATAAGAAAAATTCAATTTTAATAGAAAGTTCTGGCATCGAACCCAAAGAATATAAATTAAAATACACCTTTAATAAAGAGTTAAATATCTTACTTTCCTCAAGATTGTTAAAAGATAAAGGAATTTATGATTACATTAAAATTGCAGAAAGTAATCAAAATAAAGCTATTAAATTCTATTTATCAGGTGAACTTGATGAAGGTAATCCAAAATCAATATCTGTTAATGAGTTTGAAAAAATTAAAAATAATCAAAAAATTAACTTTCTTGGTTATCTTGATCTTAAAAAAGAACTTCACAACTTTGATGTTATGTTTTCTCTTTCAAAATATGAAGGATTCTCAAGAGTACTACTTGAATCTGTTTTTGTTGGATTATATTGTTTAAGTTTAGAAAACGCTGGTACGAAATTTTTGGAAAACTTTGAAAATACTTTTTTAATTAAAAAAATTAATAAAAACGAAATTCTTGAGTTACTCGAAAGTTTGTTAATATCAAAATTGATTGTAAGTGATAGTAATAGAGAAATAATCTACGATAGATACAGTAGTGAAATAATTGCAAACAGATACTCTGAATTATATAGCTTTAAAAAATTATGAAGATACAATTTAACATTTACATAGTTTCTTTAACAACTTTATTACTATCTATGTTTTTTAACTACTTAGCATTTAAATTTAAAAATTTATTTATTTTCAAAAAAAAACTTTCTTCAATCAACAGATTTTCAAAAACAAACACACCACCAATTGGTGGAATAGCAACCTCATTAAGTTTCTTAATTTCAGTGAGACTTTTAGGTGAAACTGATTCAATTTTTTTGTTAATTGGATCTTTTGGAATTATGATAGCAATTTTAGGTACATTGGATGATTTTTTTGACTTGAATTGGAAAACAAAACTACTTTTTCAAGCTACATTTGTAACAATTCCTATTCTTTCAACAAATTTATTTTTAAATTTTGAAAGTTTAATTAATTTAGATTTATCCAATAAATTAAATTATCTAGTAACAATTACTTGGATAATTCTTATTATAAATGTAATCAATTTTATAGATAATATGGATGGATTAGCAGTTATTGTTTCAAGTAGTATTCTTGTACAATCAATACTACTTACATACTATTTCAATCAAAATAATTTAACTGATTTATCAATTTTGTTGTTATTCGCAATAATTGGTTTTTTTATTTTTAATTTTCCACCAGCAAAACTTTACCTAGGTGATTCTGGAAGTTTATTTATTGGTTTTTGTCTTGGTTTTTTAAGCATTTTATTTATTTGGAATCCTGGAAGTACAAAAATACTATTCTTTAATTTAAGTCCACTTTTACTCTTCTTCACAATCCCCCTATTAGATTTTTTAGTTATAATGAAGCATCGCTTTGATAAAAAAGTACCTTTTACTACAGGTGGTACAGATCATATTTCTCATAGATTAATTAATAAAGGATTCAATGAAAAAGAGGTGTTGTTAATTTTTTTTATATACAGTTTTTATAATTTTTTCTTTGTAGTTATTTTGCTTAATCTAACATCACTATTTAGATTCATAATTTTAATTATTTATATACTGCAATTATTATATTTGTATTGGTATCTTTTAAAACTAGAAGTTATCAGATAACTTCTTTTCTAAGTCTGTGATTCTATCTGGAGTTCCGGCATCAATCCACCAACTTTCAATTAATGAGTGGGTGCATAAATTTTTATTAATGTATACATCAATCAAATCTGTTATTTCATACTCACCACGCAATGAAGGTTTAAGTTTCGAAATATAGTTTAAAGCATTTTTATCAAAAACATATAATCCTACAACAGCATTGTTGCTTTTAGGTTCTGCTGGCTTTTCTTCTATATTAAGGACATTATTTTGAAAATCAATCTCAGCTATCCCAAATTCACTCGGATTAGAAACTTTAATAGTAAATATATGACATCCTCCATAATTATTAACTTTTTCAAAATCTACTTTTTTTAGAGGATTATTACCAAAAAAATTGTCTCCCAGCATTAAGATAACTACTTCATCATCTTTAATCTGAGGTTTTGCTTTGGATAGAGCATTTGCTATTCCTAATGGTTGGTCTTGCACTTCAAAATTTAAAGAGACGGTAGATAATAATTCACTAGTAACTTCTTTTATTAACTGATCGTAAGTAGGATTCGTTATTATAATAAAATCCTTTAATCCCCAACTCGTCAATTGTTGTATTTGAAGATTAATCATAGGAGTGCCATTGACTTCTAACAAAACTTTGGTTTTATCGTTTCCCTTATAGCCAATAAGGCGTGTTCCGAGACCTCCTGCAGCTATAACTGTTTTGATTTTTACCATAATAAATTATTATAAATGTATTATCCTATTTTATAGAAAAATGAGTAATTCAAAAAAATATTTAATTCTATTTACTTTAATTGCAGCTTTAGCTGGTGGTACTCTTTTTCTGTTTATCCCTAATTTAGAAACAGAGTCTTTTAATCAAGAGGTTATTTCAGACATAATAGATGGTGTAACAACTACCACTGAAACACTGGTTGAGAGTATTACAGAATCTACTATTGTTTCGGATGAGATTGATTCTATACCAATTGAAGAAGCTGATTTGTTAGAAGTTGAGTTAATTTATAACGAGTATGAAAAAATAATAAATGGTTATACAACATATTTGCTAATAGGGTCTGATGAAAGAGACAGTCTTACATCTTCAACTAGAGGTACTGTTGCCGGAAGAAGAGCTGATGTAATTATTTTAGGATTAGTCAACAATACCACTAAAGAAGTTACACTGCTTTCTTTACCAAGAGATTTACTAATAGTCAATAGTTGTACAGATAATTTAGAGAGAATTAATGCGACTTACACAAAAAATAATTGCGGAGAAAAAGCAGAAAACTTAGCTGCAGCAATTTTTAATTTAACTGGTTTAAGAATTGAGCACTTTGCTAGCTTTAATTTTACTGGATTCGAAGAAATTATCGATGCTGTTGGGGGTATTGAAGCTTGTGTAGATGTCACTCAAAGAGAAGGTTATAGTTTTGAACTTCAAAAAGGTTGTCAGAATATTAATGGTTTAACAGCACTAAATTGGGTAGTCTCAAGACACACTGAAGTGCTTAATGGAGAAAAACTAGTAGACGAAAATGGAAATGATATTTCAAATTGGATTCCTATGCCTGGAGTGAGTGATTTATCTAGAATAAAGCGGCAACAGTATGTAGTTATACAACTTATTAAAAAACTAAAAGACTTTAATTCAATTTCTGATTTATACAATTTTGTTAAAGCACTTGAAAATTCTTTTACTATTGATGAAAATTTCTCACTGAATAAATCAGTTGAAGTTCTCTGGACATTTAGAAATACAAATTTAGAAAAAGTTAAAAAACTGACTGTTCCAGTAAAAAACTACATTTTAAATGACGGGAGACAGGTTCTAATTTTGCAGGATTCAGTGTATAACTACTTAGTAAATAGTTCTGTTCTTGACTCTTAACGTCTCATAACTGAAAATTGCAATAAATAACCAGAAGTACATTGCTACATCTGGTGAATATATTAAGTCATTAGTCAAATTCTGTAATAATATCATTGTGAAAAGTGTTTTTTCTAGTTTTTGATTTTTAGAAAAAGTAAGGATAGTAGTTATGATTAATAACAACAATGTTATAGGAAAAATTCCATATTCAACCATTAGAGTTAAAAAACCATTGTGTGAAGTAGTAATTTCATCATACTGGTTAAGTGAAAATATAAAATCTTCTGTTGAAAACTGACCATTATTTGATATCAATTTACTAGAACTTAAACTTTGACCTCCAAGGTATTGTGAATATCCATTATCCACATTTTCTATCCAAAAAAAATACATTCTACCTTCAACTAACGACCACTTCCAGGATTGATCATTAAAATTTTCATTTACTTTTAATATTGAGCTTTGTGAAAATAGAGTTTCATTTCCTTTAGGAATTGAATCAAAGTTGATTTCTAAAATTATTTCAAAATCTTTTTGAGATATTCTTTGAAAATTTGGAATTGCAACCCAATAATCTCTTGGTCTTTCTAGTTTTATTCCATTCTCAGTATAAACTTTGTTTCCGTCATACAAATATCTATTTTTAGGCGAGAAAAGATAAAATTGAGAGTTTTCATTTTTCTTAGAAAATTCTACAGTTTTCACTTCATCTTCAATTACAAATACAACTTTTTTAATAAGACCACTTAATTTTGATCCGTCAAGTGACTGCCCATCACCCCATCCACCTAATTCAAAAAATGAATCATTGTCAATTAAATTTATTAAAGTACCACTTGAATGTTCCTGTCCTATAGGTTGCCAAGTTACACCATCATTTGAATGATAAAAAGATATTTTAGACCTAGAAAAAATACCAGTTTTGTAATCAAAT